>Ga0268255_10002079_pt1 | contig 10810 bp, 10 predicted proteins | sample AgamicOrMarz_FD_200256 | JGI IMG/M metagenome (GOLD analysis project Ga0268255, IMG submission 200256) | Agave microbial communities from Guanajuato, Mexico - Or.Ma.rz (v2) (version 3) | ecosystem: Host-associated > Plants > Phyllosphere > Phylloplane/Leaf | place: Guanajuato, Mexico...
CATCTTCATTCATATACTTTAAAAAATTTTTTCGTTTAAATTCTGCCTTTGTTAACTGTTTATGAATTGCAGGATAAATTCCTAATGCTTTCAATATGTCTTCTTCCAGTTGTTCCTCATCAAGTAGTTTGTTCTTTTTATTATTTTTCAAGATAATTATCCTTCTCTTAGTTGTATTTTTTTCTGTTTACTAACCTGCTAACCGCTTTTAACGTAGAACTAGTATTTATTCTTACATAGTTAGGCTTATCAGCGCGTCATTGGCTCGTTCCTCACTCACTCCTCCCCGATTAGGTAACTGTATTAGAATCATTCTGTATCTTTTCTAATCTATTACAATTTATTTGTATCTGTCTGTTATATGAATTTTTTAAAATATAGTAGTTGATTATAGGTTACGCAGTCCTAACGAAGTGGACTGCGTAACACCAACGGAGCGAAGCGGAGGCGGTAGTCCGACTGTAAGGAGGTAAAAAAAGCGTTCTTGCTTTTTTACTCATTTTTATGTTTTTCTTATAAGGGATACCCTCTATAAACCCTTGTTTTATAAGGGTATAAATCTCCATTTACCCCTTTTCAAAAAAATTCATTTCTACAAAAAGCCTCTAATTTATCTCCTTTATCTTAGATATCTAAGATATAATTATAACTACCTTTTACATTGATCTTTAAAAATCTTTTCCTCAAAGTATGCAACTGCTTCCCCACTCAAATATTTTTCTAATAATTCTCTCATCCTTGATGATGGTATATAAAGATGAACAGGCTTTCCTCGTCTAATAGCACTTCTAAATAACCATTGTATTAATTCTGATAATGCCCACAAGTCCTCATCCACTTTAATTCCGTGACTTTTGAAAAATTGATATGTTACTGGGTTCATATACCTGTTGGCAAAATAAATTAGTGTATCTCTTTCCCCATAATTATTTGTTGCTCTGCATGTAACTTCTACAAACTGCTTCTTTGCCTTGGGAACTGCAAGTTTCTTTTCAAACTCTTTGACGCAAGTCCACATCACCTTATCTGTCTTTGATTGACATTTATTACGGTAGAAATTGTATGCATGGTTTGTAATTATTTTTAGAATAGACTTATCCGCTAAATGACGTTTAATCCAGCTACTAGAAAATGCGCCTGTCTCCTCCCCAATAGAATTTAAATCTTTCTTATCGTTCACCCCTTTATTATAAATATGAATATTTTCTCTTAATTCTTGAAGTTCTTCTTCCTGTGTAGGCCTTACGTATTGTATTAACTCATATTTTCTTTTTTCTATATTAAAATCAACCGAATAAAATTTGTACTTAACATTAAACAAATCAAAGTAATATCTTTGCAGTTGGCCGTAAAACATATAAGTTAAGATATATACATCTTTGAACGATACAAAAACTGCTGCAGGAAAAGTCCAATACATAGCTATATCGTTATAGATGATGAGATTGTTTGTATAAGCTAAATACTTTATGTGACTAAATCGGTCTCCATTATACTTTCTATGATTCCATCTCACATAACCATTGTCATCTACAGTAACAAAAGGTTTTTCCTCATCAGTCTTTGCTTGAAGTAAAACTTTAATATCATCTTGTTTAATTGGAACTTGTTCTATTACATTCATAACCTCATCTAAAATCAATGTATAATCTTGAAGAAAGATTAATTTCAATATTTCATCATCAATATTTAAAAATAATGAATGAGTAGCTACAATATTTTCCCCTTTCTCAAGAAGATACTTTAAACTTTCTAACTTAGTAAGGTTTTGATCATTTGTTGTTGGCTCATAAAACTTTCTATTTGTAACCGATTTTTTAACACGTTGCACTTCCGTCAAAAACGGAGTAATATATATGAATTGCTCTGATAATTCGGCTTCATTCATATGTTGTATTGCCCATGAGGTTTTTCCTTTTCCACATGTAGCATCTACAATCTTCAATCGCTCACATTTCTTTAAATAATTCAATATTTCCGACTCTCTCTCCTTTAAAATCTTTTACTCTACCAGTTCTTCTATATAAAAGAATAGTGCCCCCTAAAGTAACAACTTATTAACTTCAGCGACTTTTACATTCCCAAGAATACGCTCAACCAAAAATCCTCCATTATAATTTTTCCATCCAACTTAATTTCAAGATTATCTCCAGCTCTGGAATACCGTAATCTTTAAGGTCATCTTTAATAACAATCTTAGCGTTATAGCAGCAATCAAATGGAAAATCATCAGGGAATTGGTCTTCTATCAGCTTGTTGTACTTTCCGTATGCTAAGTCTTGTAACAAATTAAGTAACTTTTCTCTTTCTGAGTAAGAATTAATTTCCAAATCTGTAGCCTTATGCAAATAAAATCTAAGCAATTCATCTTTGACTACATAAAATAATAGTTGTTTACTCATTGTAACTTCTTTCAACTCTATACACATTGATTCTTTTTTTATATTTTTTCTCAAATTTTATATCCTCCATTTTAACTAACTTATTTATGGTTTTACCTATATCCATACTAAAACTAACTCATTTCGTGTATCTTAATTTTAATTGAGAGTATTTTTTCTTTTATCGACATTTCACAGTGAAATAAAGAGAATTCTTATAATATTAGCTGCAAAAATTAGAGGAAAACTCTTATCGTATCGGAATTTTTAATAAGCCAATTGTGTGAATTAAAGTGGTTAACATCTCCTTTCTAATTTTAGTCCTGCTCTTTTTCTTTAGATACAAGTAGGAAAAAAATAGTTTTTTACTTATTACTGATGTCTGCAAACAGGAAGCAGACATCAACTCCATACCACCTAATTTATCACTCACAACCCACTTTTGTTATATTAATATCATTTAAAAAAGAAGTCAATTACTTTTTTTACATTTTTTACTAAGCAAGTAATTTAGTAATTTACTAATTTAGTAACTAATTAATCTAGTAAACCATAGAAATTTCCAATATATTCATGTATTGAACCACGCAAACAAAAATTATTTTAATATAATTTATAATTATTTATATCGTATCGATTTGTTTTTAAAACATAGAGTCTGAATTACGGTACTATGTTCTCTTTTTACGAAAAATGCAACTTTGAATGTCGAATTCACCCCCTTCTCATATTTCTCTTTTCACAAAAAGAGAGCAGTTAAATTAATAACTGCTCTCTTTCTTACATGAGTTTGATCCATTTTTGTTCTAGCACAGCCCTCTCATCACTGAACACTATTGCATAAATTCCAAATTTAAAGTGATAACTAGTAAATTTTTTTTACTTTAAGCCTAGCTTATTGTTTTTCACTTTTTTCTGTTCTCTCTTTAGATTCTAAAACTGTTATATTGCTGGTCTGTTTATAACTCATCAAAATTTTCAGAAAAAAAACATTAGCAAATGGATTTCTTTCTAATATTTTGCTAATTTCAATACGCTTATGTAAATCTTTTTTTGCCTTAATAAAATATTTGGGATGTATTGATGGTGCAGCTTCGCTAATCATTGTATATTGCATTGTTAACCTTGTAATATCATCTTCATTTATAATTTCTAGATTTTCAATTTGGGCTGCATTTCTTACGAATGTTGTTAATTGTTTTCCTACATTTTCATGCTGCGTAGCTCTCTCGCCAAGTTTTAAAAATTCTTCCGTAATAGTTAAAACAAAAACCATAGACGCAAAAGTTCCTACAATTAACTTATATATGTCATCAATTAAACTCTCAAATATAGGTAGAAATGTATCATAGTTAGCAAAAGTCAAAATAGCAGTAATTGTCGCTCCTACTAAAGTAAAAAAATGTAAAAACCCACTATATATTCTGAAACGTTTTCCAATCATAAAATGAACGTGCCTAGAAAGATTAGCTTTTCTTCTTAGTTTAACAACTTGATCTTTTTTCTTTTCCTGTTCCAAATCAAACCACCTAAAATTCCTTTCTACTTATCTTAATCTTCCACCTTTTTGAAATACCATATCCATCGTTGATCTGAAAAATCTGGCGCAGCGTCAATTAATGCCTGTTTAGTAGGTCCTGTTTCTTTTAAAAATTCATTCCAATAGGTTTCCATATCTTCCAGGAGGAACTCCTTAGAAACAGTTAGAGCAAATATATTGCCATTTTTCATTTTAATTATAGACCTAGTACGTCTTATAAGGTGTTTTGGAGCATCAATGTTCTGCAGATCAACTATCGAATCTAAATCACTATAATTAACTGGAATCATTTCCTCAACTCCGATTTTCTCCACCAACTCTAAGAAAGTCATCTCTAAAAGTAAGTCTTTGTTATCATTCGCCAAAAGTAACAAGAATGCTAATAGTCTACGATATTTAACAGCTGCTTGAGCAACAACTTTTAATTCAGGACTTTCAATAGAAGTCATAAAAGCTGTCTTGAGGTCCTCTAATTGACTTGTAATAGATTCGAATCGTACCTCTTCTACTTTCTTTAATTTTTGCTCAGAAAGTAACCGTTGAAATAATCCTGACCACTGTTTTCTAAGATGAGTATTGATATCCTCTAATTTACTAAAACCTTCTATAGCGTTATTATTCGTCCTTGATCTTATAAAGTTTATGAATTCAAAAATATACTTGGCAGTTCCCTTCTTTTGAATCGACGGGAAGTAAATTTGATCTATTATTTCTGCATTATCTTTATTTTTCTCATAAAGATTATGATCATGCTTCACATCATCCTGTATAAATGGAAATATTGGAATACCTAATTCCATTGCTCTTAACACTTCTAACTGAGTTATAGAAACCTCTTTACATTCTTCTAAAAATTTTGGTTTCTTACTCAGCATGTTTAAAGAATCAAAATTAACTATTTCTCTAGCTTTTGGTATCGCTGATCCACCAAAACGTGAACCAATAATGACGATTAGCATATCACCATGTATTACCTCGTTTATACAACTTTCATGAGTATGATTTCTTGGATCATACGGGATATCTGAATAGTCACTCATTATAGGCTCAAATCCATAACTTAAAATAAATTCTCTTAATTGTGACCTAATTATATTAAGGTCATAACAAGTAGAAGAAACAAACACCTTAAGATTTGCCATACTATTTACTCCTTTTAAAAAATTATCATTAATGATAGGTATATTTTACCTTAAAATTAACATTTAGTACATATCCACAGACTAAACTTCACCCCTTTACTTTCTATTATTTTTTAAATCAAAGTAAAACAAAAAGATAAATGATCACCTATTCAAAAACTATCTATCTGTTAAAAGAATTAATGATTGTAACTTAATAGTTCTATGATGAGTAATTTTCTTTTTCCCTATATCTTCGCTTGCCTCTAAGTTATGTACTTTTATCTCTTTACCCTTTTCAAGACAATGAGTCTGAAAGGCTAGTTTTAATTGTTATCAAATAAATACACACAACCAAAACACTATAGAGATATAAATATACCTCAACCAATAATCACACTATTATATAAATAATTACAAACATCCACTAAAATGGTATTATTTTTTAGGAATATATAGAAAAAATTCGGAGGGAATAAAAATGGCAAATCCAAAGGTGTTCGTTAGTTCTACGTGTTATGACTTAAAATATATAAGAGAGAATTTAAAATATTTTATTAGAACATTAGGCTATGAACCTGTATTAAGTGAAGATGGTAATGTGTATTATAATCCAAAAGGTCACACCCACGATTCTTGCATTGATGAAATACCTAATTGTCAAATATTTGTTTTAATAATTGGAGGAAGATATGGAGGAAAATATAAAGAAACTGAGCATTCTATAACTAATGCAGAATACAAAGAAGCCATTAGATTAAAAATACCGATTTTCACTTTAGTAGAACAAAGTGTTTATAGTGACCATAATGTTTTTACAAAGAATAAAAAGAATGTAGATATAGATTATACAAAAATTATATACCCCTCCGTCGACAACAACTTAATTTTTAGCTTTATAGATGAAGTGAGACGGAACACTATAAACAATGCTATTGTACCATTTAGAAACTTCTCAGATATCGAGGATTACTTGCGTAAACAATGGGCGGGAATGATGTATTCATTTTTAACCAAACAAGGAGAAGCAGATCGTCTCATTGATACATTATCAATGCTGGGAACTATGAACGAAAGAATAGAGTTACTTTCTAAAGAAATTCTTAACTCTGTTGGGACTAATGACTCCAAAATTACTGTAAAATTGTATGAAGAAATGTTAGCTAACTCGTGTATTAGGGATTTATCCTATTGGGAAATAAAACCTTCTCCTGTAGCAATTCTATTAAATGAAACATTAGATAATTTAGTAGAATATTATGGAAAAACGGTTACAGTTAATAATAGAGGAAAAGGGGATTTTATATCAGGCAACGGAGAAGTTTCGCAAAAGAGATATGAAAGAATGGTCAAATGTTATAAAGATCTAAGAGTATTTATTAAGGAATATTTAGAAAGTAATGATATAAACTCTGAGGAGTACATACAAAAACACAAAGAAGATACTTTATAATTTTCCTTTACTATAAATAACTGACTAAGAGGAGTTGAACCCAATTTCATTCGAAAGCTCTGGCAACTCTTCAATGCTTGATCTAAATTTTTTAAGGGTTTTAATTTCTTAATAAAATCGAAATTTTATTAAGAAATTAATTACTAATATTTAACTTTCATTCACGATTTAGTATATATTTAGATATAAATAAACGTAGATTAGCTCTTTTACGGTGTAGTTTACATTTTTTAAAATTTTTTTGTTATTCTACAAAAAAACATTTAACTAATTTGGATATCTTTTATAACTATTTTGATTATGCTTGTAGCACTTCTTTTAAGAATTAAATGGCATTTTCTTCACTTGGATTACATGGTTTCACTGTAATTAGAAAAGTGAATGATGTTTTTTCATTCACTTTCCTACTTTAGTAAATGCGTTTAATTGGTATCCCCCCTCTTACTCCGCCTCTAGGATTATCGATATCGCCTTTATATCTTGGTATTAAATGAATATGACAATGGAAGACAGTTTGCCCTGCTGTCTCCCCGCAGTTTACTCCTATGTTATAACCATCGGGGTGGAATTCGTGACCTAGAATAGCTTTACATTCAAATAATTCGTTAATTGAGTTAATTTCTTCTGTTCTTAACTCGAAATAATTAGAAATATGCCTTTTTGGAACTATTAATATATGTCCTTTCATAACTAGGTACTTATCATAAAATGCTAAAGACAGATCGTTTTCAATCACTATATTAGAAATATTGCAAAACACACAATTTATTTATTTTTCCCCTTCAAAAATATGTTCTTCATATCATACTATTCTTTTTGTTTTTATTCTTATTTAACTTTAAAAATCTATTTAGACAAGGTTAAATTATGGATGAACGTTTTATAAAACAGGTCACTTGTTGGGTTATATCTGTTTACACCTTTCCAAGGCAATAAAACTAAATTCCATGTCTCATCATGGTTTAGGAGTTGTCATGGTACAACATAGTCTGCATGAACATCATCATCACTCATTAAATCGCCACAGTAAAAGCACATGCCGTTCTGATACCCATTTAAAACAGATCGATTTTTAGTGATATCTGTTCTTCCATATCCATTTATTAAATACATTTTTCTAATATCATTTACAAGTTAACTATTATTTCTTTTTATCTCAAATGCACTTTCAAGTAAATCCCATCGAGCATTCAATTCATTTATTTGTTCAAAATTTTTATGATTTGAGAATATATCATATATACTATTAAAAATGATTAGACCCTTATCAGTCTTTTCATAAAATCTCATAGGAGTCTCTAGCCGATCTACTGTGTGGAATCTTTCAATTACATCATTAAAAGCCTCTCTCTCAATCCTTTCTATTGCCTTTGTTCGAGTGATTTTATCATTTACTATCCGCTTCATGGTAGCCTGCCTATTTGGAATTACCAACTGAGGTTCTCCATCTCTCAACCTTTCCAAATATATATCAAAGAAGTCTTCTGCTACCTCATTCATACTTATAAAACTCTTCTGTTGCTCAGTAAATCGAATTAATGATTGTCCAAGAACAATTTTGTAAGTTGCTTGGTTTAACCCATATAAAATAATTGCTCTCCAAAAATCATCTTTAGCAAAACTGTTTGAATTCAATCTTGATCATAATATAAATTTTTACCTATATTTGATAATAAATGGTGATTAACATGCCATTCAAAGTATTTTTTAGTATCACTATTCCAATAAGTACAGTTTAATCCTTCAAGTGTCTTTAGATATAACCTTAAAGCTTTAGTGCTTGTTTTATTATTTATTGTCACTTTTCCATTTATAATACTTATATATCCTTTCTCAAACAGATCATCACAGCCAAATTTACACATAGGCATAACAATATTCTAACATCGAGTTTTTTTTCATTTGAATAAAAAGATCTTTTTTTGATATGGGCTGCAACCAAAAATGAAATTGGATAAACCTTTCCGCATATCCCACATTCAGCAATTTTTTCATTTCCGAAAAGAGAATTTCTTAAGAAACCCTGCTCAGCTCTATTCTTGGTCTTTCCCTCACTATCTATTGATTGTCCATCTAAATTCTCAATAATTTCATTGTAATCACTTTTACTTATAGGTTGAATTGCTGTTTCGCTTTTAAGATCAAAATAGTCTAACACAGCATTACTCTTGTCTTCATCAAGAACTGTGAAGCCTTGAACTAAATAATTCTCTTTATACCCAACTATTTCAATTAATTTAGAAAAGGAATATCATGCTCTTTAATTTCGTCTAAGAAATAGATATATTCCCATGCTTTCCCTTCGAAATTATTCCCCCAAAGGTGTTTAGCTAATTTCTCATTATGTAATTTGCATCTTTGTTTCCAGTGGGTTGAAGGATCACTCTACTCATCAAGCTGTACTCTTATAAATATGTATTTTGAATCTTTACCTAGTGTTTAAACTACAGGGTAATTTTTTAATCTTTTTTAACTTTATATTTTCACATTAAGTTCTAACTCATTTACTGCTAATACTAAATATAGGAGTAGATCAACAACTTTACTCTATATACCATATGAAATACTTGTTCATTACTTTTCTATTGAACCTTTCCAGTAAATCACTTGCTTGTAGTGATAAACAAATAGCTATATGTATAGCTATAGAGTAATTTCTAATTTTACCTAAGTTCAAAAATTACAATGAGATAAACTAGCACACCTAACTTTCTATCCTACCTAGTGTATTATAAAAGGCACTTACATTTGCGCAAGTGCCTCTTAATATTAATTATATCTAAGTATTAAGATTTCTTTTAAAATTTTGTTTAAATTAATACATTTTCTCTATAATAATTTAAACAGTTTCTATTTCAAATTAATCAACACTTTAAATAAACTTCTTCCAAACCTGTTTAGCGACATCGTACAATTCTTTTTGACGTTCATCAATCCTTGTTGAAGTCCATTCATTGTATGACACTAGTTTTTTTGTCATTTCAATCTTTGATTTCTTATACACTTTCTTTTTTTCATGGAATTCTTTATTTTTAATTGATTTATTATATTCATCAGCTAAAAGTGTTAAATTACCAATTCTGTGTAAATATTTATTGTGAATATCCTCATGAACTTTCCAATTCCCTGATTTCTTTGGCATAATATGTTCTAAATGAATTTTCATATTGCTTGGATGAACAATCATTTCTCTTTGTTGGAAGTCATTAATTTTTCTTAAAATGAATTTTGCTACAGATGCACTTTTTATTGAACATACCATAAAGTGATTCTTAAATTCTTCATCACTTAACATGTCATTTTTCAATTCCTGAGCAATTTCGTTAAATGACATACGTTTATCCGAAATTTTCTTCGCTAACTTTGCAAACAGGATTTCATAACGGTTAGCAACTTTTCCTGCTATAACACAATTACGAACTATGAAACTTTCTATAGCTTCTACAACTTTCTTGATTTCAGCCTCTTCATAAGAACTATTAGCCATAGCAATTACAATAGGGTAATACGTACTTGCATTTAGTAATTTTAAATTTTCTATATGTTTTTCAATTTGTTTATCCTTGAAATGCGTTTCATTAGTAGGATCTATTAATACTTTGTATATACCAATACATTTAACTAATTCTCTAGTAAAATGTAAACATTCTGCTGGAGTAGTGACTATACCCTTCAAATTTTTATATAGTTCTTTTTCTCTTGTAAAGTCATATTTGGAGTTCCAAATAGTTCTGAAATATTTAGTGAGATCAATTCCATCAGCATTTTCCTGCATCTTTAACCATTCATTTTTCACATCATTTATCAAACTATCTGATGTTTTAAACAAATGATTTTTTAATAAGTCAGAGGTCTCCAAAGCTTTACCTCTAGCATTTAGAGTTTCAAATATGATGAATGCTTCATTCATATCATCTGTTTCAACACACATTATACTAAACTTATTTTTAAACCCATTATAATATTCAACTAGTTTATCATACCTATCGTTATCATCTAAATCCTTCAATTCATTATTTAATGCCTCGTATAAATAATTATAAGCCTGTTCAATGCGCACGTGTGACGGTTCAGTTATTTTCTCAATAATTCGAATACCACGTTGAATAAAGTCTCTAAAGAATACGTTATCAATTTTACCTAAATGAAATTGAAGCTCGTTTTCTTCTTCGCTCCATCGACCTATGATTTTTAGTCGGATATCTTCTACTTTATTTCTCGCACCATCTCTATTTGTTCGTGTATATATATCATCAAAAAGCTCTCTTACTACCGATAAAAAGATTATTGAAGTAGAACTACGCTGTTGACCATC
>Ga0268255_10002081_pt1 | contig 10800 bp, 10 predicted proteins | sample AgamicOrMarz_FD_200256 | JGI IMG/M metagenome (GOLD analysis project Ga0268255, IMG submission 200256) | Agave microbial communities from Guanajuato, Mexico - Or.Ma.rz (v2) (version 3) | ecosystem: Host-associated > Plants > Phyllosphere > Phylloplane/Leaf | place: Guanajuato, Mexico...
CGCCATGGATGTCGGGATGCTGAGCTTTATTATTGCAGCCCTAAAGGTAGAATGGGATTTAACACCAGGTCAGATGGGCTGGATAGGAAGCGTCAATTCCATCGGGATGGCTGTTGGGGCACTTATTTTTGGATTAATGGCTGATCGAATTGGCCGGAAAAATGTTTTTATCTTTACTTTACTACTTTTTTCAGTAGGGAGCGGCGCCTCCGCACTTACTACATCATTAGCAGCCTTTTTAGTCTTAAGGTTCTTTATTGGGGCAGGCTTGGGCGGTGAGCTTCCAGTTGCCTCTACCCTTGTATCGGAGAGTGTTTCTGCCGAGAACCGCGGCAGGATCGTCGTCTTGCTCGAAAGTTTTTGGGCTGGTGGGTGGTTAGTGGCAGCGGTCATATCTTACTTTATTATCCCAAGATTTGGCTGGCAGATTGCCCTTATTATTAGTGCGATTCCTGCCCTATATGCGTTATACCTGAGAATAGGGCTTCCCGACTCACCTCGTTTTACTGCAGTAAAAGAAAAGCAAAAGACCTCTATGCTTGAAAATTTAAAGAAATTATTCTCAAAGGAATACGGACGTCAAACGGCTATGCTTTGGATTGTTTGGTTTTGTGTCGTCTTTTCCTACTACGGAATGTTTTTATGGCTCCCAAGTGTCATGGTCATGAAAGGATTTAGCCTAATCAAGAGCTTCCAATATGTACTTATTATGACAATCGCCCAGCTGCCAGGTTATTTTACAGCGGCATGGTTTATTGAAAAATTGGGTCGGAAATTTGTCTTAGTCGTTTATCTAATTGGGACTGCGGTAAGTGCTTATTTATTTGGGACAGCGGACACTACGGCCATGTTGATGACCGCTGGGATTCTGTTATCATTCTTTAACCTCGGTGCCTGGGGAGGATTATATGCTTACTCACCGGAACAGTATCCAACCATTATCCGCGGGACCGGTACAGGCTTTGCGGCCGCAGTAGGGCGTATTGGCGGTGTCCTGGGGCCATTGTTAGTTGGGAACCTGGTTGCCCAGAAGGTAGCAATCTCAACCATCTTTATGATCTTCTGTATCTCCATTTTAATTGGGGCGTTTGTCGTCTTTATCTTAGGTAAAGAAACGAAAAATAAAGAATTAGTATAATAATTACTTCTTAAGGATTCCAAAAAAGGAATCCTTTTTTCGTTGTACCGAACATGGGAATATATGTAGACAAAATAATAAAAATAGATTGCTTTTGTGAGGAAAAAATATTTCATCGTCACTTTATTGCAATAAAGCGTTTTATAAAAGAAAACGTTTTAATTTTCTTATTCTTTAAATTATTTTAAAATAACTGTATAATAGGACTAGACGAACCCCTAAATATTATGTACAATGTTTTCAGAATATTATAAAAGCGTTTGATAGGTCTTGGGTCATTTTTTTGAAAAAATAGGGGGTAGTTGGATGAGGAAGAGGAAATTAGCTGGAATCTTTATGTCTTTTATGGTGGCAGCAGGTGTGATGGCAGGATGTAATTCAAGCGCAAGCAGTGATGAGGAAAAAGGCGGTACCATCAAGATTGGTGCCAACTTGGAACTATCAGGCGGAGTAGCCTCTTATGGTCAATCAGCCAAGGAAGGTATTGAATTAGCGATTGAGGAAATTAACAAAAAAGGTATTGACGGCAAAAAACTAGAATTAGTGACGGTCGACAATAAATCAGATGCAGCAGAAGCTACAAGCGGGGCGCTAAAACTGGCTACCCAAGATAAAGTTGTAGCCATGATTGGTGCAGCAACAAGTACAAACACCCTTGCCCAAGTACAGATTGCCCAAGATAATAAAATTCCACTAATTACACCAACTGCAACCAACGCTACGATTACGTTTAAAGATGGAAAATTGAATGACTTTGTTTTCCGTACCTGTTTCATTGACCCATTCCAGGGCACAGTTGCAGCAAACTTTGCAACCAATGATTTAAAGGCTAAAAGTGCAGCGGTTTTAATTGACAGCTCAAGCGACTACTCAAAAGGTCTTGCAGCTTCTTTTAAAAAGGCTTTTAAAGCCAATGGCGGCAAAATTGTAGCCGAAGAGGCCTATGTGGCAAAAGATACAGATTTCCATGCTACCCTAACACGGATCAAAGCCGCAAATCCAGATTACGTCTTCCTGCCTGGTTTCTATGAAGAAGTGGGTCTCGTTGTCAAACAAGCCCGCGAGATTGGTCTAACCGTACCTTTTATGGGCGGCGATGGCTGGGATTCTCCTAAACTAGTAGATATAGCTGGTGCTGCGTCATTAGAGAACACATATATTACTAATCACTATTCCTCAGGTGATAGTGACAAAAAGGTTCAAGACTTTGTTTCAGCATTTAAAGCAAAATATGATGGTAAATCACCGGATGCCTTCGGTGCATTAGGGTATGATACGGTATACTTCCTTGCAGATGCGATTAAGCGCGCAGGAAGCAGCGATCCTAAGAAAATCCAAAAGGCACTTGCAGAAACAGATGGTCTTGAACTTGTATCAGGCAAGGTGAAGCTAGATAAGAATCATGACCCAATTAAAGCCGCCGTTATTCTGGAATACGTAAACGGTCAACAACAGTATAAGACAAAAGTAAACCCGTAACTAAGAAAAGCGGAAGCGCCTTGACCAGGGGCAACAGGCATAAGACGAGCCGGCGAGAAGGTTGTTCTTTGACCTTCTTGACGGATTGGCTTAGACCTTAGAGCCCCTAGGCGCTGCAGCTAGACAACCCGAAAAGCGGAAGCGCCTTGACCAGGGCTTCGGACCTGGACAATTAGACAACTAGAAAAAACAAAAGCACCTTGAACATGTGATTATTTGACAAATTTTATAGTTTGCCAAAGGGATAGGGAGCGTTGACGTTCCCTATTCCATTTTGTAAGAGATTTATAAGTTAACTAACGAACAAAACTTGTAAACTGCAATTTAGAAAAATAAAAACAGGAGTTCATCAGAAGGAGTGTAAACAGATGGAGTTAATACAGCAGCTTGTGAATGGGATATCCTTAGGCAGTATTTATGCTTTGATTGCTTTAGGATACACTATGGTCTACGGTATTGTTAAATTAATTAATTTTGCCCATGGAGATGTCTTCATGGTAGGTGCATTTATTGGTTTTTATTCTATTACCATTCTTCATTTAGGATTTTTTCCGTCATTACTTATATCAATGGCAGTATGTGCCCTCTTTGGTGTCATCATTGAGCGGATTGCCTATAAGCCATTACGGAATGCCACTAGAATTGCGGCGCTTATTACAGCTATTGGCGTATCGCTTTTTATTGAATATGGAACGATTTATCTTCGCGGTGCACAGCCAGAAGCTTATCCAAGCAATTTAGTACCATTAAAGGACCTAGATGTTTTTGGCGTAAAAATCAGCGGTCAGTCGATCTTAATTTTAGGGACTTCCATTGTCTTAATGATTCTTTTACAATTTATTGTTCACAAAACAAAAATCGGGAAAGCGATGCGTGCCGTATCACATGATATGGATGCTGCTAGATTAATGGGGATTAACGTTAATAACACCATCTCTGCTACTTTTGCGATCGGTTCGGCATTGGCAGGTGCAGCTGGGGTAATCTTTGGAATGTACTATACAAAAATTGAGCCGTTAATGGGAATTATTCCAGGCTTAAAAGCCTTCGTTGCAGCCGTTTTAGGCGGAATCGGAATTATCCCGGGAGCAATGACCGGCGGATTATTATTAGGTGTGATTGAAGCACTCGTCAGCGCAGCAGGTTACTCATTATGGCGGGATGGCGTTGCATTTGTGGTCCTTATTTTAATTTTAATTTTCCGTCCAGCAGGATTATTTGGTAAAAATATTAGGGAAAAGGTTTAAGGGGAGGCTTCTACGATGAAAATTTTAGGACAAGCAAAGTTTTTCTGGACATCAGTCGTTTTAGCCGTTGTCTTTGCAGTAATCATGCAATTTCTAATTGCTGGTGGTTCCATCAACCAGTTTTATGTAAATACATTATTCTTTATCGGAATTAATATTATTCTCGCAGTTAGTCTTCATTTGATTATTGGGATTACCGGACAGTTTTCGATTGGACATGCCGGTTTCCTTGCAGTTGGTGCCTATGCTTCAGCGATTATGACGATGAAATTAAGCATGCCGTTTCCGGTCGCTTTAATTGTCGGTGGTATAGCTGCAGCAGTAGCAGGTCTTATTATTGGGATTCCAACACTTCGTTTAAGAGGTGACTACCTTGCCATTGCAACGCTTGGTTTTGGTGAAATTGTGAGAATCGTGTTTCTAAACATTGACTATGTTGGCGGGGCAAGCGGTATGACGGTCTCCCATTTAACAACATGGCCTTGGTTAATCGGCTGTGTATTATTAACAATCATCGTGATTGTTAACTTCACCAATTCAACGCACGGCAGAGCTTGTATTTCAATCCGTGAAAATGAAATAGCAGCCGATGCAATGGGTATTAACACAACTTATTATAAAGTTGCTGCCTTTGCACTTGGGGCCTTTTTTGCCGGTATTGCCGGTGCTTTGTACGCTCATAACTTTTATATTATCCAGCCGACCAACTTCGGATTTTTGAAATCATTTGATATTTTAATTTTTGTTGTTCTTGGCGGCTTAGGAAGTATGTCAGGTGCGGTTATTGCGGCTATACTTCTAACAATTATTTCAACTTACCTTCAAAGCTATCCGGAACTGCGGATGGTTATCTATAGTTTAGTATTGATTATAATGATGCTTTACCGCCCACAAGGTTTAATGGGCACAAAAGAAATCACCTCATTCTTTAAGGTTGGTAAATCGGCTAAAGGGAGGAATGCAGCATGACACAGTTACTTAAAGTAGAAAATGCCGGAATCCGATTTGGCGGCTTAAAGGCTGTTTCTGATGTGAATTTGGAATTGAAAAAAGGAGAACTTGTCGGCTTAATTGGGCCAAATGGTGCCGGGAAAACAACGTTCTTTAATCTGTTGACAGGTGTATATGTTCCGACAGAAGGAAGTATATCCTTAGACGGTGAAAAACTAAATGGCCTTGCTCCATTTAAAATAACAAAAAAGGGTATCAGCCGGACATTCCAAAATATTCGTTTATTTAGTGAACTTTCGGTTCTTGACAATGTTAAAGTGGCGTATCACGCACTTGCGAAGCATTCGATTTTAAGTTCGATCTTCCGCCTCCCTGCTCACTTTTCTGGTGAAAAGGAAATGGAAGAAAAGGCAATTGAATTTTTGAAAATCTTTAAGCTTGATAATGTATTACATGAGAAGGCAAAAAACCTACCATACGGACAGCAGCGCCGTTTGGAAATTGCCCGGGCCTTAGCTGCGAATCCAAAGCTCCTATTGCTTGATGAACCAGCAGCGGGAATGAACCCGCAGGAAACGGAAGAGCTGATGAATTTAATTGCCTTAATCCGCGAAAAATTCAATCTTACCATTCTCTTAATTGAACATGATATGCTTCTAGTCATGGGAGTATGTGAACGGATTTATGTGCTCGACCATGGTCAATTAATTGCCGAAGGTACACCAGAACAAATCAGAAGTAATCCAAAAGTCATCGAAGCGTATCTAGGCGAGGAGGTTTCTTAAATGCTTAAAATCAATGATATAAATGTTTATTACGGCAACATCCACGCCTTAAAGGGAGTTTCCCTGGAAATCAATCAAGGGGAAATCGTTACATTGATTGGCGCAAACGGTGCTGGTAAAAGTACTCTTCTGCAAACCATTTCCGGATTATTGAAACCAAAAACCGGCGAAATCATATTTGAAAATGAACATGTAGCAGGAAAAGTTGCTCAATCAATCGTAAAACGAGGAATCTCACATGTTCCGGAAGGCCGCCGTGTCTTCGCAAATATGTCAGTAGAGGAAAACCTTGATTTGGGTGCTTACTTACGTAAAGATAAAAAAGGAATCAAGGAAGATTTTGAAAAGGTCTATCAGTTATTTCCACGTTTGGAGGAGCGCCGTAAGCAGTTATCGGGTACTTTATCCGGCGGGGAGCAGCAAATGCTTGCTATGGGCCGTGCCTTAATGGCGCGACCTCGACTTTTGCTGCTGGACGAGCCTTCCATGGGTCTTGCACCGCTATTAGTAAAAACAATCTTCCAAATTATTGAGGAAATTAATAAAACAGGAACGACCATTCTTCTTGTTGAGCAAAACGCTAATATGGCCCTGTCTATTGCTGATCGTGCCTATGTTATTGAAACAGGAAAAATCGTTGCTTCCGGATCAGCTGAAGAACTGAGCCAGAGCGATCAAATCAGAGCTGCTTACTTAGGCGGCCATTAATCGAAAAGCGGAAGCTCCTTGAACCGGGGGCGATATACGGAGAATTATCGACTCGCGAGCAAAGAGAAGCCAGAGATTATTCTCCCTTAATGCGTACAGAAAGCGATAGCTTTATGTAGCCAGGTATAAGACGAGCCGGCTAGAAGGTTGCTTTTTAACCTTCTGGACGGATTGGCTTAGACCTAAGGGCCCCTAGGCGCTGCAGCTAGACAAGAAAAAGGTATCGGATGAATGTTCGATACCTTTTTAATTATTTTATTTTCTGGTATTCTGTATCAAGTTGAAATTGCTGGCGTCGTTTTGGGCTTAAAAAATGCCTAATTTTGTTAACATAATCCTCATATAGCTGTTCGATACCGACCAAAGCGAGAGAAAAAAAGTTAGGGTAATTCTTTTGTATCTCCCACTTCAATTCATTTTTTCCGCAGATACTATATTTATTTAACTCCTCGATTTCTTCCTGAATTCTGGCTAATTCAAATGCTTGCTCATCAGCAGGAAGAGACAGTACATGGTCAATCCTCTTAATATATTCCTTTGATTTTTCAATTTTCTCCCTGATATCATAGTAGTCCTCTTTATTAATCAAGTTGTACTCTAATTTCAAGTCATTGAGACGTTCAGCTGCTTCATAAGTCGAATTGACAATATCATTACGTGTCATATCCTTTGTTTCATAGCTTAACATATGCTTCCAGGATGGCTGGATAATCGCCTTGCGGTGGTCCTCAAGAGTGTGGCAATACTTCTTAAGCCCGTGTACTTCTGGATGCTAGAAGGCAGGGCTGGCAGGGTCAAGGAACGGCGCCAGTGGTGCTACAAAGTAAAAGATTCTCGGATCCTTATTACAGGCCAGATGAATGGTTTCACAGAAATCGATATTTTCGACAGCACTCGTGTAGGTCTGCCCTGGGATTCCAACCATGAAGAATAGGTCAATCTTTGCACAATTATGTTTTAAAGCAAAATTAAGGGAATCAATTACCTTTTGATTAGTGCAGCTAAATTTGCCATTATCGCGTCTGATTTTTTCATCATGTGTTTCAAGGGTGATCTCAATACTATATTTTGGAACGCTTTCATTTATCATTTTAAAATATTCTTCATCAGCATATTGGAATAATTCAAACACAATTTCAATTTTAAAATGGAGTGCTTTTAACCGGCCAAAAAATTCTCGGACATATTCCCGCCCGCCTTGACGAAGGTCATGCAGGATAAAAATCGGGGCGCGGCTGAAACGTGAAATAAATTGAATATCACTGGCAAGCTTCTTCGGAGAACGTAATGCCAGTGAATTCCGATTACAGTTTTGGTCATATGCCTCTCTCGATCCACCGCAGATTAAGCAGTTTTGGGTACAGCCTCTAGCTGTTAACAAGGCCGTGTTAGGATACTGAAGCCAGCCATTATATGGCAGCGGATCAAGGAAGTTGCGATATTTAAACACGGACCGAATGGTATAGCGATAGCCTGGGACATCAATATCATCCAAGTCCTTTGGAACGTAGGTGATGGGATTGTAACCGCATTCTTTTCCTTTTTTTCAAGTAAGATTAGGAATATCAGCATAATGGGTATTACCCGCTTCGATTTTATTCATAAGTAAAAGCATCAGCTTTTCGGTTGAGTCACCGCGCATAACAAAATCAATAAATGGATATTCGATTAGCTCCTTATGATAATAAGTGGCCGATAAGCCGCCAAAGATAATGGGCGTTTTGGGATGAAGGGTTTTTCCAATCCTTGCAAGTTCAATACTTCCGTGTGCATGCGGCAGCCAATGAAGGTCGATTCCGAATGCCTTCGTTTTTATTTTTCGCAGCTTTGCTTCGACATCAAATTTGTCACTCATCAGCATGCGGTTCGCAATATTAATAATTTTTACCTTTAGACCATACTGCTCTAAATAATCGGCAATACTTGTCAGTCCAATCGGGTACATCTCAAACACGGGTGAGGATGGGACCACATCACTGATGGGACCGGCAAGTAACGAGTTCTTTCTAAAGTCATATACACTAGGGGCGTGTAATAACACTAAATCGTATTTCATCGTTTTCACCTCAGTCAATTTAAGGGGAATACTTTTTTTAAATAAAAAATTTGCGCGAGTTAAAGTAAAAATGTGATTGTTTTCACAGGGATATATGGCTTGGCAGCGGCCATCTGCCCTATTTAAATGTAGTTACGGTATCATCTTAATTTTAGTTTACTATAATAGTTGCTTAATAGAGTGACAAACGAGTGACAGATTTTGGATGATTTTGTGTATGTCAAGGTTTTTCAATCCAAAATGGCGAATGTTATAATGCTTTTATATAAATGGTTTAAAGGATGATGGTAATGGCACAGGCAAAAACAAATGCGATGCGGATACTTGACGCAAAAAAGGTCGAGTATGAAATGCTTACATACGATCATAAAGATGGAAAAATTGACGGAATATCGGTAGCTGAAAAGATTGGAAAGGATCTTAAGGAAGTCTATAAAACCCTTGTGGCCCATGGTGCTAGTAAAAATATTTTTGTATTTGTCATACCCGTAGCGGAGGAATTGGATCTAAAAAAGGCCGCCAAAGCGGCGGGGGAAAAAAATATGGAGATGCTGCCCATGAAGGACATTCAAAAGTGGACAGGCTATATTCGCGGCGGCTGCTCACCGATTGGCATGAAAAAAGAGTATAGGACATTCCTCGATGAAAGCGTCAGAGGGCTGGAATCAATGGTCGTAAGTGCCGGTAAAATTGGTGTTCAGATCGTGCTTGCACCTAATAAATTACAGGAAATTACAAAGGCTGAATTTACCCCAGTGACTAAATAAAAGAAGGACTGACAATCTTACTTGAGCATTCATGTAAGATAAATTTTTCATAGGCACTCACCTAAAAAACAAAAAAGCATAAGATAATCTGAAAAGTGAGTCACCTTCATAAGGGTTGACTTTTAAGCTTTAGATAACCTTTGCTTGTTAGAAAACTAGTCTAATACCTCTTAAGGTAAAGGCGAAGTTGAGTTGTTTAAAAGGGAGTGTTGATGGGTGGCAGGGAAAATCAAAAATTATTTTGCCGGCGGTAATACTGCCAGAGGTTTTTATAGTCTTTATGACTCCAACCTACAAGGATTAGAGAGATTGTTTATTTTAAAAGGCGGACCGGGAACCGGTAAATCCTCACTTATGAAGAAAATTGGCCAGGAGTGGGTTGAAAAGGGCTACAATATTGAATTGCTTCATTGTTCTTCTGATAATAACTCGATCGATGGTGTGATCATTCCAGCTTTAAAGGTTGGGATTGTAGACGGTACGGCGCCGCATGTAATTGAGCCTAAGGCGCCTGGAGCAGTCGAGGAGTATATAAACCTTGGCGAGGCCTGGAATTCCCGTGAGCTTAACCTAAAAAAGAATGTGATTCAAAAGCTGACAAATCAAATCGCTCATTCATTTCAGAAGGCCTATGCAACGTTTAATGAAGCATTGGAGATTCATGATGAGTGGGAAAAAGTTTATATTAACAGTATGGATTTTATAAAAGCGGACCAATTGACAAAAAAATTAATTGATTCCTTCTTCGGAAAAATAAAGTTAAATAAGACCCCGGATGTCCGCCATCGCTTTTTAGGGGCTGCTACGCCGCAGGGAGCCGTGGATTTTGTTCCAAATCTAACCGAGGAAATACCAAAACGCTATTTTATTAAAGGGCGTCCAGGCTCAGGAAAATCAACTATGCTGAAAAAGCTGTCAGCAGCAGGTGAAGAGCGCGGCATTGATGTAGAAGTCTATCATTGCGGTTTTGACCCGCACAGCCTTGATATGGTCATTTTCAGGGAGCTAGGGGTAGCGATTTTTGACAGTACGGCGCCGCATGAATATTTCCCAAGCAGAGACGGTGATGAGATCATTGATATGTATGAGCTTTTGATTGAGCCAGGTACCGATGAGCTATTTACTGAATTTATCAGTAACATTGCTGAAAAATATAAAAATAAGATGACGGAAGCGACCAGTTATCTATCTAAAGCCAAATCACTGCATGATGAGCTGGAAGAGATTTATGTAGCCGCAATGGATTTCTCAGTTGTTGAAAAAATTCAAGCCAGAATTTCTGAGGAAATAAATGATTTGTCTGCGAGTAAAGTTCAATAAATGGATAATGCCGGGGAAATCCCCGGCATATTATTTATGCGGATTAGTCTTACTTTGCTGCCCTTTATTGCGTTTATTTCCCTTACTGTTATCACCGCTGACGAACTCGGTGCCAAATTCAGCTTCTGAGTGCCCTGCTTGCGGTGAATTTTGATTACGGCTGCCTTTATTAAATTTCTTTGTCATCTATGTATCCCCCCTATCTGCTAATAGTGTGTCATCGAAACAGTGGATTATCCGAATAAAATGAAGGGAAAAATGGGAAATAGTAGAACAAGTAATGGAATGGATTTGTGAGAGGATGGATGGTGGTGTTAACAAAGATCACGTCACTAACAAAGCTGTTTGA
>Ga0268255_10002082_pt1 | contig 10798 bp, 13 predicted proteins | sample AgamicOrMarz_FD_200256 | JGI IMG/M metagenome (GOLD analysis project Ga0268255, IMG submission 200256) | Agave microbial communities from Guanajuato, Mexico - Or.Ma.rz (v2) (version 3) | ecosystem: Host-associated > Plants > Phyllosphere > Phylloplane/Leaf | place: Guanajuato, Mexico...
ACTTACTATTATAACCTTTACAAAAGGCATTTTCTAGAAGTGTAACCGCTAAAACAAAGAGAGATTGAGACATGACTACATCAATTCCAGCTAAAGGCAAACAAGTTAGATACATAAGCTAGTAGGGGTCGTTTGTTACACCGCTGTTGATTTCCGTGCAAGGCTTCGCATTCCGCAGGAGGCTTCGCATTCCGCAGGAGTCTTCGCCTTGCCCTCCAATCATAAGCTAGAAGCAACTCAATCGATTAAATTCCTACCAAAGAAAAAATCCGAACGAGCTGGATTCTCCGTCAAGAATCTCCATTCATCGTTCGGATCTTGCTTCAACTGTAATGCTTTTGTCTCAGCCTCTTTTTTATTAAGCTTTATGACTTGTATGAAACTCTCTCATTTTCTCTTTTACAGTCGCCATAACCGCTTCTTTTCCCGGTGTAAGAATGGTTCGCGGATCATACACGTCACTGTCGCTTTCCAACGTGTGACGGACAGCGCGCGTCCAGGCCTGAAGGCACTCGGTGTTCACATTAATTTTCGCATGTCCAAGAGCTATTGTTTTTTGAATTTGGTAGTTTGGTATACCAGAACCTCCGTGTAACACCAGCGGCACATCTGTTAAGTCAGCTATTTCTTTCATTTCATCAAAGCCCAGCTGCGGTTCGCCTTGGTACTGTCCGTGAACTGAACCTAAAGCAGCTGCCAAAGCATCGACTCCCGTTTCTTTTACAAGACGCAGACATTCAGCGGGATCAGCGTACACGATGTTGCCAACAAGCCCATCTTCCATCCCTCCGACTGTTCCGACTTCAGCTTCAACTGAGACATATTGAGCACCAGCATAGTCTACTACTTGCTTAGTCATGGCAATATTTTCATCAATTGGGTAATGAGAACCGTCAAACATGACCGAGCTAAATCCAGCGTCGATAGCTTTTTTACATCTTTCTACACTCATACCGTGATCTAAGTGAAGCGCGACAGGAACAGTAATATTCATTTCCTCTAACAAACCTTCGATCATGCCTACAATGGTTTTAAATCCGCCTAAATAGTCCACAAGCCTGTCTGAAACGGCTGCAATGACAGGCGCTTTTTCCTCTTCGGCAGCTTGTAAAATAGCCTGTGCCCACTGCAGGCTGTTAATATTATACTGACCAACTGCATAGTTTCCTTTTTTAGCTGCTTGAAGCATACCTTTCATTGATACTAGTTTTGAAGATACTAACGTCACTGACTGACACTCCTTATCATGAATATGATTTTGTTGTTTGAAAGCTGTAGTATTCCGAGATAGCCTTAATGGTTGTCTCTTTAGCCGTCTTAATTGCTTCTTCCGCGTTTAATTGATAATATTCAGGTCGAAATAGCTCTACAGATACCGCGTCATCATAGCCTTTTTCCTTTAATGTTGAGAAAATAGCAGCTAAATCAATTGCTCCTAGACCTGGCCATACTCGGTCTTCATCTGTTAAGAAGCCAATAGGAAAATCTTCCGTGTCATCAATATGAACGATAAATATTTTAGAAATATCCGCTTGTTTTAAGTCTTCTAGTTTTGATCCCATCGCATGGAAGTGGAAGCAGTCAAGTACTAATCCTACGTTATCTCGGTTCACAGTTTGCACAATGTCATACGCTTGACCAAACGTATTAACCGTACACTGAGGATGACCTACAAACTCAACGGCGATTTTAACTCCGTAAGGTTCAGCCAATTCCGATAATTCATTCAGCACTTGTACGCAGCTATTTTTAATCTCTGCTTTTACGATTTTTTGTTCTGTTACTAAAGGAACGGCTACGATATACTGAGCGCCTATCTTTTGAGCGGTTTCTAGCATACTCTTAAACTCTTCTATCACTTCCTGGTACTCTTTTTCACTGCGGTTATTAAAGAAAACTAAAGCGTTCAGCGCTAGCGGTTTAATATGATTTTTATTAAAAAACTGCGCTAAATCATCCATTGAGTGACTTTCTAAATACTCAGGGAGTTTATCCATTGTGCGAATTTCGATATAATCATATCCGTGCTTGTTGCAATACTCAAGGTCCTTTACAAGATTTGAATTTTCTAATGTTGTTGCTTCGTTAAAACATAGTTTCATAATGATTCTCTCCATTCTTTACTTAAATAATTTTATTGTCATTCATGACGTCAGCGTCTTCATTATCATAGCTGCGGAACCTTTGTTCCAGTTCTTCAAGTGTAAGCCCTTTTGTTTCCGGCAAAAACTTTTTAACAAATAAAATCGCTCCGATGCCGAGTACAACAAAGACAAAAAACGTAGTGGATAAGCCAATGCTGGCCAATAAAACAGGAAACGTTAAACCTACAAGGAAGTTAATTCCCCACAGACAAAATACGGTAACACCCATCCCTAAGCCTCTTAATCGTAAAGGGAAAATTTCTGAAAGCATTAGCCACGTTACCGGAGATATAGCTCCTTGCTGAAATGCGAGAAACGTAATCGTTAGTGCTAATACGATATATGGAAGTGCCGCGGACCCTTCAAATACAAGAGAAAATATACCAATCAGCAGCAGGGCAGTAGTCGTTCCTACCAATCCTGTTATAAGCATTGGTCTGCGTCCAACTTTACTTAGCAGCCAAATTCCTACGAACGTGGCTAAAACGGAGATGACTCCATTTCCGATATTTCCAATAAGAGCAGCTTCTGTTTGAAAACCTGCGTCTTTTAAAATTTCAGTGCCGTAATACATAATGGAGTTTACGCCGGTAATCTGCTGTACAACAGCAATTCCAATACCAAGGAAAACGACTCTTCGAACCCACGGAGTTGTTAAATCTTTAAACGTTGCTTTTTCCATTTTTGTTTCTTGCTCGTAAGCGCTCTCAATCTCTTGCAGCTCTGATTTGGCTCTTTTACTTTCCCGTATCTTTTGAAGAACCGTTAGCGCTTCGTTATTTTTCCCTTTTGACACAAGCCAGCGCGGACTTTCTGGTACTCTAAGCATGCCAAAGAATAAAAAGACAGCTGGAATGGCAGCGATCGGCAGCATATATCGCCAAACGTGAGGGTTTTCTCCTAGCATATTTCCGATAATCGCGTTAAACGTAAAGGCAAGAAGTTGACCAGTAACAATCATAAGTTCATTTTGAGTTACCATTTTCCCCCGGCTTTCAGCTGGTGACATTTCTGCTAAATATGTCGGTACAGTAACAGATGCGCCCCCTACAGCAAGTCCTAATAGGAAACGGCAAAGAATCATAACGGCTGCGTTTGGCGAAATTGTACATCCGACTGTGGAAACAAAAAATAGAATGGCAAGATACAGAATCGTTTTACGCCGCCCGTTATGATCTGCTAGCCTGCCGCCTACCACCGCACCAAATGCAGCACCAAATAAAAGAGCGCTCGTTACAAGACCTTGAGTAAAAGAGTTGAGATTCAATTGATCAGATTCAGACATATAAGGCAGTGCCCCATTAATAACTCCCGTGTCATATCCAAAAAGCAGTCCGCCAAACGTAGAAACTAAAATGATCGTACGTAAAAATGAATGTTGATTTCCCTGTTTACCCATGCTAATTCCCCCGCCTTATTTTAAGAATGAATAACTAACTTTTCGTTAATGTACTTTCGGGCCATTAAAGCATATTCTAATGGATGCGCAATAGAAGGGTCCTGTTCCGCCTCAACCACAATCCATCCTTTGTAATTGTAATCAACTAACGCTTTATACACGTTTGTAAAATCTACACATCCATCACCCGGCACGGTAAACATACCGGCTAGAAACGACTGCAAAAATGACTTTCCTTCTTTTTTGCACTGCTCCAGCACGTTTCTTCTTGCATCCTTAAAATGAACGTGTTTAATACGATCTATATGTTTATGTAATAGCTCCATATAGTCTCCGTCAGAAACGTAAATATGTCCCGTATCATATAAAAGATGAACATGATTTGCGTCGGTTCCTTCCATTAACCGATCAATTTCAGCTAATGTTTGTACACCTGTCCCCATATGGTGATGATAGACAAGACGTAAACCGTATTCTGCTGCGATTTTCCCCAGCTCATTTAATCCTGCACATAAAGCTTCCCATTCTTGATCACTGAAATAAGGTTTTTCAGCAAAAACATTTCTTTCAATCCCTTGAACACTGTAAGTTTGCTCAGATACGACCGCCACATCAGCATGCACTTCCTGCAGATACTGACAATGTTTGTGAAATAAATTTGACGTCTCCTCTATCCCATCACGAATGATAAAACTGCTAAACCACTGCCCTGCAATTCTTAAATTTCGAAGCTCAAGCTCTTTGTTTAATATGCTTGGTTCAGGAAAAAAACCTCCCACTTCCGTTCCTTGAAAGCCCGCTACGACGATATCGCTTAACAGATGCTGCAATGTGTTTTCTGCACCAATTTCAGGAATATCATCATTTCTCCAGCCGATTGGAGCAATTCCCCACAGAATATTTTCGTTTCCCATTTTGATTCCTCTTTTCCCCTTATTGTGTAATGCTGCCTCACTAGCAACAGATAGTGATAAAACTTACCAATCTTATAACTTTACAAATGAAATCGATTTCATTTGTAGATAAAAAAACTCTTTTGTTATGTGTTGGTTAAATATTGGTTAAGTTTGAATTAATATTAATATTAAAAACGCTTTCAGTCAATAATAAAATTTCAGAATTTTTTATACACTGCAACTGCATAAAAGCTTGTTCCTTCTAAAAATGCTAGTTATAAAAGATATCATATCCACTTATATAACCACACAAAAAGCTTTATCTACTGTTACTTCAACAATAGACAAAGCTTTTATGAGCAAAGATATATTTCTTATTTTAATAGTATTATAATTTAGTATGAATTTATGGAATAGATTTATAAAAAAATGACCTGCATCTTTTTACAATCAGTTTCCTTTGACTTTTAGAATTGCTTCTCCATAGCTTGTCATTGACGTTTTAAATTCAGTTATGAACTTCTCTACTTTTGAAATAGATTTTTTCATTTTATCGTCCCCTTTGCCTCTTATATAGCTCTATTATCAACAATTGTCTGCTGTTTGACAAAGTCAGTGGAAACGGAAACATTCCGCATGAAAACGTACACATATCTGTTAAAAGAGGAAAATCTTCTCATTTTCTTAGTATTTCATCATTTTTCTTTCTTTTTTAGGGTCTCTTCTTACGTGTTTTGCTCATCCAACAAAAGGATTTACGAAAACTCTCCTTTAAAAGCGGCTTTACACTTCGTTCACATTCCCTCGTACTAACAGCAGGATCACTATGTGCATTAACAGTAGGCTTATCCTTTCTTCCCTTTCCATTTTTTATCCAAATTACTTCTTGCCTTAAAGTTAACTTCAACGTTTAAGCTAGTTTTATAGTTTTTAAAATACAAAAAAGGGGAAACACTATGCTAATTAAAAGAATGAAGGTGCAACTTTCCGGTGGACTTCTAGCTAGACATACAGCTTTATTTGTACGTGAAGCCTGTTCGTTTCAAAGTGACATTTTTCTTTCGAAAGATGGAAAATGTGTAAATGGAAAAAGCATCATGAAGGTCATGGCTTTAGCTGTTAAAAAAGGAGATGAAATAACACTGCTGACAAATGGAGTGGATGAACATGTCGCCGCTCGCGCCCTTGAAGAGTTTCTTTTAACTAAACATAGATAAAAAGCTGCTACACTATTCCTTACTCTCCTTTTTTCATAAAATCATAGAAAGTAAATTTTTTTTAAAAAAACTCTTGCTTTAAAGTCGACTTTAACGCTTAAGCTAGTGTTGTACTTTTAAATACATTAAATGACGAAAGGATTGTGTTTTTACTTATGTGTAATCAACATAAAACAACATCACGTGTTTTAAGTGCGCCGCATGCAAAGGCAAAATTCGAGAACACGACAATTGAACGCAGAGAACTGCGAGCAGACGACGTTTTAATTGATATTAAGTTTAGCGGTATTTGTCACTCGGATATTCATAGTGCATTCGATGAGTGGGGCGGCGGGATGTTCCCGATGGTTCCTGGTCACGAAATCGCTGGAGTAGTTGAAGCGGTTGGGGAAAGCGTAACAAAATACAAGGTTGGCGATCGCGTTGGCGTGGGATGTTTTGTTGACTCTTGCGGAGAGTGCGAGTACTGTGTGAACGGTGACGAGCAATACTGTACAAAAGGCGTTGTTCAAACGTATAATTCGTTGGATTATGACGGAAATCCTACATACGGCGGCTACAGCCAAAAAATCGTCGTAAAAGAAGGATTCGTTGTTCGTATTCCTGATAAGTTAAGTATGGATGCAGCAAGTCCCCTTCTATGTGCAGGTATTACAACATTTTCTCCGTTAAAGCACTGGAATGCCGGTCCTGGCAAAAAAGTGGCGATCGTGGGAATGGGCGGTCTTGGACATGTAGCGATTCAATTTGCACATGCAATGGGTGCTGAAGTGACGGTATTGAGCCGTTCTAACAATAAAAAAGAAGAAGCACTAAGCTTTGGCGCAAATCATTATTTTGCAACAAGTGATGAAACAACATTTACTGAATTAGCGGGTCGCTTTGACCTTATCTTAAACACAGTATCGGCTAACCTGAACGTGGATCAATATTTATCATTACTTCGCGTAGATGGAACGCTTGTTAACGTTGGCGCACCGGCTAACCCAGATCAGTACAGCGTATTCTCACTTATCACGGGACGCCGCAGCATTGCTGGTTCACTTGTAGGCGGTATTCGTGAAACACAAGAAATGCTTGATTTTGCGGCTGAACACGGCGTTGCTCCTATGATTGAAGTCATCGATGCTAAACAAGTAGATGAAGCGTACGAGCGCGTTCTTCGCAGCGACGTTCGCTATCGATTTGTTATTGACATTTCTACACTGTAAATTAGAAAAAAGCGGGCAGCTAATTGGATGAGCTGCCCGCTTTTTATTTCTTTATAAAATACGAAAAACAACCGGTAAATTAGGCTTTAGATGAAAGCTCTTCCTGATACTTTTGTTCTAATTTATCATAGTAATCAATTTTCGTTTCCACTTTTCTAAAAGCTGCGTCCAGCTCTCTTTGTTTTTCCATCATTTTCTCTCTATGCTTTTCAAATATCCGTTTGCGCAAACCGATTGTATCATCGCCTTCTTGTGTTAATTCAACAATTTTACGTAATTCTAAAAGGGCAATATCCGTTTTTCGTAAGCAAATAATAAATTCTAACCACTCGATATCAGACTCGCTAAAAATACGATTTCCGTTCTCATCTCTTTTTATAAAAGGTAAAAGCCCTTGCTGTTCGTAGTATCGAAGCGTATGCGTAGGCAGCCCTACCTTTGCAGCGGCCTCTTTAATATGATATTCCATTCCACTATACCCTCCATCGCCATTCTTAGTGCGGCGTTTGCTTTATGTATCTAAGGTTCCCTTTTCACGGGTGCTTTCAACTCATTTTCTAGGTTTCTACTATACGATATATATAATAGATTCCTCTATTTTCTTTGCTATGATATGAGGTAACTGTATAAATAGTATCATAAACATTAAAGTAAACGTTAAGGCAACTTATAAAGAGCTGCCGTGAAGTCAGCAGCTCTTTTCATTTTTATATAAAATACAATTAATCTGCGACCATCACTTTACTTAGTTCATTTAACAAATAATCAAGGGTTTGACTGATCCGAACTGTATTACGACTTGTAAGACCTTCTGTAAGTCCTAACATAACCATGTGCTCTCTTGCTGTTTCGATTTCTGTCATTAAGACTTGCATGACAACTCCTTTATACCACTTCACAGCTCATCACCCCTTTTTACTATACATATATCTCATATGCGGTAATCTTAAACCTATCATACAGGTTTTTGGGGGTGAATAGCGAGTTTTAGAGCTTAAACAGTTTTATTTTTTATAAAGTAAATATACTAATATACTTATTGAACTAGAAAGTATCACTCCACTTTCTGTTAGAAGTTAAGAAAAGGCCTCCTAAATGGAGGCCTTTTCTTATTTCTTATAAAGCAGTCTAATACAAAGCCTTAGCCTCTAAAATATTCTCTATAATACGAACCTTTCTCACACTCTATCTCATAGCGCAGCCTAGTTTGCTTTCTGTAAAGCTCTTCGGACAGCTCATTAAATTCACCTTCTGTGATAGATCCATGAATTAAATTGTTGAATAAATTATTAAGATGTTCAGTTAATTCTTGAAGTTTTTTTTCTTTCAATGAACGTCACCCTTTAAAATAATTTTCATCTTCTAAAATTATATCAAATAAAACGTTTTCATACGATATATTTTTTACTGAATTATCGTATTAAAGTGATGAAAGTATTTTTTAACCACTCCAAAACAATCAAAGAGCTCAGATAACTCATTAATCACATGATTTCAGCAAAAAATAAGTGGATAAAGACCGCGGATAAAAAGGCAAATGGTATCAACCGTTTTGACAAAAGCATAGGATGAAAAGAAAAATGAAACGAGAAAAGGAGAATGAGTATGCACTATACACCTTATTATCATCAGTGGCAGACTCCAGTGTATTACGGCTGGCAGCCATATAGTTATTATGTGCCGAATCACTATCACACCAGCGAACAGTTTCAGCAAAGAAACGGTAAATTAAAGGACTACGGACCAAGGCCGTTTGTTATTAACATTAATGAAGCGTCAAAGCAAAACAATACGTACCGCACTGCTTTATGGACGGGAACACATTTACAAGTGACGCTAATGAGTCTTAAGCCCGGTGAAGATATCGGCTTAGAAATCCACCCTAACGTTGATCAATTCCTGCGCATTGAACAAGGGCAAGGCGTTGTTCAAATAGGCAAAAGTAAAAACAATCTAACCTTTAAACGAAAAGTCTATGATGACGATGCGATATTTATCCCTGCCGGAACGTGGCATGATGTCACCAATACGGGTACCACTCCGCTAAAGCTTTACTCCATATACGCTCCCCCAAACCACCCATTTGGTACGGTTCATGTGACAAAAGCAAACGCTCTGGCTGAAGAACATTAAAGATAAGCAGAGCGTTATACAGGATTGGAACGCTTGTTCAGGATCAATACTAAGTGAATAGACGGATGTTGACTAAAAAAGCTCGCTAGAAAATCGGTGTATGACCTTTTCTAGCGGGCTTTTTTTAAACTTGCTATACATACAGGATTTTATAGCCAAGGAAAGAATTATAGAATAAACTAATCTTTTTAAACAGCTTAAAATAACTGAAAGGCAAACAGGCGATGAAATTTTTTTATAAAATTCCCAAATCAAACGTAAATCCTTCTCTTAAACTAGCAAGAAAAATTCTATATATATCTGTAGAAGCAGTTATTATGACCATGCTTGTGATTAAATCTTTTACTGTGGCCTATGAAAACGACACAAATTTAATTCTCAGGCAGCTAAATGAACTAAAAGCCTCGATTGGCGGATTTGGCATAAACGAATCGTTATTTTGGTTTATGATAAAGTGCAGTATTTGTACCATCGCTACATTTGATATGTGCTTATACTTTCGAAAAAAGCTAAAAAGAAACAAAAGAGCTTTATGATTTATACGCTAAAGCTTTTACATTGGACCGCTGTTAATTTCCGTGCAAGGCTTCGCTTTCCGCGGGCGGTCGATGAGCCTCCTCGTCGCTTGCGCTCCTGCGGGGTCTCACCTGTTCCGCTTTTCCCGCAGGAGTCTTTGCCTTGCCCTCCAATCAACCGCTAGAAGCATTTAAACACATGAAACCTACATTCAGCATACCAATAAAAAACCGAACAAGTTGGATTCACAATCAAGAATCAAACTCGTTCGGATCTTCCTTTAGCAAAAATACTTTTGCCTCAGCCTCATTTTTAATAGAAAAATAATAAAAGTAGAGGCATATCACGCCTCTACTTTCTGTTTAGAAATCTACATCGATATCTTCTTGAATGGTTCCGGTCACTTTTTCACTTTTAATTAATTGACCTTCTTTAAATGTTTCTTCTTCCTCATTTTTAACGGGTTTCAGCTGCTTATAGGAAGGAGCTGACGCAGAGCCAAGCTCTTTTTTAAGCAAATGAATTTCGCCTAAAAGCTCGGTTCTTAATGAATGAATTAACGATTGAAAATCTTCTTCCCGGCTGTCTTTCTGCCCGTTTTGTTCCACAAGCTTCACTACATAATCCTGAAGTTCTTTTGCCTGCGAGGCCTCATACTCCTCACGATTTGCAGCAAGACGTGAATTCATTTCTTTTTTTAGTAAGTCAATTTCGCCCAACAGCTCTTTTCGAAGTGAATGAACTAACGTCTCCACTTCATTTTCTTTGCTCATTTTTTGCAAGTCTTGCTGTATGAGTCTTACTATATAGTTCTGCAGCTCGTTTGCCTGCTGTTTTTCTTTCAGAAATGAAGACACTTCTGACGGAATGTCAGCAGTTTCGATTGTTAAATTTGCACGTTCATCTCTATTACTTGCAGTCTTTTCCCTTGCTCCCATCATATCTGCTGATAGATTGCCAGCTGTCAGAAACGCATTTGATAGTAAGTAAAACGGTGCAGCCATTTGGGAACTTAGCTGACCGTACCAATCGTCTAGTGCTTCTTTAAGGCGCGTGTGTTGATGGCTCATATATGCTCCCCCTTTTTAAGCATGAACCGCTGCGTTTGTTTCATGTCTGCTTAAAATTTCAAGACCGTATAAGTTTAATTTGCGAGTCTCCGGCAAGAAAAGATGATTTTCTTCTCTGATTTCTTCCCCGTACATGTTATCAATCTGCTCTGCAATAAACTGTTGAAGGATAGGAGCCAGTCCTCCAATATAAATATATTTATAGACTTTAT
>Ga0268255_10002093_pt1 | contig 10772 bp, 11 predicted proteins | sample AgamicOrMarz_FD_200256 | JGI IMG/M metagenome (GOLD analysis project Ga0268255, IMG submission 200256) | Agave microbial communities from Guanajuato, Mexico - Or.Ma.rz (v2) (version 3) | ecosystem: Host-associated > Plants > Phyllosphere > Phylloplane/Leaf | place: Guanajuato, Mexico...
GAAGATTGAGAGGGGCTACTCCTAGTACGAGAGGACCGGAGTGGACGCACCGCTGGTGTGCGGGTTGTCATGCCAATGGCATTGCCCGGTAGCTACGTGCGGAAGAGATAACTGCTGAAAGCATCTAAGCAGGAAACTTGCCTCAAGATGAGTCTTCCCTGAGGTTAATAAGCCTCCTGAAGGGACGTTAAAGACTATGACGTTGATAGGTCGGATGTGTAAGCGTTGTGAAACGTTGAGCTAACCGATACTAATGACCCGTGAGACTTAACTTCACAACACTTAAGTTGTTTTAAATAATTATTTATTAAATGCCTGGCGGCAATAGAACGGTGGTCCCACCTGAATCCATTCCGAACTCAGAAGTTAAACGCCGTATCGCCGATGGTAGTGTAGATGTTTCTATGCTAGAGTAGGGAACTGCCAGGCATAAATTTAATAAGGTACGGTAGTTCAGTTGGTTAGAATACTGGCCTGTCACGCCGGGGGTCGCGGGTTCGAGTCCCGTCCGTACCGAAAATTTTATATATAAAAAAAATATCTATAACAAATAGTTATAGATATTTTTTTTGGAGCTGGCGGGATTTGAACCCGCGTCCTGAATTTATAATTCTATATGGCATTACATGCTTAGTCAAATCTTTTATTTTTAATTACCAGTTGCTGATTGACAAGCAATCAGGTAAAATTACCTTATTTATTTAACATTTATGTAAAAGGTAATACATAAATGCGATCTCTTTTAAGTTAAACCTCTATTTATCCCTTCCTAAGAGCAGAGTTTAGGGGTATAGAGGGAATCTCCAGTTTTTACTGATTACGCTGCTAATGCAACAGATTCATATTGCGAATTATTTGCAATTATTTTTTTGAGGTTTTTTTTCGAGGCAAACCTCACCTCGGCATGAACCTTAAGTTTATTAAATTCTGTCGAATCCATAATCAGCCCCATTAATATTTTTATATTATCATATAGATTAAATATATAATATATTTTTTAATTATTAATTATGCGCATTTTTTTAATTTTCCATTCACGTTCTTTTATATCTAGGCGTTTATCATATATTTTCTTACCTTTTGCAACACCTATTTTTATTTTTATCCATGCATTCTTCCAGTAAAGTGATATTGCTACTAAAGTATAGCCTTTACGGTTTATTAGAATAGATAGATAATATAGTTCTTTTTTATTTAGTAGAAGTTTACGGGTACGCATAGAATCATATCTAATATGTGAAGTTACTATGATAGGTTGAAATACTGAACCTAAAAGAAAAGCTTCATTATTTTTTAATAAAACGTAACTATCATTTATATTTACTTTACCAGCGCGTATAGACTTAACTTCCCATCCATGTAAAGAAATTCCAGCTTCAATTTCCTGTTTAATAAAGTATTTAAAGTATGCACTTTTATTTTTTGCAATAATAGAAGAATTAATAATTTTAAAATTATTTTTATATTTAAGCATATTAAATTAATTAATAAAAAATAGTAGTAAATATAATTATTTACTTATAGTAAAAGTAATTTTTTCTATTCTAATAAGGATATCCTTATTGTTAAAAGTTAGATTAAAAGTAAGTTGATTAATATATTGATTCTTAATTTCACAGCTATAAATATAATACATTGTATTATAACAAAAGTTATCTTTAATAATTGATGAACCAAGAGTAAATATTATTTGCTGTTTAGTCATACCATTTTTAATTTTATTTATTTTTTGTGCATTAATATAATTACAATAAAAAAATTTTTTATAAATAAAGTAGTCGTAAAACGAACTATAAATTATTGTATATATATGTATTATACAAATAGTAAATAAAATTTTATATTTTTTTATAAAAAAAATCATTATATTATTTATTGAATTAAAAATTAATTAAAAATAGTAATATACTAAAGTATATAATGATAAAATAAATTAAATATAAAAATTATTATAAATTAATTTATGTATAGCTAGCGCTATGTATTTTTTAAAATTTTAATTATATACCTTGAATAATAGCTAACCATCCATACAGTAATAATACTGTACAACAGCGGAGAATATTATTAATGAGTAGTAAAGAAATAAATATAAATGAAGAGAAAAAGTTACAGGATGATGAAATAAAAAATAAATATGAAAAAGAAGATGAAGAAGTTTTAAAAAAAGATAATATAGAATATTGTAATGAACAACGTATAGCAGAATTAGAATATCAGCTAGAAAAGATTAAAAATAATGATAGTTTGCTTCGTGCAAAAGCAGAAGTAGAAAATGTTAGACGTATAAGTGAAAAAAATGTTGAAAAAGCTCATAAATTTGCTATTGAGAGTTTTGCCATTGAATTACTACCAGTAATAGATAATCTTGAACGTGCATTAGAATTATCAGAAAAATCTGATGATAAAATATCATCAATAATAGAAGGTATTGAACTAACATTGAAATCATTATTGAATGCAGTGCGTAAATTTGGTATTGACGTAGTAAGTGAGACTAACGTACCATTTAATCCTGAAAGACATCAGGCTATGACTGTACTTGAATCTAATGAGCATAAACATAATTATGTAATAATGGTGATGCAGAAAGGTTATACTCTAAATGGTAGGCTGCTCCGTCCTGCAGCAGTAGCTGTATCTAAATAAATAAAAAAATATAATGCAGCTAAAAATGAATAATATAAGGAATTTTTCTATTATTGCCCATATAGATCACGGTAAATCGACATTATCGGATAGTTTAATTAAAATTTGTGGTAGTTTGAGTAAACGTGAAATTGCGGCTAAACAGATATTAGATTCTATGGATTTAGAACGTGAACGTGGAATTACTATAAAAGCGCAAAGTGTAACTTTGTATTATAAAGCACAAGATAGTAAAAAATATCAACTTAATTTAATTGATACGCCAGGACATGTAGATTTTGCATATGAAGTATCTCGTTCTCTTGCTGCATGTGAAGGAGCTTTATTAGTTGTTGATGCTTGTAAGGGAGTAGAAGCACAGACTTTAGCTAACTTTCGTACAGCTATAGATATGAATTTATCAGTTATACCAGTAATTAATAAAATAGATTTGCAAACTTCAGATCCAGATAGTGTATCTAAGGAGATAGAAGATATTCTATGTATAGAAGAAGAGGCTGTGCGCTGTTCAGCAAAAACATGTATTGGCGTTAAAGAATTACTAGAACGTGTAGTCCGCGATATTCCACAACCTAAAGGTGATTATAATGCATCTTTGCAAGCACTAATTATTGACTCCTGGTTTGATAATTATATCGGTGTTGTATCGTTAGTAAGAATTAAAAATGGTACCTTGCGTAAGGGTGACAAAGTTAAAGTAATGAGTACAGGACAGAGCTACAACGTAGAACGTTTAGGTATTTTTACGCCAAAAAAAATTGATTGTGATATTTTGAAATGTGGAGAAGTTGGTTGGTTAGCTTGTACTATTAAAGATATTTTAGGAGCACCTGTAGGTGATACTATGACTCTAAATAATAATCAAGCAAAAAAAGCACTTCATGGTTTCAAAAAAATCAAACCAAAAGTATATGCAGGATTATTTCCTGTTATATCAGATGATTATGAAAATTTTCGTTATGCATTAGAAAAACTTAGCATAAATGATGCATCGTTATTTTATGAATATGAAAATTCTTCTATTCTTGGATCTGGTTTTCGTTGTGGTTTTCTTGGACTGCTACATATGGAAATAGTTAAAGAAAGATTAGAAAGAGAATATAATATTGATATTATTACTACATCTCCTACAGTAATATATGAAGTACTGACAATAGATAATAAAATTTTATATATAGATAGTCCTATTAAGTTACCATCTATTAATAAGATTAAGGAGATTCGTGAACCAATAGCTGAATGTAATATTTTATTACCAGAGGAATATATTGGTAACGTAATTACTATATGTATTGAAAAACGTGGTATTCAGAAGAATATATGTTACCATAAAAATAATGTTAAGCTTACGTATGAAATACCAATGTCTGAAGTAATATTAGATTTTTTTAATTGTTTGAAATCAAATACACGTGGTTACGCTTCGTTAGATTATGAATTTAAGTGCTTTAATGCTTCTGATATGGTACGTATGGATTTATTAATTAATGGTGAACGGGTTGATGCGTTGTCTTTAATTACTCATAGAGATAGAGCTACATATATTGGTAGAAAATTTGTTGATAATATTTTAGAATTAATTCCTCGTCAACAATTTACTATTGCTATTCAAGCTGCAATAGGTAATCATATTATTGCCCGTTCTACTGTTAAGCCTTTACGTAAAGATGTAATTGCTAAATGTTATGGTGGGGATGTTAGCCGTAAAAAAAAATTACTTAAAAAACAAAAAGAAGGAAAGAAACGTATGAAAAAATTAGGAAAAATTTATTTACCGCATGAAGCTTTTTTAGCCATTTTAGATATTGGTAAAAAATATAAATAGTACTTACTACATATGTTTTCGCTAATTATAACAATATTTACGTTTTCTACTTGCATTTTATGGTTTATAGAAAATTTCAATATTATATATTTAACGAAAAATATTTTTATAGCTATAAAAAAAAATATTAATAAAAAAAGTACTTTTATAATAAATAAAAAATCAGATAATAAATCAAATAGCAGTTTTTTAGCTATTTTTTATTCAATTTTTCCAGTTTTATTAGTAGTTTTTATTATAAGATATTTTGTTTTTGAATCTTTTAAAATTAATTCTTCTTCAATGATGCCAACACTATTAGTTGGAGATTTTATTATTGTTGAAAAGTTTTATTATGGTATTAAAAATCCTATTACAAAAAAATATATAATTTATACTTTTTATCCAAATCGTGGAGATGTAGTTGTATTTAAATATCCTGAAAATAATAGAATTACTTATATAAAGCGAGTAGTTGGTTTACCTGGTGATAGGATTATTTATGATACTATAACTAAGCAGATTAAGATTAAACCAAGAGAAGCACTATACTATTTTCCAATAATATATAGTGATTTTGTACATATATATAATTTAACAAGTAATGGAGAGAGCGGTATTTTATTAGAAAAAAGTAATGAGTCATTAGGAGGAGCTGTACATGAAATTATAACAATTCCTAGTCAGCAGGATAGAGTTGAAATATACTATAAAAAATATATATTTGATAATATTATTGAGTGGGTTGTACCTAAAGGAGAATATTTTATGATGGGAGATAATCGTGATAATAGTTATGACAGCCGTTATTGGGGATTTGTTCAAGAAAGTAATATTATTGGAAAAGCTAAGTTTATTTGGATGAGTTTTGATAAAAATTGTAGTATCCGTTTTAGTAGAATTGGTTTTTTTATTTATTAATAAAAATTTATTTTAAAAAATATTTTTAATGAATTTAAAGCATGAATTATATATTAATTAAGATGCTCCAGAATAAAATTGGGTATACTTTTAAAGATTATGAACTTTTATTACAAGCTTTAACACATCGTAGTGCCAGCAGTAAGCATAATGAAAGGTTAGAATTTCTAGGTGACTCTATACTAAATTATGTTATTACTAAAGCGCTTTATAAGCGTTTTTATAATATTAATGAAGGAAATATGAGTAGGATGCGAGCAACTTTGGTACGTGGAAATACTTTATTAGAGATTGCGCAGTATTTTGATTTAGGTAAATACTTATTATTGGGACCTGGAGAAATTAAGAGTGGTGGATGTAACCGTGAATCAATTTTAGCAAATACTGTAGAGGCATTGATTGGTAGTGTTTTTATAGATAGTGATATACAAATTGTAGAAAGATTAATATTAAACTGGTATTCTATACGTCTAGATAAAATTATTCCTGGTGACAAGCAAAAGGATTCAAAAACTCGCCTACAGGAATATTTGCAATCTAATCATTTACCATTACCAAAATATAAAGTAGTACATGTATGTGGTGATACGCACAATCAAGAATTTACTATTCATTGTCAGGTAAGTGGAATTATTAAACCTATTGTAGGTAATGGATTAAGTCGTCGTAAAGCAGAACAAGTAGCTGCAGAGAAGGCGATTAAGCAATTATTAGAGATTAAATGATGATAACTACTTATTGTGGTTTTGTTGCAATAGTAGGAAGGCCAAATGTTGGAAAGTCTACTTTATTTAATAAGTTATTGGGACATAAGGTTTCTATAATATCTAGTAAGCAACAAACAACAAGAAATATAATTCTTGGTATTAATACTGATGGTCCTTATCAAGCTATCTATGTAGATACACCAGGTATTAATATAGAAAATAGATTGATGAATAGGGTTGCTAGTAGCTATATATATAATGTTGATTTTATAATTTTTGTAGTTGAAGAGACTAATTGGAAAAATGATGATGAAATTATTTTTAATAAGTTATGTAAAGTACACTGTCCAGTATTATTAGCTATTAATAAAGTAGATAATGTAAAAGATAAGAAAAAATTATTGCCATATATTAATTTATTAAGTAATAAAAAAATAAATTTTTTAGATATACTGCCTATTTGTGCTAATAATGGCATTAATGTAGATAATTTATCGTTAATTGTGCGTAATAAGCTGCCATCTGCAGTTCATTATTTTAATAAAAATTATATTACAGACCGTTCAAATAAATTTATAATATCTGAAATTATAAGAGAAAAGCTAATTTTTTATCTTGATAAAGAGTTACCTTATACTATAAAAGTAGATATTAAAAATATTATTATTAATAATAGTTGTTACGATATTAATTGTATAATTTTAACAGATTATGTTGGACATAAAAAAATTATTATTGGAAAGAATGGTAATATGATAAAAAATATAGGTATTGCTGCAAGAAAAGATATAGAAAAAATATTAAAAAATAAAGTTTATCTTAATTTATGGGTAAAAAATTAAATTTATTATATTTACTATTTTAGGTAATATTTAATAAAAATATGTAATTAATATTAATTTTATTTATAATAAAGTAATATTTAAATTATATAGATATTAAGCGTATTGTATTGATTCAGTAGTATTACGTTATGTAAATATTTTTGCACGTAGTATTATAAGTTATAAAGAATTTTTATAAAAAAATTATGAGTAATGATATAATAAATAATAAAATATCTTCTATACGAAGTATACGTAGTTTTGTATGTCGTCGTGGTCATTTTACTAAAGGACAGAAATATGCAATAAATACTTATTTACCAGTTATGGGGTTATCTTATAAAAGAGAAAATATAAATTTATTTAATGTATTTGGCAGTTTAGCACCTATAAATATAGAAATTGGTTTTGGTATGGGAGATTCGCTAGTAAATATGGCATCTATGTATACTAAACAAAATTTTATAGGTATAGAAGTACATTTACCTGGTATTGGTGCATGTTTAGCTAAAGCGAATAATGCTGGATTAAGTAATTTACGTATAATATATCATGATGCAATAGAAGTATTAGAGAATATGATTCCAGATAATAGTTTATCAAGGTTGCAAATTTTTTTTCCTGATCCATGGCCTAAAAAGAGACATAATAAACGCCGTATAATTAAACCATTATTTGTAAATTTAGTACAAAGTAAATTATGTGTAGGTGGTATTTTCCATATAGCAACTGACTGGAAACCTTACGCTAATTATATATTAGAAGTAATGAATGCAGCAAGAAATTTACATAATTACAATGGAAATTTAGTATCACGTACTTTAACAAAGTACGAAAAACGTGGTAAAAAATTAGGTCATTGTGTATTTGATTTAATTTTTGAAAAAATATTTTTATAATATATGTATTTAGTTAGTAGCTTCCAAATTATAAATTTATTTACTTTAATTTTATATAATTAACTGCAGATAAATATGCTATTATTTTATAATCTATACCATATTCCTGGGAAAATATCCATACCAATATAATTTAGAGCATATAAAATCAATATAACTATCATAGCAGAAAAGTCGATACCACCTACTGCTGGTAATATTCTACGAATAGGATACATTAATGGTTCACTTAGTTGATAAAATATAACATCCATTGGACTTTGACCATGGCTAACCCAACTAAGCAATGATCTGATAATTATAACCCAGAAAACTAAGTCACCAGCCGCTTTCAACAATGCTAGTAAACCTATTAATAGATAAATAGGATCTAAAATAAAAATGTGCATTTCAATTAGTGTTAATATTGGAAATTTAATCATTGCCAGGATAAAAGCTAGTAAAAGCGAAGCACTATCTAGTTGCCCTATTCCAGTAATTATATTGCGTATTGGACTAATAATAGGTTTTGTTATTTTTACAATAAATTGCAAAAACTGATTATAAAAATCACAACTTGCCCATTGCATCCATATTTGCAACAACAAAACCATAATGTATAGATCTATGAAAGATTTAAATAAAAACGTAAGAGTTAACATAAATAGTAAATATCCTTAATAGATGATAATAATAAATAGTTAGCAGCTAGTATAACAATTAATTATATTAACAATAAATAAAAATAATTGTTTATATAATTATAAACTAACTTTTTTTACTGTGCTAACCAACTATCTAGGATAACAACTGCTGATTCAGCATCTATATTACATTTTTTTAAAAATTTATAGCCTCCTAGTTTAAATAAAAATGCTCTAGCTTCTACTGTACTCAAACGTTCATCATGCATTATTACTTTTATGCCAAATTTGTAATATAACATTTTTGCAAATTTACGTGCACTAAAGGTAAATGATTGTTCGCTACCATCCATATTAAGAGGTAATCCTACTATTAAGGTAACTGGTTGCCATATATATATAATTTTTTCTAATTTACTCCAGTTTGGTGTTCCTTTATTGGATATTAAAGTTGTAAGAGGACGTGCAGTATAGGTAATATGTTGACTTATTGCTATACCAATTCTTTTAGTTCCAAAGTCGAATGCCATAATTATACTGCTCATAATAAATTCCATTAATTTAATGATAAAAATAATAAATACTATTTTTAATTTAAAAAAATAAATATAAGATAATTTATAATGTAGTATAACTTAATAATAAAATATATTAATAAAAATAAGTTATATTAATATAATTATTTTTTAATTATCATATATAGGATGTAATGTTGTAAGTTAGTTATAGATATAATTTTAATATATCATTGTTGTTTTTAGTACTAATATTTATATATATGCAAACTACTAAATGTTAAATATTATTAATTTTAAAAAAAAATTACGCCGTAGACAGCCAGTAGATATTGGTTTGTTAATAGATTCAGATGTTCCACCATTACTTAAACGTCTTTATATTCAACGTGGAGTCAGTACTGTAGGTGAATTAGATCGTAGTGTATATAGTTTACTAACATATCATAATATGAATGGTATTGAATTAGCTACAGATATATTAGTAGATGCGCTGAAATATAATATTAAGTTAATGGTAGTAGGTGATTTTGACGTAGATGGTGCAACTAGCACTGCATTAATTATTTTAGCATTACAGAAAATGGGTGCTAGTTCTGTAGAATTCATTATTCCTAATAGGTTTAAAAACGGTTATGGTTTGAGTACTGAAATTGTTGAACAGGCAGCAGCGCGTGGTACAAAGATAATTATTACAGTAGATAACGGTATATCTTCATATGATGGTGTAAATTTAGCTAATAATAAAGGTATTAAAGTATTGATTACAGATCATCATATTCCAGGTGATAAGCTACCTGCAGCAGAAGTTATTATAAATCCTAATATGTGTTGTTGTAATTTTAAATCAAAATCATTAGCTGGTGTTGGTGTTGCATTTTATCTAATGTTATCGCTGCGTGCTCGTTTAAATAAAAATGGTTGGTTCAAAAAAAAATGTATTTTAGTACCAAATTTAGCAGAATTATTAGATTTAGTAGCGTTTGGTACAATAGCTGATGTAGTACCTTTAGATAAGAATAATCGTATTTTAGTTTATCAGGGAATAAATCGTATCCGTGCTGGATACTGTCGTCCAGGAATAAGTGCTATTGCAGAAGTTGTTGGTATAGATAGTACACTGTTGAGCACTAACGATATAGGTTTCTATTTAGGGCCAATATTAAATTCAGCTGGAAGATTGAATGATATGTCGTTAGGGGTAAATTTATTATTAACTGATAACTTGCAGCAAGCGCGAACTCTAGCATTAGAGCTATATGAACTTAATAATACTAGGCGTAAGATAGAAAAAACAATGGAAATAGAGGCGCTAGAGCTATGCTGTAATATTTATAAAAATAAGATACCATGTTGCCTAGTAATATATAAGGATAAATGGCATCAGGGTTTATTAGGTATAATAGCATCAAGAATTAAGGAGTTATTTAACCGTCCTGTAATAGCTTTATCATATATAGGTAAAGGATTATTAAAAGGATCTGGTAGGTCTATTTATGGTTTACATATGCTAGACCTGTTAGAAAGAATAAATAAACTTTATCCAGGTATAATAATGCAATTTGGAGGTCATTCTATGGCTGTAGGTATAACTTTAAAGAAAAAAAATATTGTTTTTTTTAGTAAATTTTTAAATGAAATTATAAATGATTTTATTGATCCAACATTATTTGAAGGTGTGGTATGGTCTGATGGTGAACTTGTAGGACAGGAACTTTCATGTACTACTTTTGAACTAATACGTGACGGAGGCCCTTGGGGAAATGATTTTCCAGATCCTATTTTTGATGGACGTTTTAATATAAAAAATCAAAAGTTAGTAGGAGATAA
>Ga0268255_10002094_pt1 | contig 10769 bp, 10 predicted proteins | sample AgamicOrMarz_FD_200256 | JGI IMG/M metagenome (GOLD analysis project Ga0268255, IMG submission 200256) | Agave microbial communities from Guanajuato, Mexico - Or.Ma.rz (v2) (version 3) | ecosystem: Host-associated > Plants > Phyllosphere > Phylloplane/Leaf | place: Guanajuato, Mexico...
TATCAATGTTATGAAAATAAAGGTGAAGCGCTCCGGGCAGAATATAATTTTAAGCGACTAACAAGAAATAAAAAAATTGAGTTCTTGCAAAATAATCAAGTTATGGACTATGAACATTGAAAACAATCTAGCTCCAACGCCCAGCAACTAGTGTACTTCGCGCTCCTCCCTACGATAAGTCAACATCGAATCGCTAACGCTCTTCGTGTTTCCTTTATCTCAGTCGAAGCGCTCCAGTCCATACGTTGCTAAACGGGCGTTTCCGCTTTAGTATAGAAAAGGATGATAGTAATGATGTGGCAGCAAAAGAGTTTTGAGAATGAAGCAACAAAAGGGATTTTATATCTTATTCCTACACCAATTGGGAATTTAGAAGACATGAGTTTTCGAGCGATTCGATTATTAAAAGAGGCAGACTTGATTGCTGCAGAAGATACAAGAAATACAAAAAAGCTGTGCAATTACTTTGAGATTGGAACACCTGTGGTCAGCTATCACGAACACAATAAAGAAACAAGCGGGGATAAATTAATTCAAAAAGTAAAGGAAGGGTTAAAAATTGCCCTTGTCAGTGATGCGGGAATGCCAGCGATCTCTGACCCAGGTTATGAGTTGGTGCTAGCTGCTACCCAGGAAAAGGTGACAGTCGTTCCCTTGCCAGGTGCAAACGCAGCGCTGACATCATTAATTGCCTCAGGATTACCATGCCAGCCTTTTTACTTCTTTGGATTTCTGAATCGAAACAAGAAAGAGAAGCGGACGGAATTGGAAAGCTTGAAGTGGCAGTCGGCCACGTTAATCTTCTATGAATCGCCGCACCGGCTAAAGGAAACTTTAGCAGTCATGTTGGATGTGCTTGGTAACAGGAATGTGGCTATTTGCAGGGAATTAACGAAAAAGTATGAAGAATTTATTCGAGGGACAATAGAAGAAGTAATAGCTTGGACCCAGCAGGATGAAATCCGCGGGGAGTTTTGCTTGATTGTTGAGGGGACAGATCAACAACAGGAGGAAGCACCAAGTTGGTGGCAGAATTTAACGCTCGAAGAACATGTAAATCATTATATTTCCGAAAAAAGTCTTTCTTCGAAGGAAGCGATTAAACAAACGGCGAAGGACCGTGATATAAATAAAAGAGATGTGTATCAGGCTTATCATGTCGAATAGTACAGCAGTTATGTAAATAAAATAAAATCTCCAGCAAATGTGCTGGAGATTTTTATTATTTTACTAATTCAAAGTTGTTTTGGATTTCTTGAAGTAATTGTTCTGCACCTTCACGGCTTAGAATCAATTTACCGCCAGCAAGAGTTAAATTATCATCAGATACTTCACCTGTAACTTGGCAAGTCATATTTGGCTTGTATTTCTTTAAGATGATACGCTCATCATCAACATAAATTTCAAGAGCGTCTTTTTCAGCGATACCAAGAGTACGTCTTAATTCGATTGGAATAACCACACGGCCTAACTCATCAACTTTACGAACAATACCTGTAGATTTCATTTTTACTAGCTCCTCTCATATTATAAACATAATTTTCTCTATCTATTTATTCGTCATTATTCGACAAATTTTTCATACCTTAATAATACAAGAAATTCCCATATCCGTCAATTATTTTATTTTGAAAAATAACAGTAAAATGTTTCAATTGTGATAATTGTTGATTTGGCCACGTCTTATCTGAACATTACCCATATTTGACGATTATTATTACTATTGTAATTTTAGTAGCTCAATTGATCGTCCCGATATTATTCGACAAATTCCAGCATATTTTGATACTATTTAACTATACATATTTCGAAGTTCATAAAGATTTTGTGGGTGTAACAGGAAATAATCTATAATTAATGGAAGCTTTTCAAATTGGGACTTCTTGCACAAAAGTTGATTTTTAGGTATATTTTGATGATAGAGACGGGAAAAAAGAGGCAATACTGGTTTAATAGGGTTGTGCGCTCGCCAACTATTGGAGGGATACAAATGGAGAATAAATTAAAGACTTTTTACCTGACAACACCGATTTACTATCCAAGCGGAAATTTACATATTGGGCATGCTTATACCACGGTTGCTGGTGATGCAATGGCTCGTTATAAGCGGATGCGCGGCTATGATGTTATGTACTTAACTGGGACGGATGAGCATGGACAGAAGATTCAACGGAAGGCAGAGGAAGCGGGAATTACCCCGCAGCAGTACGTTGATGAAATTGTTGATGGAATTAAAGAACTCTGGAAAAGGCTTGATATTTCCTATGATGATTTTATCCGGACCACGGATGAAAGACATAAACAAGTTGTCGAAAAGATGTTTGCGAGACTGCTTGAGCAAGGGGATATTTATCTCGATCAATATGAAGGCTGGTATTGTACACCGTGTGAATCCTTTTATACTGACCGTCAGCTAGTGGATGGAAATTGTCCTGATTGTGGTCGTTCGGTTGAAAAAGTAAAAGAAGAGTCATACTTTTTTAGAATGAGTAAGTATGTTGATCGCCTATTGCAGTACTATGAGGAAAACCCTGATTTCATCCAGCCTGAATCCCGGAAAAATGAGATGATCAATAACTTTATCAAACCTGGTCTAGAGGACTTAGCTGTATCGAGAACTACATTTGATTGGGGAATTAAAGTGCCAGGAAATCCAAAGCATGTTATTTATGTTTGGATTGATGCCTTATCAAACTATATTACAGCGCTAGGCTATGGCACAGAAAATGATTCTAAGTATTTAAATTACTGGCCAGCTGATGTTCACCTTATGAGTAAGGAAATTGTCCGTTTCCATACCATTTATTGGCCAATTATGTTAATGGCGCTGGATATACCGCTTCCTAAAAAGGTATTTGCTCATGGCTGGTTGTTGATGAAGGATGGTAAAATGTCCAAATCAAAGGGGAATGTCGTTGACCCTGTCACTTTAATTGACCGCTATGGTCTAGATGCTCTTCGCTATTATCTCTTAAGAGAAGTGCCGTTTGGGGCAGATGGTGTTTTTACACCAGAAGGATTTGTTGAACGTATCAACTTTGATTTAGCCAATGATTTAGGAAATCTTCTTAATCGTACGGTCGCAATGATCGAAAAGTATTTTAACGGCATGATTCCTGATTACACTGGTTCAGTTGCTGAATTTGATGCATCACTGCTCCAGGTTAACCAAGAGACTGTTAATAAGTATGAGGAAGCGATGGAGAAGATGGAATTCTCTGTTGCGTTAACCGCGATTTGGCAGTTAGTCAGCCGTTCGAATAAATATATTGATGAAACAAAACCTTGGGTCTTAGCCAAGGAAGAGGCGAATAAAGGGGAGCTTGCAAGTGTTATGGTCCATCTTGCTGAATCATTACGGAGAATTGCGATTTTATTGCAACCGTTCCTAACACGCACGCCGAATTCCATCTTTGAGCAACTAGGTATTCAGGAGGAATCTCTAAAAGCATGGGAAAGCCTTGCTGATTTTGGCATGATTCCAAGCGGAACAAAGGTAGAGAAGGCAGCACCGATCTTCCCAAGGCTTGAGATTGCAGAAGAAGTAGAGTTCATTAAGACAAAAATGCAAGGTTCTGCTCCAGTAGTCGAAGAAAAGAAGGAAGAAAAGCCGGAAGAAATCGATGAAATTGCTATAGATGATTTCATGAAAATTGATTTACGTGTAGCTGAAGTCATTCAAGCGGAGCCGATTAAAAAGGCAGATAAACTTCTTAAACTTCAACTTGATTTAGGCTATGAACAGCGTCAGGTTGTTTCAGGAATTGCTCAATACTATAAGCCTGAAGAATTAGTCGGCCGCAAGGTCATTTGTATTACTAATTTGAAACCAGTAAAACTGCGCGGCGAATTGTCACAGGGCATGATCTTAGCTGGTTCCAAAGATGGCCAACTTTCCCTGGCAACAGTCGATCAAACATTAGCAAATGGAGCAAAAGTAAAATAATCATGTAACAAAAGGCGCCTGATAAAGGCGCTTTTCGTTTGGGGATGGCTAGCTCCAGCACAGGCACTTCCGCTTTGCGATGTGTCTAGCTCCAGCGCCTAGGGGCTCGGGTCATAAGCCAATCCGTCCTGAAGGTAAAAGGCAACCTTCATGCCGGCTCGTCTTATGCCTGTCGCCCCTGAACAAGGCGCTTCCGCTTTTCTATGTTCCACGTGAAACAATTTTCGGGATATTTCCCTTTTTTTATTTTATTTTTTGACATTGAGAGGTTGTAAGTGCACAATTTAGAGAAAAAAAAAGAAAAGAGGTTCTTGCTTACCATGCTATTCGACACGCATGCACATTTAAATGATAATCAGTATAACGAAGACTTAGAAGAAGTGATTGAAAGGGCCAAACACGAGGAAGTCAGCCATATGGTTGTTGTCGGATTTGATCGACCAACCATAGAGCGGGCGATGGAATTAGCCGAAAACTACGATTTTATCTATGCCTGTGTTGGCTGGCATCCTGTTGATGCAATCGATATGACAGAAGAAGACTTAGTCTGGATAGAGGAATTAACAGCCCATCCAAAAGTTGTCGCTATTGGTGAAATGGGCTTGGATTACCATTGGGATAAATCTCCTAAGGATATTCAAAAGGAGGTTTTCCGGAAACAAATCAGATTGGCTAAAAAGGTGAAGCTGCCGATTGTTATACATAATCGCGAGGCAACCGCAGATATAGTGGAAATTTTAAAGGAAGAAGGCGCTGAAGAAGTAGGTGGGATTATGCACTGCTTTAGCGGCAGTCCTGAAGTGGCGAAGGAATGTATAAAAATGAACTTCTATATTTCTTTAGGCGGCCCTGTGACCTTTAAAAATGCCAGAAAGCCGAAAGAAGTGGCGGCCGAAGTACCCTTAGATAAACTTTTAATAGAAACGGATTGCCCCTATTTAGCTCCCCATCCTTACCGTGGGAAAAGAAATGAGCCTAGTTATGTAAAACTAGTAGCTGAGCAAATTGCCGAAATAAAAGGGTTGACTTTTGAAGAAGTAGCGGAAGCAACGACACGAAATGCTAAAAAATTATTCGCCATAAAATGATAGGGGAATTTGTCGAAGTCAGTGGAAGCTTGTCTTAAAATTTAATAAAAACAAAAAGTTCTACACGTCTCCTTTTCTACATAGGATAACCGTGTCGAGAAGTTTCTCTTTGCAAATATTCTTACTTTGTGCATAATTAGAAATACCCTCGCAGAGTATGCAAGGAATGAACAGCCGACAGCATGGTTCGTTAATCTCTCTAAGAGAAGGAGGCGTTTTTCATCGTATTCAAAACCATGAAAAACCTGTTCCCCCAGTCTTTGAGCCGGAAGACATTGACCATTGCTTTTGCTAGTTTCGTAGTTTTGTTAACATCTCTTGGAATTCTTTATTATGAAGGGTCGAAGAAAACTGTTGCCATCACTCTTAACAATCAGCAAAAGGTCGTAAAGACACATGCGGATACAGTCAAAGAATTATTTGATGAAATGAATGTATCCATTCGCTCACAAGACTATTTGCAACCGAAGGCGAATTCAAAGGTGAAGGATCACCTTATGGTCGTATGGAAGCAAGCTAAACAGGTTCACATTGTCAAGGACAACGAGAAGAAAACGATCTGGACGACAGCAGGATCGGTAGCTGGACTCCTAAAAGAGCAGAAAATTGTTTTGAGCAAACATGATCAAATCTCACCTAGACCGCAAGCGGCAATACAGGATAAGATGAAAATTGGAATTAAAAAAGCGTTTCATCTTACATATGTTGACGGCGGTAAGAAGCAACAAGTTTGGACCACTTCGGCTACGGTCGCTGACTTTTTATCACAACAGGGCATTAAGCTAAATAAACTAGACCGAGTTGAACCGTCATTAACAGAAACCATTGCTAAGAATGGTGTTGTTAACGTCATTCGAGTAGAAAAAGTCACCGATGTAGTGGAAGAACCGATTCAATTTGCTGTGGTAACCAAGAAGGATGAAAGCTTAGAAAAGGGCAAGGAAAAAACCATTACCAGTGGTAAAAAAGGCCTCGTTTCTAAACAGTATGAAGTCCTGCTGGAAAACGGCGAAGAAGTCTCAAGAAAATTAATTAGTGAGCAGAAGGTTGCAGAGAAACAAGATAAAGTTGTGGCTGTCGGAACGAAGGATTTATCAATACAAGTTTCCCGTGGTGCTGCAGATGAGCCGGGAAAAGAGTTTTATGTGACTGCAACTGCCTATACTGCGTATTGCAATGGGTGTTCAGGTAGAACAGCTACCGGACTGAATCTCCGTGCGAACCCGAACATGAAGGTAATCGCCGTTGATCCAAGAGTGATTCCACTTGGTTCAAAGGTATATGTTGAAGGTTATGGTTATGCTGTAGCAGCTGACACAGGAGGCGCAATCAAGGGATATATCGTTGATTTATTCATGCCATCCAATCAGGATTGCTACCGCTGGGGACGTAAAAAAGTAAAAATAAAAATTTTAGATTAAGTTTCTTAATGCAGGGGTCCTATCCTCTGCATTTTGCTTTTTTCGTAAATTTCTTTATACTAACAACGAATACATAGTTATAAAAACAGTATATCCAGCTAAGCGGGTGCTGCCGCTTTTCTTACTTAATTATATGAATGCGTTCAATAATATAGACGAGGGACATTACAAAAATGTTTCAAGTTTTTTTCATTTTTTTATTTTTTTTATTACGGAGGCCTACACTATTAAAATGAAGATTAAAGAAATTATTGTTGTTGAAGGCAAAGATGATACAACAGCGATTAAACGAGCAGTAAATGCTGATACAATTGAAACAAATGGATCAGCTGTAAACGAGGTTACCATAGAAAAGGTTCGACGTGCGCAACAGACAAGAGGCGTAATCATCTTTACTGATCCTGATTTTCCAGGTGAAAAAATCCGAAAGATTATTGCTGAAGCTGTTCCTGGTTGTAAACATGCTTTTTTAACAAAGGAAGCGGCTATGGGAAAGGTCGGCGAAAGCCTTGGAGTGGAGCATGCCAGCCCTGAAGTAATCCAAGAGGCACTAAAGGATGCTCAGGTCATGAGTGAAACGTTTACAGAAGAAATAACACAAGAGGACTTACTAACTGCTGGATTGATTGGCGGTGAAGGAGCGAAAGAAAGAAGAATTATGCTCGGTAAATTATTAAAAATAGGTTACACAAATGGGAAACAGCTCCATAAGCGCTTAATGATGTTCCAAATCAGTAAACAAGAATTCTCAGAAGCACTAAGGGTTGTACGTCAGGAGGAACTACATGAATAAAGATATTGCTACCCCAGTAAGAACAAAAGAAATTCTAAATAAATACGGTTTTTCTTTTAAGAAGAGTCTGGGTCAAAACTTTTTAATCGATACAAATATCTTAAAAAAAATTGTCAGCTTTGCCAATCTAACTGAAAATTCTGGTGCGATTGAAATCGGACCAGGTATTGGCGCGCTTACCGAACAGTTAGCCCGCACGAGTAAAAAGGTCGTTGCCTTTGAGATTGATCAACGTTTATTGCCCATCTTAACGGACACGTTATCACCTTATCCAAACGTAAAAATCATTCATAACGATGTGCTAGAGGCAGATGTTGCCGAAGTAATTGCCGAAGAATTCACGGAAATGAACGATATTATGGTCGTTGCTAATTTACCTTACTATGTGACAACGCCAATTATTATGAAACTTCTTGAAGAGCACCTGCCGATTCGCGGAATTGTTTGTATGCTTCAAAAAGAGGTGGCAGACCGAATTTCAGCGCGGCCTGGGACGAAGGAGTATGGATCTCTTTCCATCGCTGTTCAGTATTACACAGAGGCTGAGACTGTTATGATTGTCCCGAAAACGGTGTTTGTGCCGCAGCCGAATGTCGACTCAGCTGTTATTCGACTGACAAAGAGGGAACAACCAGCGGTTTCAGTTACCGATGAGGCGTTCTTTTTTCAAGTGACACGGGCAAGCTTCGCACAGCGAAGAAAAACTCTGCTTAATAATCTAACAAGCCAGCTGCCAGATGGGAAACAAAAGAAGGAGGAGATCCTTCAAGCCTTAAGTGCAAGTGGAATTGATCCTGCCCGGCGAGGTGAAACCCTTTCCTTAGAGGAATTTGGCCGTTTAAGCGAAGAACTATATCCATTTTTCCACTAGTAGACCCTTTGCCAAGGGTCTATTTTTTTCACTAGACTATGCTCATTTCAACATTCCAATTTAACAGACCTTTTCACAAAAAGCTAAGTAGTCGCATAGCCTACGATAGAAACCTTATTTAAGGGCCCATTACTGGTCTTATTGGAGTGACGACAGTGGATATAAAATTAAATGATATTGTCGGCAGGCGTTCGTATAACTGTGATATTCTCTTTCGAATTATTGATATTAGAAAAATAAACGACCAGAAGTTTGCAGTCCTATATGGAGAGGATTTTCGGCTCGTTGCAGATGCACCATACGAGGATTTGGTTGTTATTGACTATAATCAAAGAGTGAAACTAAAGAATGAGTACCGGACACTTGAGGAACAGTCTTTTCGGCTGTTTACACAAGATGTTGAATTAATCAAGCATCGTCAGGAATACGAAGCAACTAGCGGATATGTAAAACCAAATAATTATTTTCAAATGCCAGGGAAGGTCCTCCATCTAGATGGTGACCCAACCTACTTGAAGAAATGTATGATGTTATATGAAAAAGTAGGAATCCCTGTGTTAGGTATACACTGTAATGAAAAGGAAATGCCTGAGCGAATTGGTGAACTGATTGATTTGTATCGTCCGGATATTCTTGTAATCACTGGACATGATGCATATTCAAAAGCAAAGGGGAAGATGACGGATATAAATGCCTACCGTCATTCTAAACATTTCGTCCAAACGGTAAAGGAAGCACGGAAGAAAATACCACACTTGGATCAGCTTGTTATTTTCGCTGGTGCTTGTCAATCGCATTTTGAATCCTTGATTCATGCCGGAGCGAACTTTGCCAGTTCCCCCTCAAGAATAAACATCCATGCTCTTGACCCGGTGTATATTGTCGCCAAAATTAGCTTTACCCCTTTTATGGAACGAATTAACGTGTGGGACGTGTTACGGAACACATTAACAGGTGAGAAGGGGCTGGGAGGAATCGAAACAAAGGGAGTGTTACGGACAGGGATGCCTTATCGGCCAATCCAAGAAGAGGATGAATAAGCCTTTGCAATTCAAAAAGGCTTATTTTTTTATTTTTGGACGATACATATTCCCAGATATTATAAGGCAAGCTAAAAATGTTGAATTTTAGAAGAAAAAGTAGAACAAAAAATATTGACAATCTTTTTGTTTGACTGATATAATTTATGTTTTTGTTTGACATGAGTATGTCAGTGTGTTATACTTTACACAGTGAGGTGGACCGAATGCCAAAAACCTTAGCCGATATTAAAAAGGCTCTTGACACAAATTTAGGGAAAAGATTACTGCTTAAAGCCAACGGAGGACGTCGAAAAACGATTGAACGTTCCGGTGTTTTAGCTGAAACTTATCCATCTGTTTTTGTTATTGAATTAGATCAGGATGAAAATTCATTCGAACGTGTTTCTTATAGCTATGCGGATGTTTTAACAGAAACAGTTCAAATCACTTTCTACGAAGATGCATCAGGACATTTAGCCTTAAATTAGTATATAAGCAATTTGCAGCAGTAAACAATAGTTTACTGCTTTTTGCTTTCTTGGATAACAGTTTGAATTAGTTCTCTGAATCTAGCTCCATAAGAGTAGGCTTCGGAAGCGATACCTCGCACGAAAGAAAAGCGTTAGCTTTTCTGAGGAGCGCCCAGTGGCTAGTGGACTTTGCTCTCCGCCCTACGATAAGTCAACATCGAATCGCTATCGCTATCGCTCTCCGTGTTTCCTTTATCTCGGTTGGAGCGCTCCACAAGGGACGCTTCGGCAGCATATGCATCGCACGAAGAAAAAGCGTAAGCTTTTTCGAGGAGTCCATACGCCGCTGAACGGGCGCTTCCGCTTTTTAAATCATGAAAACCTCGTATTTTTCCCATACTAAGAATGCTGTAGTATGAAAGGGGTTGTTTAGATGGGCAGAAGAAGAAGAGGAATAATGTCCAGTCACTTTAAAGAAGAACTTGCAAAAGAACTTGGATTTTATGATGTCGTTCAAAAAGAAGGATGGGGCGGCATAAAGGCAAAAGATGCAGGGAATATGGTCAAGCGTGCTGTTGAACTTGCACAGGAACAGTTAGCTAATCGGGGTCCAAGAGTGTAACTTCTAAATAAGGTACTTCCGCTTATAATATTATTCAATCACATACTTCAGCGAGGCCAGAGGACAATCTCCTCTGGCCTTCTTATTTGTATAGGAAATAATAATATAATTTATTATAGATAATTGAAATAGTTCTCTGAATCCAGCTCCATAAGAGTAGGCTTCGGAAGCGATACCTCGCACGAAAGAAAAGCGGTAGCTTTTCTGAGGAGCGCCCAGCGGCTAGTGTACTTCGCTCTCCGCCCTACGATAAGTCAACATCGAATCGCTAACGCTCTTCGTGTTTCCTTTATCTCGGTTGGAGTGCTCCACAAGGAACGCTTCGGCAGCATATGCATCGCACGAAGAAAAAGCGTAAGCTTTTTCGAGGAGTCCATACGCCGCTAAACGGACGCTTGCGCTTTTTGTTATTTTTTCCAATTTATGATCTTTTTCTTTCTAAAACTTATAATAAAATATGAAATTTGATAGGATTTCTCATATCGCACGTCTTACTTTTATCGTTTTGTGGTAAAATAGGACAAAATGTGGATTTT
>Ga0268255_10002105_pt1 | contig 10711 bp, 9 predicted proteins | sample AgamicOrMarz_FD_200256 | JGI IMG/M metagenome (GOLD analysis project Ga0268255, IMG submission 200256) | Agave microbial communities from Guanajuato, Mexico - Or.Ma.rz (v2) (version 3) | ecosystem: Host-associated > Plants > Phyllosphere > Phylloplane/Leaf | place: Guanajuato, Mexico | collected...
GACACATTGCGGGCGTTCTCGTATGTCGTAAGGCTCTGGTTTTCAAGCACGATGTCCGAGCGCGGCACCTGTTCGCGCAGCAGGTAGGGCAGATAGGTGTCGGCCTCGGTTGCAGGATGCCGCTGCGGATTGCCGCCGCTGACAATCACGCTGCAGACCGTCGCGCTGCGTTTGCATGCGGCGTAGTTTTTCGCGCTGACCGCGATGCGCGCGAGCACTTCGCGCGGCGGCACGAGCACCTTGTCGCGGTTGTACACCGTACCGCCGCCGAGCAGGACGATGGCGGTGCGCGGCGCGAATCTGGCGGGCGTGCTGGTTTGCGCTTGCGGCTGCGCAAGGCTCAAGAGCGGAGCCGTCAGCCAGCCGGCAGAAAGCAGCCAGAAAATGGCGATTGTGCAAAAGAGGAGAGGCCGTCGAGCGCGCTTCCATATAACAATTGCTGCAAAAAAAAGCGCCAATAAAGTGAATAGAATCAATTTAGATGGGGTAACGTATGTCTTTCGGGATTAAATCTTCGGGCCTGCTATCGCGCCGCAGCGGTTGCATCGTCGGCTCGTAGGTAGAACGCTAACATGCCGTTCTGACGGGGGTCCTGAAACATTAGACCAGGCAGCACCTGGCGGAATTCGGCCGTAGTGCTTACGGCCAGCTTCCAGCCATGGGCGGGTGCCAGGCGCGTCGCTGGTGGCGCGGCGACGTGTTGGCATAAATGTGTCATGGCTGCACTTTAAGAAAGAAGTGAGATGACCACGTATTCCAACGAAGCAGTACTCGAAGCGCTGCGGCGAGCGCAATATCGTCAAGTGCCGTGGGCCAGGCGCCCGGGCGTTTTCCAATATCTTCGCGCGCTCGGCCTGATGGACACCGTTCGGCAACGTACCGTCGCGCCGGCGCCTGGCTTTCATGCTCCTGTCGACATCGCCGTCCTCACGGATCGCGGCCGCGCCGAATTTGCGCGGCTCTCACACGACGAAACCCGCCTGACCTGGACCGTGCAGCGCATGAACGACTACGTCCTGGCTGCCGCCGAGACGCACGCCGTCGCACCGCTCGAAGCGCGCACCTAGCTGCGCCGCATTTAGCCAATCCCGCTGGTCGAGCGACGCACAAGCGCGAATCACGTGACGCGTGTGCGCGTTCGGCCCGTCGTTTTCCGTCCTTTCCTGCTTTTCCCTTTCCTTTTCCTTTCTCGCCGGCGAAAAAAAGCCCGTATCGCAAGGATACGGGCGTACCGGAATTACTACTGCCACGCTGTGCTAATGGCGTTAAGTCAGACCGATACGGATAGCCGTGGTTCCCCGAGATTCGCTTGTCTTTCGGCGACTCGCGCCGATCTTCGCGCGAGCTGCGGTTCGTGCTGCACAGCTACCGAAGCCGCGCATGTTAACGGCGCCGCGGCGCGTCGCCGTGCGGCGCTTCGGGCCGCGTGCGCACATTGCTCGCAATATCGCCGCGCAAGTCGCCTCTCGGCGCCGGTGGCGTGAAGTTGCGGCCACGCTCGGGGCTGCGCTGCCAGGCCTCTACGGAAGCCGTGCGGTCGGGCCGCCAGTTCCAGCCTTGCGGGCGCTGTTGGGCAAGCGCCGATGCGGCCATTGATGAAAGCACAATGCCGCACAGAAGCAGTGACATTGGTTTCATGCTGAGCTCCCGTCCAAGCCCCCTGGTTACCAGGCCTGTTTGCATACGTATAAGGTATGCGGATGGACGAAAGCACGCTGTAAGTAATAGTAAATGGATGTTTCACCCGCAACTCAGTGGTTGCGGGGAGTGTTCGATTCGAGACACGTAATGCGGCGGCACACGCGAGGAGGAGCGCGCCCAGCGGCGCGGTGGCTTGCCGATGCACTGCCGCCTCCCCGGCGACCGTCTGGAGATGCGGGCCGAGCGGCCCACGTGAACCGTGGCGGCCGCCCAGTTCCGTGGAAACGAGGCCGTCGGGAACAAGCCGCCGGGCGTGCGCCGGGCGGGTCCAGATAAGCTTCGGGCGCCCGCAGGCGCCCGGAGAAAAACGAGGTTGCTTAAGCCATCTTCACCGGTGCGCGCCACGATTCCGGATTGGTCCAGAATGCGCCACGCAGACGGTCGCGGCTCGGCGGTGCGGGCGGCTTGGCTGCGGTTGCGCCGATGCGTCCGCGCAGCGAAATCTCGCGGCCGCTCGTGCCGAGTCGCTTCACAATTTCGGCGAGCGTGCCGTCGGCTTGCCACTCGTCGAAACGGCGGCGGCAAGTCGGCGGCGACGGATAGCGGCCCGGCAGTTTGGACCAGCCTTCGCCTGTCGACAGCACCCACAGCACCGCGTTGACGACCGCGCGCGCTTCGACACGCGGCCGACCGCGACGCTCGCTCCGTGCAGGCTCCGCACAGAACAACGCCTCGACCAGCGCCCACTCGTTGTCTCTCAAATCGTCGAACAGCATCATGTTTCACCTCAGCGAAGCTAACTCCGGTGCGCTGCCCCGCGCCGCGCACTCTCCATGCACTCGATAGGCGAGTGCCAAGGGGGTCGGGTTTGCCACGGTCTGCCATGCGGTCAGAAGTCGTGGCGCCGATCCTGTGAGCATGTCAATGCAGGATGTATGCCAAGTTGACTCCAACCGCCTCGAAGCCCCGTAACAGCGGGCCAGCGCGGGCGCTAGCTAGGGCCGTATGAGAATCCAAAAAACCCATCTCGCAAATCGGGACAATCACCAATCTTGTGCAACGAGGCCCGCAGGGCGTGCGTTTGCGCCTCAATGCTGCATTGCAGCGAGTGCGTCGAAAGCCCGTGCCACCGCGCGCCGGCGCGTACAATGCGCATCAAAACATGCCATTGATGAGCCGAAGAAATGAACGTCACGCTGCGCCAGCTAAGGGTTTTCATCGAGGTCGCGCGCCTGCAGAGCTTCAGCCGAGCGGGCGAGGAGGTCGGGCTGACGCAATCGGCGGTGAGCCGTTGCGTGCGCGAGCTGGAGGGCGAAATCGGCCTCAAACTGATCGACCGCACGACGCGCGAGGTGCAACTCACCGACGTCGGCGGGAATCTCGTCTCGAGCGTGTCGCGGCTCCTCGGCGATCTGGACGACGCGCTGCGCGAGATCCGCGAAATCGGCGAGCAGCGGCGCGGACGGGTGGTGGTGGCCGCGAGTCCGACCATCGCCTGCCGGTTGATGCCGGGCGTGCTCGCGTCGTGCGGCGAGCGCTTTCCTCACATTGCGCTCGGCTTGCGCGACGACGTGCAGAGCGACGTGGTGCGCAAGGTGAAGTCGGGCGAGGTGGATTTCGGCGTGATCATTGGGCCGTTCGCCGCCGACGATCTGCTGAGCGAATCGCTGATGACCGACTCCTTCTGCCTCGTCTCGCGCGACGATCATCCGCTTGCCCGCCAGAAGGAGGTCGCGTGGGCGGATCTCGAAGGCGAGCGGCTGGTGATGCTCGACTACGCATCGGGGAGCCGTCCCCTCATTGACGCGGTGATGCACGAGCACGGCGTGAACGCCACGGTGGTGCAGGAGCTCGGGCATTCGGCGACGGTGTTCGGTCTTGTCGAGGCGGGCATCGGCGTGAGCGTGCTGCCGTGGCTCGCGTTGCCGTTGCCGGCGGGCGCTGCGCTTGCCGCGCGTCCTCTCGTGCCGCGGGCCGAGCGCACGGTCGAACTGGTGCGGCGGCGCGACCGCTCGCTATCGCCGGCGGCCGAGGCGGTGTGGGAGTTGATCCGCGAACTGCCGGCGCGGGCGGAAGATCTGGTTTGAGGAGGGGGGCCTGGATGCTTTTGAGCTCCCGATTGCGGGTGCGGTCGGTGCGGTCGGTGCGGTCGCCCGAGGCAGAAGGGTGTGGCCCGGCGCACGGCGGGTTGCATTCGTCGTGGCGGGTCTTTCGGGTGTTCCCGCAATACCAAGGCCGCAGTAGGTTCTCAATGCCTTGCCCCAACACCTCGCCTCTCATAACCCCCGCGCGGCACGACGTTTCGCAACCGAACGCAACCGAACGCTGGGCTACACTCCCGGCTGCGCTTCCCGACAACATATATCGCCTCGTGGCGCGCCAGCCCGACCTCTGCATTTCTTCTAACCTGGAACTCTCGATGAGCGAACCGGACCTCTCCGTGTCATCCATGCCCAACGCGCGCGAGGCGGTGCGCGCGCTGCGTCCGTCGCAGATTCGCGAAGTGGCGAACGCCGGCTTCGGCGTCGCCGACGTGCTGCCGTTCTGGTTCGGCGAGTCCGACCGCGTGACGCCGGCCTTTATCCGCGATGCCGCCAGCGCCGCGCTGCAGGCGGGCGCGACCTTCTACACGCATAACCTGGGCATCGCGCCGTTGCGCGCGGCGCTCGCCGATTACGTCGGCGAACTGCATGGCGCCACCTTGCCGGACCACGTCGCGGTGACGAGCGCGGGCGTCAACGCGCTCATGCTGGCGGCGCAACTGGTCGTGGGAGCGGGCGACCGCGTGGTTGCCGTCACGCCGCTGTGGCCAAATCTCGTCGAGATTCCGAAAATTCTCGGCGCTCATGTGGAAACCGTCTCGCTCGATTACGGCGAAGGGGGTTGGCAGCTTGACCTGGCGCGCCTGCTCGCGGCGCTCACGCCCGACACGAAAATGCTGCTCATCAATTCGCCGAACAATCCGACCGGCTGGGTGATGAGCCGCGAGCAGCAGCGCGCGGTGCTTGCGCATTGCCGGCGGCACGGCATCTGGATCGTCGCGGACGAAGTCTACGAGCGCCTTTATTACCCGGACGCTTCCATCGAAAGCGAAGGCGCCGCTCCCGCCCGCACGGCGCCGTCGTTTCTCGATCTGGCCTCGCGCGACGAGCGGGTGATCTGCGTGAACTCGTTCTCGAAGGCGTGGCTGATGACAGGCTGGCGTCTCGGCTGGATCGTCGCGCCGACGCGTCTGATGGACGATCTCGGCAAACTCGTCGAGTACAACACCTCGTGCGCGCCGTCGTTCGTCCAGCAGGCCGGGATCGCCGCCGTGCAGCAGGGCGAGCGCTTCACGCAGGACCTGGTGCGCGACCTGAAGGCATCGCGCGACCATCTGGTGCGGGCGTTGTCTGCCGTGCCCGGCGTCGACGTGAAGGCGCCCCACGGCGCGATGTATCTCTTTTTCTCGATGACGGGCGCCTCGCGCAGCCTCGAGCTATGCAAGGCGCTGGTGCGCGAAGTCGGCCTGGGAATCGCGCCCGGCAGCGCGTTCGGTCCCGAGGGCGAGGGCTTCCTGCGCTGGTGCTACGCGTGCGACGTCGCGCGGCTGGATGCGGGCGTCGAGCGCCTGAAGCGCTTTCTCGCGCGGCATGCCGCGCTGTAGCTGATGCGGGGAAAGACGCGAGGGACCTCGCGTGCGACGAGCGCCCTCACGGATGCACCCGCATTCGCGCATATGCACCAATGCGCCGGGCATGTTCTCCGGCGCCTGGCGGCGGTTGGCTTTACGCACCGGATGTTTTTGCGTAATATGGCGCTCAGTCACGCGATTCCTGTCCGGAATATCGCTGCTCCGTCCGGCTGGGTTTGGCTCGATAGTCTGTTTCGCCTCCCCCCGGTGCGTGCTCCCATCAATATGACCGATCAGAATCGGGCGAGCGCGTCTTCAGTTCCACATCGTCTGTTTGATCCGGTTCTTTGACCACAGGGTCTGACCTAGCTGCATGAATACCCAAGAGGCGAAGATCGTCCTCGAGACAGCCTTGATCTGCGCGCAGGAGCCGTTAAAGCTCGGCGATTTGCGCAAGCTCTTTGCCGACGGCGTGTCGGCAGACACCGTTAGGACTCTGCTCGAAGACCTGAAACAGGATTGGTCGGGGCGCGGTGTGGAGTTGGTCGGGCTGGCGTCGGGGTGGCGGTTTCAAAGCAAGCCCGCGATGCGTTCGTATCTGGATCGTCTGCATCCGGAAAAGCCGCCGAAATATTCGCGCGCGGTGCTCGAAACGCTCGCGATCATTGCATACAGGCAACCGGTTACGCGTGGCGATATTGAAGAGATTCGCGGCGTGACGGTGAACACGCAGGTCGTCAAGCAGCTTGAGGATCGCGGCTGGATCGAAGTGATCGGCCATCGCGACGTGCCGGGCCGCCCGGCGCTCTACGCGACCACGCGGCAGTTTCTCGACGACCTGGGCTTGCGCGCGCTCGACGAATTGCCGCCGCTCGCGGACCCGTCGGCGCAACTGAACGCGGACTTGCTCGGACAGCATGCAATCGAGTTTTCCGATGCGGACGCCGAGGTCGGCGAGACGCCGGCATCGAACGAAGAAGGCGAAGCGAGCGCGTCCGAACAGCCGGACATGGCCCACGCGGAAGCAACAAGCGGCGCGCAGCTCGCGGCAGGAACGGAAATCGCTGGCGAAGAGGCTCAGGGCGATCCGGCGCAGCAGGCCGATGGCACGCAAACGGGCATCGCGGCTGATGGCGTCGACACTTTTGAAGTCGCCGCGAATGAGGCTTTCGAAGCGCAACCCGACGTAGCACCAGAAGAAGCAAAACCCGCGGAGCAGGCGGACGTGATGAACGACGCGGAACACGCGGACAACGCGGACCGTGCGGAACACGCCCGCGAGGCCGGCGCCGAAGCGGCAAACGTTGCACCGCTGCCCGCCGCCGTGGCATCCGAAGAGAATTGCGATCCGGCCGCCAAGGCCGATCCGGCAGCAGCCGCACATGGTTCGGACGTTCTCCGCGACGCGGAGCATGCGGCCGGATCGAACCCGACCAGGGCGGCGCACGGCGATCAGGAAGATCGCCGCGACGCCGTACAGGACGCGGGCATTCTGACCGACGACGAAACCGAGTCGCGCAGCGCCTGACGTAACCGAACATTTTTTGCCGCGCCTGCAAGGGGCGCGCGCGACCTGACATTTTGAGGTTGTTTTGACACATACCCACGACACCGATTCGTCCGAATCCGAGCGCGCCGTGCCGTCGGCGCGCGCTGACGAAACGCGCACCACGCAAGCGTCGGCAGGCGAGCATGAGCGCCCGGCGCAGACCACGGAAGCAGACGGCGAGGACCGTCCGCGCCGCGGCCTGCGTCGCGGACCGCGCAGCCTGATCGCCCGGCGCCGTGCCGGCGCGAAGACGAAGGCCGCCGAAGGCGCGCCGGGGCAGGCCGCGCCGGCCGCCGGCGAAGCTGCGCCGGAAGGCGAAGCGGTGGCGCAAGCGCGTCCGCCGCGCAAGGAAGCCGGCGCCAAGGGTCAAGGGCCGCGACGTAATGCAGGCGGCGCCAAACGCGAAGGGCAGCGCGAGGGTCAACGCGAGGGCGCGCCGCGTGAAGGCGCCGCCCGCGAAGGCCAGCGCGAGCGTCAGCCGCGTGCAGGCGGTCAGCGGCAGAATCGCCGCGGCGGCGAAGCTCCGGCAGCAGCGGGCGCAGCGGCCGAAGGGAATCAGGACGATCTGTTCTCCTACGTCACGTCGCCGGCCTTCGATGCCGACAACAGCACGACGGGCGGCGTGCGCGCGCCGATGCTGCGCCGTGGCAAGCCGGCTGCGCCCAAGCGCGTGCTGTCCGCCGACGACGACGCGCCGAAGCTCCACAAGGTGCTCGCCGAAGCCGGCATGGGTTCGCGCCGCGACATGGAAGAACTGATCGTCGCCGGCCGCGTGTCGGTGAACGGCGAGCCGGCTCACATCGGCCAGCGCATCATGCCGACCGACCAGGTCCGCATCAACGGCAAGCCGGTCAAGCGCAAGCTCGCCAACAAGCCGCCGCGCGTGCTGCTGTATCACAAACCGACCGGCGAGATCGTCAGCCATGCCGATCCGGAAGGCCGTCCGTCGGTGTTCGACAAACTGCCGCCGATGAAAACCGCCAAGTGGCTCGCGGTTGGCCGTCTGGACTTCAATACCGAAGGTCTGCTGATGCTGACCACCTCGGGCGATCTGGCGAACCGGTTCATGCATCCGCGTTACAGCGTCGAGCGTGAATACGCGGTTCGCGTGGTCGGCGAACTGGCCGAAGGCATGCGTCAAAAGCTGCTGAACGGCGTCGAACTCGACGACGGCCCGGCGAACTTCCTGCGCATTCGCGACGGCGGCGGCGAAGGCACCAATCATTGGTATCACGTCGCGCTCGCCGAAGGGCGTAACCGCGAAGTGCGTCGTATGTTCGAGGCGGCCGGTCTGATGGTGAGCCGTCTGATCCGCACGCGTCACGGCCCGATTTCGCTGCCGAAGGGCTTGAAGCGCGGTCGTTGGGAAGAGCTTGAAGACAATCAGGTGCGCGCGCTGATGGCGTCGGTTGGCCTGAAGGCGCCGAGCGAAGAGCGCGGCGGCCGCAATGCGGCGCCTGAGCGCAAGCAACCCGATCCGATGCAGACGTCGATGGGCTTCATCAACCGCGAACCGGTGCTGATGTCGCATAGCCGCTTCGAGCAGCAGCCGCGCGGCCAGGGCCGGCGCGGTGCGGCAGGCGGCGGCTTCGGCGGCGGCGCGGGTGCGGGCACGGGGTTCGGCGGCGGCTACGGCAATCGCGGCACGGGTCGCGGCGCGGGCGGCGCTGGTGGATTTAGCGGCGGCGCGGGAGGCGCAGGCGGCGGTGCAGGCGGTCCGCGCGGCGGCCGCGACGTCGACGGCAACCGCGCGCCTTCGGGCAGCGGCAATCGCGCTCCTTCGGGCGGCGGCAAGCGCGCTGGCGGCAACGGTCCGAATGCGGGCGGCGGCAATCGTGCGCCCGCGGGCAACCGCGGCAACGCCAACCGCTCGGGTGGCGGCAACCCCAACGCCGGCGGTGCAAACCGTAGCGGCGGCGCACCGCGCGGCCGTTCGCGCGGGCGCTGATCGCGAGCGTGACGATCATTGCGGCCCGGCTTCATCGCGCCAGCCGCAAAGTGCCGTCTTAATCATTCAATCGACGGGCGTCGCGGTCGCTGACCGCGAGGCGTATGAAACGCCGCGCAGGCCGAACTCGGGCCGCATCGCGCGGCGCCGCCTTGTAAAGTCCCGCAAGCGCCGCCATATCGTCGAAAGATCGCCATGAAATCAAGCGGGAATCCGCTTGGCGCGGCGCTCTGCGGTTTGCGTTTGTCCTGAAAAATGGCTACAATCGCGGAGTCGCTGGGCGTGCGGCTTTTCATGTGCGGCTCAGGTGCGACCACCGGTAATAAGATGATGGGCGTTTAGCCCATTTTTTTTTGCCGCTCAGTTCATCGTGGTTCGTCATCTCGGGTAGCACGAACGTGCGCCGGCCAGGCGCGCGGCCCGCATTGGTTGTTTGCAGAACAAGCGGCAGGCTCGCTGCGCGAACATCTAAGAGGGCACTGTGCAACTGACGGAACTGATTGAAACCACGGTCGTGGGACTCGGCTACGAGCTCGTCGATCTCGAGCGCACCGGGCGCGGCATGCTGTGTATTTATATCGACCAGCCTGCCGGCATCGCGATCGAAGACTGCGAGAAAGTCACGCGTCAGCTCCAGCACGTACTGACGGTCGAAAATATCGATTATGAGCGGCTCGAAGTATCGTCGCCGGGGCTCGACCGTCCGCTGAAAAAACTGGCGGATTTTGAACGCTTTGCAGGCAGCGAAGCGGTAATCACATTGAAAAAGCCATTGGACGGACGGAAATCGTACCGGGGTATTTTGCATGCCCCGCAAGGCGAGACCATCGGTCTGGAATTTGAAGGGAAGGAAGGCGCCGCGATGCTCGATTTCACGCTCGCGGACATGGACAAAGCACGCCTCGTTCCGAAAGTTGACTTTAGGAGCCGCAAACAATGAGTCGCGAAGTGTTGATGCTGGTGGATGCGCTGGCACGCGAGAAGAACGTCGACAAAGACGTGGTATTTGCCGCGCTCGAAGCGGCTCTCGCTTCGGCCTCCAAGAAACTCTTCGAAGAAGACGCGGACATCCGCGTCCATATCGACCGTGAAAGCGGCGAGCACGAAACGTTTCGCCGCTGGAAAGTGGTCCCGGACGAAGCCGGTCTGCAAGAGCCGGATCAGGAAATCCTGCTGTTCGAAGCACGCGAGCAGAAGCCTGAAATCCAGATCGACGACTACATCGAAGAACCGGTGCCGTCCATCGAATTCGGCCGGATCGGCGCGCAGGCCGCCAAGCAGGTGATCCTGCAGAAGGTGCGCGACGCCGAGCGCGAGCAGATCCTGAACGACTTCCTCGAGCGCGGCGAGCACATCATGACCGGCTCGGTGAAGCGCCTGGACAAGGGCAACTTCATCGTCGAAACCGGCCGTGTCGAAGCGCTCTTGCGCCGCGACCAGCTGATTCCGAAGGAAAACCTGCGCGTGGGCGACCGCGTGCGCGCCTATATCGCGAAGGTCGATCGCACCGCGCGCGGTCCGCAGATCGAACTGTCGCGTACGGCGCCCGAATTTCTGATGAAGCTATTCGAAATGGAAGTGCCCGAAATCGAACAGGGCCTGCTGGAAATCAAGGCGGCGGCGCGCGATCCCGGCGTGCGCGCCAAGATCGGCGTGGTCGCTTACGACAAGCGCATCGATCCGATCGGCACTTGCGTCGGCATTCGCGGTTCGCGTGTGCAGGCGGTGCGTAACGAGCTCGGTGGCGAAAACGTCGACATCGTGCTATGGTCGGAGGATCCCGCCCAGTTTGTGATCGGCGCGCTCGCGCCGGCAGCCGTCCAATCGATCGTCGTCGACGAAGAGAAGCATTCGATGGACGTCGTCGTGGACGAAAACGAACTGGCGGTCGCGATCGGCCGCAGCGGCCAGAACGTGCGTCTTGCCAGCGAACTCACCGGCTGGCAGATCAACATCATGA
>Ga0268255_10002111_pt1 | contig 10695 bp, 14 predicted proteins | sample AgamicOrMarz_FD_200256 | JGI IMG/M metagenome (GOLD analysis project Ga0268255, IMG submission 200256) | Agave microbial communities from Guanajuato, Mexico - Or.Ma.rz (v2) (version 3) | ecosystem: Host-associated > Plants > Phyllosphere > Phylloplane/Leaf | place: Guanajuato, Mexico...
ATTGCCAGGCTCTCTTATTGTAACGCGGTTGTTGGAACTTTTTTAATATATATTTTATTATATTCGTTTAATAATTTATCAAGTTCCTGACTATAGCGAATTGCAACGGAGGATGTCAAGCCGTTTGTTGTTGCGACTTGAATTAATTCAGCTCGCTTTGTTTCTATCATAGTTATGAGATCTTGTTTCAGCACGGCCGAAGTCCTTTCCGGAGTAACTCCTAAAATTTTTTAGTAAAAAAGAAGAGTCTATTGCCTATTAAAAGGGCATTGTTTTACTAGTATAACCCATATTGTAAATTACTTCAAAGAAATTTGTAAGAAAAAATCCAATTTATTTAATCATCCCAATTTGAAAAAGTTACTATACATTGACTTGTTAATATCGAGACACAAAATATTCACGTTAACCATTATCATTTAGTGATCATCTTTGTTAGAATGAAGGAGTATCGACTATAGTGGGAGTGTTAAATACATGTCAGATGTAAATCTATTTTTAGCTTTAGGGGCAGGCTTTCTGAGCTTTATTTCTCCTTGTTGTTTGCCGCTATACCCAGCCTTTCTTTCATACATAACCGGAATGTCTGTTGGAGAATTAAGAGATGAAAATGCCATGCTGCAAAAGCGAAGCTTGCTGCATACATTATTTTTCTTATTAGGTTTTTCAATTATTTTTATCGCAATTGGTTTTGGAACCTCGTTTATTGGCCAGTTTTTCTTATCCTATAAAGATTTGATTCGTCAGTTAGGCGGAATCTTTATTGTCCTATTCGGATTAATGATTGTGGGTGTATTTAAACCAGAATTAATGATGAGAGACCGCCGTATTGAATTCAAAAACCGTCCATCAGGGTATATTGGTTCAGTTTTAATCGGCATGGCCTTTGCCGCCGGCTGGACACCTTGTACGGGTCCAATTCTTTCATCCGTCATTCTTCTTGCTGCATCAAATCCAGGTTCAGGCGTGTTATATATGCTTGCTTACTCCCTTGGCTTTGCGATTCCATTTTTGATCCTATCGTTCTTCGTCGGCCGGATGAAGTGGATCAAAAAACACAGCGGAAAGATTATGAAAATCGGTGGTTATATCATGATTGTCATGGGGATTGTACTATTTTTTGACTGGATGACGAAAATTATTACCATTTTTCAAGGAATGTTTGGCGGGTTTACTGGATTTTAAATCTTTTTTAGTACTTATATGATAGTTTACAAGTTCAGAAAGCTTTCCAGCTATTGTATGATTTGCCTACAACATTAAAATATTTTAATGTTGTAAACAGTGATTATTTTTTCTCAAAATACATCATTTGAGATATAATGGTTGAGTAAATAATTAGATAAGGGATGAATGAATCCAATGAACTACGTTGTTGTTTCTTCCATCGGAGCTGTTATTATGGGCTCTCTCGCTCTGTTTGTTCGCATGAAAGCGGCCAAGAAACCGACTAATGTGAAAAAGATTATCCTGCCGCCTTTTTTTATGTCAACTGGGGCATTAATGTATGTGGTACCAGAGTTTCGATTGACGCCTATGGAAATAGGGGAGGCTGTCATTGTTGGTATGCTTTTCTCGATCCTATTGATTAAAACGTCAAACTTTGAAATTCGAGATAATGATATTTATTTGAAAAGATCAAAGGCGTTTATTTTTATATTAGTTGGATTGTTAGTGGTACGTTTAATTTTAAAAGGAATATTAAGTAGTACGATTGATATCGGACAGCTGAGCGGCATGTTCTTCCTGCTGGCCTTCAGCATGATTGTTCCGTGGCGTGTGGCGATGTACCGCTCTTATATGAAACTCTATAGGGAGCTTCATAATATAAAAATGGTTTAAAATCCAACACTGACTCCTAAGGGGTCAGTGTTTTTCTTATGTAAGAAAGGGAACGTAATTTATTAATAATAAAAAACCGCCTAAATGGCGGTTTAGAATAAATGTTCATAAGGTTTAACATCAATTTGATTTTGAAACAACTTTTTACGTAAAAATTTATGATCCCGTTTCGGTGTTGCTTGAATATAGCCGCGAATGACTAGTTCTTCTGTTATTTGAGTGGCATTTTCTTTTATGGCTAGTTCCCCAATTTTTCCAGCAATCTTGTGCTTTGCTACATCACGAAAGAGTTCTGGAACAGGGCTGACTAAATCTTCTAAGAGGGCTTTTTCTTCAGGACCCCAGAGGTGGAGGGATTCATTCACAAAATGCTCTTCCCAATCCATGACGGACTTGCCATCTTCTTTTGGCATTTTTTTTAGGAACTTTCGGAACATAAAAAAGCCGCCAATTGAAAAGGCACCTATTAAAAAGACTACCCAAAATAGGATAAACCATAGAAACCAACCTTGAAGCATATTTTTCACCTACAAAACGATATTATTATCTATTATAGTCTTTTTCAGGTGCAGATGACAAGAATTCGCCACAATTTTGCTTTTAATCACGTATTTTCCCTGGTTTATTAAGTCTGTATTGGGAATAGAAATCCATGTCGAAAAAATGACAAATAAGACGGATTGATTGATTTAATACTATTTCCATTGTAATATGATATCAGAATAGTAATTAGTTCGTGTGTAATTTGAACTCTGAAAATAATAGTTTTACACATGATCTTTTATTCATATGGGGCTGAATGGGGTACTGGTGTCCTCCACAGTCTTCAAAACTGCTTGAGACCTGCGTGCCAGGTCTGGTGGGTTCGATTCCCACTCAGTCCCGCCAACCTTGATATATAAGGGTTTTTGAGGAATTTTTATGAAGTTAATAAGGGGAATTTTAGTATAGTTAAGTGAATAAATTTTGTCTTTGATCACCAATTGGTCACAAAAGATTTTTTATAAATGTCTTTTATTTTATGAGCTGCTCAAATTGTTGAGCGGCTTCTTTTTGCATATTCGGTAAAACGTGAGTATAAGTGTCCATAGTAATACCGATTGTCGAATAGCCTAATCTTTCAGAAACCACTTTAGGATGGACCCCTTGTTTACAATATTTCTGGAAAAAATTTCAACCCCAATTACGATATTCCAGCAATTAAAAAAATTATTTTAGTAATACTTTTTCAATGAAGATAAGGATTTTCTCCTTTTCTTGATTAGTAAGAGCCGTGTTTTAAAGTTAATTTGCCTTTCACTGCTTAACAAATAAAGACATGAGGAATCACATGGTTGTGTTAGACTAGCAATTCCTGATGCAAAATGGATATATGATAATTTAAAATACAATACAAAAGTAGTACTAGGAAGCTAAAGAGAAACCGAATTAAAGTCAAGAAAAGAAGGAAAAAAGATCTTCTTATCTTGGCTTTTTGTTTTATCGGCAAAAACTCTGGAGAATACGCGGGATTAAAGTTATTTTTAATAGTAAAAGAAATATTAGAGAATCGTCTATAGCTCAATCCAAAAAACCCTCGTTAACTCATTCTTGAGTCAAGGAGGGATGAAAGTCTTTATGTTTTGAAATTAATTCTAACTTAATTTAATGGCACTGCCGATTAAGAACGTGTGTGACGTCGAGGGGGGCATCCACGCCTATTTTACCCAAAAGGTTTTATCTACTAATCACAATCCTTACAATAACCATAAATTTCAAATTTATGTCCAGTAATCTCAAACCCATCTGGTAAATTAGATATGTTATTCATAGGACATCCCTCAAAAGGTATCGTTTTCCGGCATTTGATGCAAATTATATGATGCTGATGGTGATCATTTGAACCAGCAAAACGAAAAAGCCTTTCTCCTTCAAATTCTGTCGATTCTAATATACTAAGCTCCTCAAACAAGGATAGATTTCGGTAAATGGTGTCAATGCTTAGGTTTGGATAATCTTTTTGCATAAATCCAAACACTTCCTTTGCAGACAAATATCGATTTTCATTATAAATACGATGCATTATTAATTCTCTTTTACCAGTGTATTTATAACCCTTTACCTTTAACAATTGTAAAGCGCTATTCGCATTCATCTAATAAACATCTCCAAGTTACTTACTATCTATTGCCTTAGCAACATCGTCCAGTTGATCTACCATCCATTGGAGATAATTTTTCCCTTTTGGCTCAGTCTCGGTTACCTTTACAATTGGTATACTGTTGGAATTTGCAAGTTTAACGATATTATCTACCACCGGAGTTGAATTTTGAGTATTATGGACAAGTAATTTAACTTTCTTTCCATTTAAATCATTTTGCAAAGCTGCGATATCTGATGGTGCAGGATCAGTACCCTCGTCTATTGCTCTAGCGAACTTAGAATCATTAATCTTTAAATTTAAAGCTTGAGCCATGTAGTCAAAGATTGGTTCAGAAACACTTATATAAGTTGCAGATTCTTGCTTTAGTTTTTGAACTTTCTCTTTCAATGGATCAAGCGATTTTATATAAGTTTGGGCTCTTTTATTAAAAGCTTCCTTCTGGGTCGGATCTAGTTTGGATAAATCATCCGCCAATTTGATAGCTAATTTAGGCATGGTTGTTGGGTCATACCAAACATGTTCATTCTCTCCTTCCTTTACGCCCATGATGTCCTCAGCTACTTGAATTGCAGATTTTGAACTGGCAGAAGATGAAGATTTGATCACCTTATCCATCCACGCATCGTATCCAGCGCCATTATACAGGATAACTTGCGCATCATTGACTAATTTCGAGGTTTCAGCAGTAGGTTCATAATCATGTGGATCAACGTTAGGATTATCTAAAATCGACGTAACTTCTACACGATTTCCTCCTACAGCTTTTGCTACTTCCCCGTAAAAATTCTCAGCAGCAACGATTTTAATTTTAGAATCAGAACCAGCTGGTGCTGAAGTTGTTGTTTTTGATGAATCAGCACAACCTGACAGAAGTAGAAGAGAAGCAGAACATCCTACAGCTAAAAGTGAATACCATTTTTTTCGCATGATTTTGTTTTCCATTTTAATATTTCTCCTTTATTTTAAATATTTATTCCTTAAATAGCTTGATTAAGATGCTGCTCTCTTTGTACTGGTTTCATCTAAAGACTCTTTTATCCGTATCCGTTCATGATAGTTCCTCCAACCTAGTGCAGCGAAATAAAAGATTCCCTGTATAGCGGTAATAAAGAAACTAACTGGTAGATTCGTATAATATCCAATCACTAGTCCCAACCATAACCCGATAACAGCAAGAAGAACAGAAAATAGAATCATTCGTGACACTTTTTGACTTAAGTGACGAGCTGCTGCAGCGGGTGTGGTCATCAGGGTGAATACAAGAAGGGCACCTACAATTTGTACAGCGCCAACCACTGCAATCGAGAGAATAAGTAAAAATGTAATTGAGATAACACGAACGGGCAAACCTGCAGCCTCAGCACCTACAGGATCAAAGGAATCAAAGGTTAACATCTTAAACCCTATTAAAAGCAAAATCAAAACCCCAATAGATAAACCTAAAACCTCCCATACTTGCTGTGTACTGATACTTAACACACTGCCAAAGAGGATAGAAAATGCATTTGACGCATTCTTAGTCGATAAGGATAAGAAAAGCAGTCCAAATCCAAGAAAAATACTTATGATCACATTGATGGACAGATCCCGTCGAAACACTTTAGTACCCAATTGACCAATCGCCAATGCACTAGTGGTGGTAAAAAGCAGTAATCCGTTTATTGGGTTCCAACCCATATACATAGCGAACGAAGCTCCAGCAAATCCGATTTCTGAGAACATGTGGGCAATGAAAGATACACCTCTTGCAATGACATAGACCCCAATTACACCACACATAATTGCAACTACCGTTCCCGCTACAAAAGCATGTTGCATAAAATCATATTGAAACATCATTTACCTCCTATGAAACTTCAGGATGTGGATGAACGCAGATAGGTGTTACAGGTTCCATTAAATTTGGAGAGGACATCAGAAACTTTGCACCCGACCTCATCACTTCAACCGGTACACCATATAACTTCGTTAATACTTCAGGTTGCATCACATCTTCAACTGTTCCTTTTACATATTTTTCACGTGTTAAGTACAAGATCTGATGCGCATATTTAGAGATTAAATTCACATCATGACTTACAAATACTACACTGATTCCACGTTCCTGGTTGACTCGTTGAACTACAGCTGCAAGGTTTTCTTGAGCACCAGGATCAAGGTTAGAGGTCGGTTCATCGAGTAATAACACCCTGGGGTCTCGAAGTAGTGCTTGTGCTAAAAACAGTCGTTGTCTTTCGCCACCTGAAAGTTTACCTAGTGGTTTATCTGCATATTTTTCTGAATCTGTCAAACGTAAAACTTCTTCTACCAGTATACGGTCTTGCTTTGTTAACCAAGGCCTATATTTATGCGGCAATCCAAAGCTTACAAAATCTCTCCCCTGAATAGGAGTTTCCGGATCAATCTGACGCGATTGAGGAACGTACCCAATCAAAGAAGATCCCGCAGACTTAATATTTTTCCCACCTACTTTCACCGTTCCATCCTGTGGTTGAATCATTCCTAATAACACCCGCAGTAAGGTTGTCTTACCTGCTCCATTTGGACCGATAATTCCCATAAATTCTCCAAAGGCTACATTGAATGACAAATTTCGAAGAATCCATTCTCCTCCAAGGTGGACATTCACGTTATTAAGTGTAATTGCATTTTTCACTTAATCCATTCCTTTCAAACACTAGATTCAAAGATTACAATAAAAGTTATTCGTAACGATTACGATTTATACTTTAATAATAGTAATGATTACGAATTAGATTGTCAACATTTTCTGAAAAAATTCAACTCAGATGATATCCTTTTTGTTGGTTCACAAAAAACAGGAATGTCTTAAAGTAGACAAGCGTAATAATAAATCGTAATTATTTCGTTTTAAAAGGGGCTATATTATGACAATTTCATCTTCTTTAAAGGACATATTCCTATTTGGTTTATTTTTGCTTATTGTGTATCTTTTTTTCTTTGGAAATGATAAAATCCCTCAAATCATAGGAGTTATTTTTCAAGATGAATGGAAGACTGTATTTGTTGTTTTTCTTGGGATTTTACTCGAAGCACTTCCTTTTATCGTCATTGGTGCATTTATGGCATCGGTGATTCAAATATTTGTATCCGAAGATATCATACAGAGATTGATCCCCAAAAGGCCAATCCCTGCAATGATTACAGCATTACTTGCATCTGTCATCATTCCTGTGTGTGAATGTGCAATTATCCCGGTAGTCAGAAGATTGATTCAAAAGGGGATGCCAGTGCATGCCGGGACCATCCTTTTGATTGGAGCACCAATATTGAATTTTGTTGTATTTGGTTCTACCTATTATGCCTTTCAACATCAGCTTGAAATTTTATACGGACGATTTATTTTGTGTATATTTACAGCTGTTATTGCGGGAACAGAAATATATATTAGTTTTAACAAAGTGAACATTCTGAAGAATAATATGGAGGATTTGACTCTTTACAGGTCATTAAATCAAAACCGAGGATCTTCAAAGCTAAAGGGGGTATTGCATCATACTTGCCAGGAATTTTTTGCTGTAGGAAAGGTGTTTATGATTGGAGCATTTCTTGCAAGTATTGCTCAAGTTTATGTTCATCAATCTACGCTAATTGTACCGGCAAAAGACCCTGTAAACTCAACAATCATGATGATGGCGTTTGCCTTTATTCTTTCACTTTGTTCAGAAGCAGATGCATTTGTTGCGGCTTCTCTAGGACATGTATTTCATCCAGGTGCGATATTAGCTTTTTTAGTTTATGGTCCCATTTTGGATTTAAAGAATGTATTTGTGATGTTAGCTTCATTTAAAATTAAATTTGTCATATTTTATTTTCTTGTTGTTACGATAACAGTACTTATTCTATCCTTGCTGGCAGCCCACCTAATAAATGGAGGTTTTTAAAGAATGAAGGAAAAGCAAGTTCCTATTTGGCAATTTAACAATGAATTACAAGGAATCCTTTTAATTGGTTTTAGTTTAGTAATTTTTAAGCTTTATGTATCAAACAAAATCTTGATTATACTGGAACCCAAGATGATTCCTTTTTTGTTGTTTGCAATGATAAGCCTTTTTATCATCGGTTTTTTCCGTCTTTTGAACAGCGATTTAAATGGGGCAGATTGCGATTGTGAAGTTTGTGATCCATCTTCTTCACTGTTCAGTATCTTCATGAAATCTTCTTTATTCATCTTTGTGATTATATTGTCTCTAGTTTTAAATGATTTTATTAATACCGTTCAAGTCCCTTTCAAAAAGTAATGTTTTTCTATGAGAAAGATGTGAACAACATGATTGGACCAATTTCCGCCTGGTTAGTCAAAGTAATATCGGTTTTCCTGAAGAAAAACTTGAAAATAGTAATGATTACGATTTATAATAATATGCGATTATCAAAACAAAGGAAAGGAGAATGATAAACCTGTTTTTAATCAAAAAATACTTCAAAATTGATCTATTTTTTTAATGTATAAATCGTAATTATTACGTTTTAAATAAGGATGGATGATAATAACAGGAGGTACTAGTAATGGCAAAAAAATCGAAAATAGTAAAGGAAAAGAAACGTCAGGAAATGGTGAAGAAGTACGCGGAACTTCGTATGGAGCTAAAAGAAAAAGGGGACTTTGAGGCACTAAGGAAACTTCCTAGAGATTCATCACCGACACGTTTAAAGAATAGATGTGAGGTAACTGGAAGACCAAGAGGGTATTTAAGAAAGTTTAAAATGTCTCGGATTGCTTTTAGGGAGTACGCTCATAAAGGGCAAATTCCGGGAGTGAAGAAATCAAGTTGGTAGATGTTATACTCGTTCAGCCGTCATATTGAGAAATTTGATGGCTGAACTTATCTGGAAATATGGAGGTGTACAGAATGAATCCAATTTTATGGGGATTTTTACATCGTAGTGCTGTTTTAAAATTACCGGATCGGAAGCGGGAAATCTATCAGTTTATAGAGAGTAAAGAAAATCAATTGGAGGAAATCGCAATAAATGAGGAGCAGTTTATTCAGCTACTTTGTGAAAAGTCACCATTTAAAGAAGCAGCAGACCATTTTTCACTCCATATTTCATACATAAAAGGTTTAATGGATGAGGCTCAGGCAGAAATTGATCAGGTGATAGAGGAAAGGTGTAATCGCATGAAGTGGATTGATTGTACCGAGATGATGAAATATGCGAAAGGAAGAAAGGATAACCAGTGGGCTTTTATATTTGTTTCTTAGTGAGTTATAGGCGGTGTTTTTATGTATAAGTGGGTAATTATTGGTGGTGGAATTCAAGGAGTAACGCTAGCAGTCTTTATGCTGAAAACGAGAAAAACAAAGGTGGATAAACTTGCGATCATTGACCGTAATAAAGAACCATTAGCGAATTGGAAGCGAAATACGAAGGTGATCTCGATGCCATATTTGCGTTCCCCATCCGTTCATCATTTGGACGTTGATCCATTTAGTCTTCAATCATTTGTAAAGAAGGGCTCCTATCATCAAAGTACTGCCTTTTATGGTCAATATAAGCGTCCATCACTAGAAATGTTTAACGATCACTGTGATCATCTTATAAATGACCTAATGATAAGAGAGACATGGGTTCAAGGAGAGGTACAGGAGGTATATAAAACAAGTGAAGGCTGGCAGGTACAGTTGAAAAACGGCCGTGAAATAAAGGGGAAAAAGCTTGTATTATCTATAGGAATAAGTGAACAGCCTAATATACCGGATTGGGCAATGGATCTTGATAAACAATCTCCTGGAAGTGTTTATCATATTTTTGATGAAACGATACCTGAATTTGAAGGGATGAAGCTTCCCATTACAATTGTAGGGGGAGGAATTACGTCTATTCATTTGGCACTGAAGTTGAGTGAACTGTACCCAAATCAAGTCACATTGTTGAAACGGCATCCATTCAGGATCCATGATTTTGATAGCGATCCAGGCTGGTTAGGTCCAAAACTGCAGAATGCATTTCGCAATAAAGAAAGTTATGTAAAAAGGAGGGAGGAGATTTTAAGTGCCAGACATTGGGGTTCCATTCCCCATGACTTATATATAAAGCTATTAAATCGGATCAAAAATGAATCCCTTGTTGTAGAAGAAGGGGAGATCGTTCAAGGTCAAATCAAGAATGCTAGCATTCATCTTTTCGACAAGGATGGAAAATTTATTACAAAAACAGTGACTGTACTTCTTGCAACTGGATATTTACCATGCCTCCCTGGAAGTGAATGGATATTGCCAATCATAGAGACTTTGGATTTACCTTGTGCGGAATGCGGGTATCCTATCGTAACAAAAACCTTACAATGGGGTGAGGATTTATATGTTACCGGTGCATTAGCAGAGCTTGAAATGGGTCCGATTGCTCGTAATATTTCTGGAGCCAGACAAGCAGCCGAACGGATCGTAAAGCATTTATAAAAGAATATTTGTCTATTAACGGTTATTAATTTGAAAGTACTTAATAATAGGCTAGAAATAGCATAATAAATGAACAAAAAAACTAATCCGTTAGAATTAGTTTTTTTGTTCTTCTTTGAGATAGCAATCAGTTCAAGTACTAGTACCTACTTAAAGGAGTACAATATTCCTTTTCATTTTTTAAAATCTTATCTAAAGCTTGCCAAGTCATTAATGCACAATTGTGTCTAGCTTTTAACTGATGTACCCCTTGAAGTGATAGGCTGTCACCAAGGTCAATCCCTT
>Ga0268255_10002113_pt1 | contig 10679 bp, 10 predicted proteins | sample AgamicOrMarz_FD_200256 | JGI IMG/M metagenome (GOLD analysis project Ga0268255, IMG submission 200256) | Agave microbial communities from Guanajuato, Mexico - Or.Ma.rz (v2) (version 3) | ecosystem: Host-associated > Plants > Phyllosphere > Phylloplane/Leaf | place: Guanajuato, Mexico...
ATATGATTGTAACCAAACCAAGTGTGACTAATACAAAAATGTGATATCCACTCAAAAACTCTCGACCTCCTTTATCGGTTCTGGTGCAAGAACTTCAAGACAATTACAATTAATCTCTAAATCTTGGACATACTGATACTATTACTCTAAAAAAAGGTGTGTGATCGGTATGGAAAAAGAAGATTTGTTCAAATGGAAGCACTATCAGCCTGACATTATTTTGTTAACAGTAAGATGGTACCTACGGTACAACTTAAGTTTTCGTGATTTGGTGGAAATGATGGAGGAGCGTGGCTTATCCATGGCTCATACAACGATTATGCGTTGGGTTCATCAATATGGACCTCAATTAGATAAAAGAGTACGTCGTCATCTTAAGCCAACAAAATGACTCTTGGAGAGTCGATGAAACGTATATCAAAGTAAAAGGTCAATGGATGTATTTATATCGTGCAGTCGATTCAGAAGGGAATACCATTGATTTTTATCTAAGTAAATCAAGAGATAAACAAGCAGCCAAGCGCTTTTTCAAGAAAGCCTTGGCTACTTCTCATGTTTGTAAACCTCGTGTCATAACAGTGGATAAAAATCCGGCCTATCCTGTAGCGATTCAAGAGTTAAAAGATGAGAGACGTATGCCTGAAGGCATACAAATAAGGCAAGTTAAATATCTCAATAATATGGTAGAACAGGATCATCGTTTTATCAAGAAGCGAGTTCGTTCGATGTTAGGATTGAAGTCCTTTCGTACAGCTACTTACATACTGAGTGGCATAGAAGCCATGCATATGATTAAAAAGAAGCAGGTTCATCAAGGGGTGAAATCTGCCCAAAATCAAAAAGAATTTATCCATAAATTGTTTGGATTAGCTTCATAAGGTAGCAATTTAAAGGAAACTCACACTCTGTTGTAGTTGGAGGAGTACGTAAAAATGGAAAATATAGATATTGGTAAGAAGGTTGAAAAATACAGAAAAGCTAAAGGTTTAAGCAGCAGAGAATTAGCAAAGTTAGCAGAAATAACACCTTCAATGTTGAGCCAAATTGAACGTGGATTAGCAAATCCCTCTATTCAGACTCTAAAGGTTTTAGCTAAGACTCTTGACGTTCCCACCTTTAGTTTTTTCATTGAAGAAACAAACACAGTTGATTTAGTTGTTAGGTCTAATCACCGGAAGAAAATGATCATTGAAAACTTATCTTATGAACTAGTTTCACCTGATTTTACTGGAAATCTGGCGACAGTCATTATGAATATTCCACCGAAGTCTGCTTCTTCTGAGAAACTTTTGGAACATAAAGGAGAAGAAGTTGCTTTTATTTTAGATGGAAAAATTAAGGTGCATTTGAATGAGGAAGTACACATATTAGAAGCTGGTGATAGTGTGAAAATACCAGCATATATGAAACATAAATGGGAAAACAATTTTAGTCAAAATGCTGTTGTGTTATTTTCAGTTACCCCACCTAAGTTTTAATGTAGATAAAAGTAAAATGATCTTCTACAACGCTATAATAGAGCAACGAAAAGCCTAATTTCTCAATTTTAATGTTGAGAAATTGGGCTTTTTAATATTGAAATTTCCTTAACGTTGTTTTCCTAGTTAATCTTCTACAGTGACTTGTCTGCAAAATGAAATACCAAGAAGTTAGAAGGATAGCTAAATTCTTTCCAATTTTAGAAAAATATTATCAATATTGCTAAAGTGGTAAGTTCGATAATTACTATGTTTTGCAGTGCACTTTGGCAAAAATGAAAATAAATAAAGAATTTTAATATTAAAACTGTAGATTTTACAAGGTTGACAGAATTGGCATAATTTTTGCATATAAAGATTTGTATACAACTAATAGGAAAAAATAAAAACGGCAGCATTTCAGATTACTAAAATTAGGAGGCTTAATAGTAATGAACTATTCATCAAAACTAGTAAAAGTAAATAAAGATCCAGGGCATGGCTCACACATCTCCCCTGTTTATATGACTTCAACATTTGTTTTTGATAATGCAGAAGTAGGAGCACAACGCTTTGCAGGAGAAGATCCAGGATTTATGTATTCACGCCTGGGAAATCCAAATGTAAGAGAACTGGAAGAGAAGGTAGCAGCATTGGAATTTGGTGAAGGCTGTTTGGCTTTCTCATCTGGAATGGCTGCCATAACTGGTTGCCTTTTGGGTGTTTTGCAGGCAGGAGATCACGTTGTTGCACACACAGCGTTGTATGGGGCAACGCACGCATTTCTAACCAAAACGGTAAAAAAGTTTGGAATTGATGTAACATTTGTACCGTTTAAGACAGGGGAAGAGCTTGAACCACACATTACAGATAGAACGAAAGTGGTCTACTTTGAAACTCCTTCCAATCCTACGCTTTCCTTAGTGGATATGAAGAGTGTAGCGGCGATTGCTAAGCAAAATGGAATCTTGACTGTTGTTGATAATACGTTTTTGTCCCCATATTTACAAAATCCTATTCTATGCGGCATTGATATTGTCGTCCACAGTGCAACAAAATATTTGTCGGGTCATGGATATCTTATTGGCGGACTAGTGATTTCCAGCAAGGAAATTATTGATCCGATGAGAAAAGAAGTGCAGAAGACTATGGGAGCAAATTTGGCCCCTATGGATGCCTGGCTTCTCTGTCAAGGGATACGTACATTGCACATTCGCATGGATCGCTCACAAGAAAATGCACAAATTTTAGCTGAACGCTTGGAAAAACATAAGGCCATAGAGAAGGTTTATTTTCCAGGACTAGCAAGTTTTGAAGATAAAAATATCATGGAGAAACAAATGAAAGGTCCTGGAGCGATGATTTCTTTTGTCTTGAAGGGGGGATACGAAACTGGCGTTAAACTTATGAATTCAGTAAAACTGAGTACATTAGCAGTTTCCCTAGGGGATGTAGGTACATTAATTCAACATCCAGCTTCGATGACACATGCGATAATCCCTAAAGAAGAAAGAGAAAAAGCAGGTCTCTATGATGGACTCGTTCGTTTTTCGGTTGGAATTGAAGATGAAGAAGATATATGGAAGGATCTCGAAATGGCATTAGAATAACGGTGCGGCTTCCGGCGAAACGGTCGGGCGGGGGTAATCAAGCCAGGGATAGGATTGAACCGGGAGATTTGTTGAGCGTTTAGGTTAAATATGATCTGGAAAAATTCAACTAGAAAAAGAGGGTGTATAAAATGTTAAACCCATTGGCTTTAGAATTAAATCATGTTATTGAAGAACGGAATAAACCAGTATATGAGATGTTTTCATTGTTAGGAAAATCCTTGTATTTCCCAAAAGGAATTGTCAGCCAAGCAGGAGAAGCAAAAGGGAAAGCGGACATTTTCAATGCAACAATCGGGATGGCTACAGAGGGTGGACACCCCATTTATATAGATGTGATTCATAAAAACCTCTCCGCCTACGATCCGAAAGATCTGTATCCCTATGCACCGCCAGCAGGAAAACCGGAGCTGCGTGAGGTTTGGAGAAAAAAGCTTCTAAAGGATAATCCCTCCCTTGAAGGGAAGGAATTTGGAATCCCAATTGTGACGAGCGGGCTGACCCATGGCTTGAGTATTGTATCCGACCTGTTTGTGGAAAAAGGCGATTCGATTATCTTGCCGGATAAATATTGGGATAATTATCAGATTCTCTTCAACGTCCGCCATGGCAGCGAGACCGTGACTTATCCATTATTTACGAAAGCTAACGAATTTAATGTAGAAGGGTTGCTGGAGGCCCTTTTATCCTGCAAAAATAGTAAAGCGATTCTTGTGCTTAATTTTCCACATAATCCTACCGGATATACTCCTGCTGAGAAAGAGGCAGAAGGAATTCTTGAAGCCATCAAGCAGGCAGCGGATCTTGGGGTTAATATTGTTGCTGTTATGGATGATGCTTATTTTGGATTATATTACGAAGATTCAATCAAGGAATCTATATTTGCTCGTTTAGTAGAATTACACCCGCGTGTCCTCCCGATTAAAATTGATGGGGCAACGAAAGAGGAGTATGCTTGGGGTTTTCGTGTTGGGTTTCTCACATTTGGAATTCAAGATCCTCTGGTTTTAGAAGCGTTGGAGAAAAAGACGATGGGTTCCATTCGAAGTACGATCTCATGCAGTCCGCACCTTTCCCAAACAATCATTTTGGATGCCTTATTAAATCCCGAATTCGAAATGCAGCGCAACGAGAGAAATAAAGTAATGGAAGACAGGGCCAAACAGGTCAAAGAAATTTTAGCAGACGGGAAATATGCGGATGAATTTGAACCCTATCCCTTCAACTCAGGATATTTCGTATGCCTTCGCATCAAGCATTCCGATGCTGAAACACTAAGGGCCCATTTGCTCAATCAGTATGGAGTGGGTACCATCTCCCTTGCCAAGACGGACCTTCGGATTGCCTTTTCCTGTGTTGAATTAAACGATTTAGACCGCCTTTTTGAACTTATTTATCAGTCTTGTAAAGAATTAAATCCATGTTCTATAAATCTGTGACATTTCAGAAATGATCTATCACCCTGTGGAACATGAATCACGGCAAACCATAAGAAGGAAGAGGAATTTAGCAAACTTGAGAAGGAGAGATACTTCATGAAATATAATTTTGATATAGAAATCTGCCGCCTGGGTACGGATTGCGAAAAATGGGACGATCTTAAAAATCAATTTGGGGTAAAGGATGTCATCCCGATGTGGGTGGCTGATATGGATTTTCAGTCACCTCAGCCTGTCATCGAAGCGTTAAAACAGCGGGTGGAGCACGGTGTATATGGTTACGGTTTAAGATCTGAATCATATTTTGAATCCATTGTTGACTGGCTAAAGCGAAGACATCAATGGTCCATTAAGAAAGAGTGGATTACTCACAGTCCAGGTGTGATTCCGGCCCTATCGCTTTCGATTCAGTCCTTTACGAAGCCGGGAGACAAAATTATGATTCAGCCGCCCGTCTACCATCATTTTGCCAGAGTGATTCAAGCGGCCGGCCGTGAAGTTGTAACCAATCCGCTTGTTCTTGAAAATGGGCATTATTCCATCGATTTCGAAGACTTAGAAGCAAAGATTGACGAAACAGTAAAAATGCTTATTCTTTGTAGTCCTCATAACCCGGTTGGAAGGGTATGGAGTAAAGAAGAATTGACTAGGTTAGGACAGATTTGTAGAAAGCATAATATTCTCGTTGTCGCAGATGAAATTCATTGTGATTTTGTTTTTCAGACACATACACATATTCCTTTTGCCTCGATTTCAGAGGAGTTTGCGAATCATTCCATTACCTGCATTGCACCGAGCAAAACGTTTAACCTGATGGGAGTGCAGACATCGAGTATTATTATTCCAAACGGTGAGCAGCGCGACCGATTTAATCAGGAACTCCAGACAACATCCATTGGTTCACCTAATATATTTGGCGCTGTTGCGTTAGAGGCTGCTTACCGCTTTGGAGAAGAATGGCTAGATCAGGTTCTTGACTATTTGCAGGGGAATTTAGAATACACGCTGAGTTATTTCCGCAACAACATTCCGGAAATCAACGTGATTCAGCCGGAAGGAACCTATCTTGTATGGCTTGATTGCCGGGAATTGCGTTTTTCTGGTAAAGAATTGAATGAATTTATGTTACAGAATGCGAGAGTTGCGATGAATCAGGGACAGATTTTCGGTAAGGAAGGCGAAGGATTTATGAGGCTAAATATTGCCTGTCCTCGTTCGATGCTGCAAAAAGCCCTTAGTGGAATGGAAAACGCTGTTGCTTCAATATGTAAAGTTCATTAAGATATTTTATGATTATAGTGTGCTACTATTCCAGATTCATAGAGTAGGAGTTTAGCAGGCTCTATTGGTAACTAGTATTTAACAGAGGATTGAGGAGGCGATTTCATATGAATTTAGCGCAATTTCCCAGAAAGCGATATACACCAACCTATACACCCATTGAAAAATTAGAACATTTATCTGAAGCTCTTGGGGGTCCTTCCATCTATATAAAACGGGATGATTTACTTGGGCTGACGGCTGGTGGAAATAAAACAAGAAAACTAGAGTTCCTTGTTGCAGATGCATTAGAAAAAGGTGCGGATACGTTAATTACCTGTGGAGGCATTCAATCCAATCATTGTCGTTTGACGCTGGCTGCTGCTGTTAAAGAGAATATGAAGTGTATTCTTGTATTGGAAGAGGGGCTTTTAACCGATTCTGAGCCAAATTTTAATGGGAATTATTTCTTGTATCATTTACTGGGTGCTGAAAAAGTCAAGGTTGTACCAAATGGGACAGACTTGATGAAAGAAATGCAGCAAGCAGCGAAACAGGTAAAAGAAAAAGGACATACACCTTATATCATTCCGGTTGGGGGATCGAATCCAATTGGGGCAACAGGATATGCTTCGTGTGCTCAGGAGATTTTGGCACAGTCCTTTGATCAAGGAATCTCGATTAATGCCGTCGTTTGTGTAAGCGGCAGCGGCGGAATGCATGCAGGATTGTTGACGGGCTTTTGTGGAAATCAAAGTAACATACCGGTAATTGGAATCAATGTAAGCAGAGGTAAGGCGGAACAAGAAGAGAAAGTCTTTCAGCTTGTTAAAGAAACTTCAGCGTATATTGGCATCCCAAGTTCAATCCCTCGAGAGGCGGTTACTTGTTATGATGAGTATGTCGGACCAGGCTATGCTATACCCACACCTGAAATGGTCGAGGCGGTCAAGCTTATGGCAAGAACAGAAGGGATTTTGCTGGATCCAGTCTATACAGGTAAAGCAGCAGCGGGACTCATTGATTTAATCCAAAAAGGCTTCTTTAAGCCGGAAGATAATATCCTATTTGTGCATTCTGGAGGCTCCCCAGCGTTATATGCAAAAACTTCGCTCTTTCAGTGAAGTTTTTGTTACTTAAATATCTGAAAATTTTATCAAGTTTCGGAAAAAATATTTTCATTATTGAGAAATCTAGTATAATCATTTATATAAAGTGTATAACGAAAAAATAGAAAAATTGGCAAAACAATCGGTGTTTTGCTTTTTTTCGTACATAGGTTTTTGGGGATTTAAAGTTGGCTTGAAAATTGCATATAGAAATATAACACGGGAAATTTAAAAGCACTTGAGCTCGTAGGAGGAAGAAAACGTGAGGGGTATTACTCAGAATCAGGAATTTATTCAACTATTTTCAGAGAACCTTACAGCGGTACTTGGCTTTGATATCACTATACTTGATCGAAACGGTAATCGGGTTAGTGGAACAGGAAGTTATCAACATCAAATTGGCAAACCCGCACCTGATGGCTCCTTGTTGCGGGCTGTAATGAAAACTGGCAGACCCGATATGACCTATGATGTCATTAAAAATGAATCCCATTGTATGAGCTGTAAATTCTTTAAGGAATGCAAAGAGACAGCAACCATTGGTTATCCAATCGTCAAGGGAAGTGAAACACTAGGAGTCATCGGGCTCATGGGCTTTTCAACAGAACAAAGAGAAAAGATGATTGAAAATGCTGATTCACTCAAGGAATTTCTCCAGCATCTAAGTCGTGTAGTTGAATCCCAGTTAATCTCGCAGAATGAAAGATTCCAAGGACAATCCAATTTATACGAAGATACATTAAATTCAAATAAAGTCATTACCTTTGATGGCTTCATCAGCAAAAATGAGGATATGAAAGATATGATACGTAAAGCCAAGCGTATCGTAAATAGTACGGCAAATGTTTTAATTAGGGGCGCAACGGGAACGGGGAAAGAGGTTTTGGCAAAGGCCATTCATTTTGAAGGGAATCGGAAAAACCACCCCTTTGTTGCGGTTAATTGTGCCGCTATACCTGAGAGTTTATTAGAAAGTGAATTGTTTGGCTATGCGGGCGGAGCTTTTACTGGGGCAAACCGGGAAGGAAAAGCAGGAAGGTTTGAGCTGGCGAATAATGGAACACTCTTTCTTGATGAAATAGGAGATCTCCCTCTTTCCCTGCAGCCTAAACTTCTTAGGGTATTACAGGAAAAAGAGATTGAAAGAGTGGGAGGGAACAAATCACTGCCTGTAAATGTTCGTGTGATAACGGCAACACATCGCAATTTAGAAGAAATGGTTCAAAGCGGTACATTCCGCGAGGATTTATATTATCGAATCAATGTAATACCCCTCCATACAAAGTTATTGAAGGAGAGGAGGGATGACATACCCTTCTTTCTCCAATACTTCATTTGTAAGTATTGTTCAATCTTAAACCGTCCGTACATGACGATGGATCTACAGGTAGAACAATGGCTCATCCAATATGATTGGCCTGGGAATATTCGGCAGTTAGAAAATGTTGTGGAGTATATGGTGAATATGGCAGAAGCGGATATGATTGGCTTTCATGATCTCCCGGATTATTTGTACCAAGCACCCGTTCATACCGGCGGGTTAAGTTTAGATGAAATGGTGGCCGAATATGAAAAATCTATTATCCAAAGTTTCTTCCTGAGTGGTCAGGCTCGAAAAGATAAAGAAAAAGTGGCGGAAGAATTAAAAATTAGTTTATCGACACTTTATCGTAAGCTAGAACGATTCAATCTAAAAGTTTGATCACTTTACCTAAGATTGCAAATTTTATTTACAATCTTTTTTCGTCCCTATGAGGGATATTCCAAATAATTAGAAATGTTTTTTCAAATTTGGGAACCGAAAAACAGTACAGAGCGGCAGGTTTTCACTATATTAATCGCGGAAATGGGAATTTCTCAACTAGTTTGATAGTAGGAATGTTGAATTAACAAGGATTTTATTTTGGCACAACTCTTGCATAATAAGATAACGAAAAGGAGGAGGCCAATTGAAAAATATAGATAAAATTTACTGAATATTTGAACTATACGGAAAAGTGTAATTGATAATCTTCAAATCATCTATTCTTTTAAAAATATAGGGGGGAATTATTTATGAAAAAGAGTTTCATCATCATCGCTTTTTCGATACTCGTAGCACTTGTATTATCTGCATGCGGAAAGGCTGAAAATCAGGCAGCAAGTCAGCAAGGCAAACAGGCAGATGAAGGTAAAAATTTACTAGAGCAAATTAAAGCAGATGGAACCATTAAAATTGGAACAGAAGGAACCTTTGCACCTTTTAGTTACCATGATTCTTCAGGGAAGTTAACCGGTTTTGATGTTGAAATCGCGGCGGAAGTAGCAAAAAGAATTGGTGTGAAACCAGAATTCATTGAAACCCAATGGGACGGTATGTTCGCAGGACTCGATTCAAAACGGTTCGATATTATTGCTAATAATGTAGGAATTACTCCTGACCGCCAGAAAAAATACGATTTTTCTGAGCCGTATATTATGTCAAAACCTTTCTTAATTGTCCACAAGGATAATAATACGATTAAATCATTTGAAGATTTGAAAGGAAAAAAATCAGCTCAGGCATTAACTAGTAACTTTAAAGATATAGCAGCATCTTATGGTGCTGAGATCGTTGGAGTAGAAGGTTTTAATCAATCCATGGATATATTACTTTCAAAACGTGCGGATGCGGTTGTAAATGACGGACTATCCTACCTTGATTTCAAAAAGCAAAAGCCTGATGCACCAGTTAAATCCGTCGCAGAACTTGCTGATCCGGCCAAAATGGGAGTCATGATGAGAAAAGGGAATAAAGAATTGGTAGAGGCCGTAAATAAAGCACTTTCCGACATGATGAAGGATGGTAAATATTTAAGTATTTCACAAAAATACTTTGGAACGGATGTTTCAAAATAGGGAGTGTTCTACATGTTTGCGGATGAAAGAATGGACCGAATTGTTGACATCATTGTAAATTCCTTTTTTCCAATGTTAAAAGCAGGGGTCGCGTTTACGGTCCCCTTGACATTAGTATCCTTTTTTCTGGGGCTCCTTCTTGCTTTACTTACGGCATTAGCTCGAATCTCGGGAATTAAACCTTTAGACGCAGTTGCAAGATTTTATGTATGGTTGATTAGAGGAACACCGCTGCTTGTTCAGTTGTTTATCATTTTCTATGGTCTTCCTAGTATAGGAATCACGATTGGCCCTCTTCCTGCTGCTATTATCGGTTTTACCATAAATGTTGGTGCCTATAACTCAGAGATTATACGTGCGGCTATACTCTCCATTCCCAAAGGTCAATGGGAGGCAGGTTATTCTATTGGGATGAGTTATCCGCAGGCATTAAAAAGAATTATTCTCCCTCAAGCAACAAGGGTATCTGTCCCGCCTTTGGCCAACAGTTTTATTAGTTTGGTAAAGGATACATCGCTGGCCGCTACTATTACGGTGACGGAAATGTTTAGAGTGGCTCAGCAAATAACCGCAACAACCTACGAACCATTGATACTCTATTGTCTAGCAGGATTTATTTATTTGATTTTCAGTACAGTTCTTTCGAATGCTCAAGGACGTATGGAAAAACGACTCGATCGTTATGTAGCGGGCTAATTTGATAGGGGGAAATACACATGATTGAAATAAAGAACCTGCATAAACAATTTGGACAAACAGAGGTTTTAAAGGGAATCGATCTAAAAATTGAGGAAGGCAATACAGTTTGTATTATTGGGCCATCGGGTTCAGGGAAAACAACCTTGTTACGTTGCCTGAATTTATTGGAAACGCCTACAAAAGGGACCATTAAGCTTGGAAAGTTTTCTTTGGATTTTAAGGATAAAA
>Ga0268255_10002125_pt1 | contig 10644 bp, 10 predicted proteins | sample AgamicOrMarz_FD_200256 | JGI IMG/M metagenome (GOLD analysis project Ga0268255, IMG submission 200256) | Agave microbial communities from Guanajuato, Mexico - Or.Ma.rz (v2) (version 3) | ecosystem: Host-associated > Plants > Phyllosphere > Phylloplane/Leaf | place: Guanajuato, Mexico...
CAGCGCCCTGAAGCAGGCCTGCGAAGACGTCTTCCGCTTCGATGATCACTGACAGGAGCCGAGGATGAATACCGAACAACTCACGGCGCTCTGTCAGCGCCACCATGCCCTGCTGTTGACCAGCGACGACGATATGATTGGCATTGCGGTGGTTGGCAATCCCGGGACGGAGCTGATGGAGGCGTTACGCTTCGCGACGCAAAAGCGCATCGATATTGAATGCTGGACCACTGAGCGCATGGAAAAGCAGCGACAGTTCTCCTCGCCTTCTCCGCTGCCAGCGGTTCCCGCCGCCCGTACTGCGGTGGATGCCCTGAATAATACGCTGCGCGAGGCGCTAAGCCAGCGCGCCTCGGATATTCATATCGAACCGTCAGAACACGCCTGCCAGATCCGTTTACGTATCGATGGCGTGCTCTGTCCACAGCCGCCGCTTGCGCCCGCGCTGGCGAACACGCTCATCGCCCGGCTAAAGGTCCTGGGAGATTTGGATATTGCCGAGCGCCGTCTGCCGCAGGACGGGCAATTTACGGTCGAGCTGGCAGAGAAGCCCGTCTCTTTTCGTATCGCCACCCTTCCGTGTAGCGGCGGAGAAAAGATCGTCCTGCGCCTGCTGCATCAGGTCCAGCAGACACTGGACGTGGGTCAACTTGGGATGAGTGCGGATCAGCTCGCGCGCTTCACCGACGCCCTGCACAAACCTCAGGGGCTGATTTTGGTCACCGGACCTACCGGCAGCGGCAAAACCGTCACGCTCTACAGCGCGCTGCAGGCACGTAACGCGCCTGAGGTGAATATTTGCAGCGTGGAGGACCCCATTGAAATTCCGCTCGCCGGGTTAAACCAGACGCAAATCAACCCGCGTGCGGGCTTAACCTTTCAGAGCGTGCTGCGGGCGCTGCTGCGTCAGGATCCGGACATCATCATGGTGGGGGAGATCCGCGATGGCGAAACGGCGGAAATTGCCATCAATGCCGCCCAAACAGGACACCTGGTTCTTTCCACGCTCCACACCAACTCAACGGCAGAAACGCTTGTCCGCCTGCAGCAAATCGGCGTTGCGCGCTGGACGATCTCCTCTGCCCTCTCGCTGGTTGTGGCTCAACGACTGGTTCGCCGCCTGTGCCCACACTGCCGGAAAGAGGCGAGCAGCAAAACGGACTTACCCCACTCGGTGTGGCCCCGGCCACTGCCGCGCTGGCTGCCCTCAGGCTGCGACCGCTGCTATCACGGTTTTTATGGCCGCGTGGCTATTTTTGAAGTACTGGCGATCGACAATGCGTTGCGTCAGGCAATCGCCAGCGGCGCAACGAGTGACATCATAAATGAGAGCGCCCGTCAGGCGGGTATGCTGTCGCTGTTTGAACACGGCTGCCTGGCCGTGGAGCAAGGGCTCACGACCGTCGAAGAGCTTCTGCGCGTGCTGGGAATGCCTGATGACTGCTAATCAGCTGTGGCAATGGCGGGCGCTGTCACACGACGGTGAACTGCAGCAAGGAGTGCTGTGGGCGCAAAACCGCGAGGCGGCGTTTGCCACATTAATGCATAAAAACCTGCATCCGCTGGCGCTCAAGCGCCGCAGGTTACGCCAGCACTGGCAGATCGATCACTGCTACGCTATTTTCCAGCAGCTCGCCACGCTGCTACAGGCGGGTCTGACCCTGTCGCACAGCCTGGCGATGCTGGCACAGCAGCACCCTTTGCCGCAATGGCGGGCGTTACTGCAGGCTATTGCCGACGACCTCAGCGAAGGGTGTGCCTTCTCTGAGGCCTTAAAACAGTGGCCCGAAGTGTTTCCTCCGCTGTATGTCGCGATGATCAAAACGGGCGAGCTCACGGGTAAGCTGGAGACCTGCTGCCGCCAGCTTGCACAGCAGCAGAAGTCTCAGCAACTTCTGCGCGCAAAGGTGATGAAGGCGCTGCGCTACCCCATCATCATCCTGACGCTGGCCGCAGCGGTGGTACTGGCGATGGTTACGCTGGTCCTGCCGGAGTTCGCCGCCATCTACAGCACATTCAATACGCCGCTCCCCTGGCTGACGCAGAGTGTAATGCGCTTGTCGGCGTTCATTCAGCATCATGCGGTCGTACTGATCGTTCTGTTCATTACCCCTTTTATCGGCGCATATGGCCTCAGGCGGCATCCTCTATGGCAACAATTCAGCCAGCGTCTGTTGCTGCGTTTACCGGTCCTGGGTGCGCTGGCACGGGGGCAAAAACTGGGACAGATCTTTACCGTTCTGACGCTGACCCAGCAGGCAGGCATCGCCTTTTTACACGGCATGGAAAGCGCGGCGGAGACCGTTGAAAGCCTGTTCTGGCAAGAGCTACTGACGGGGATCCGTGAAGATGTCGCGCAGGGGTCGCCGGTCTGGTCTGCATTTCAGAAGTCAGGTGTGTTTACGCCCCTGTGCATTCAGCTGGTTCGCACCGGCGAAATATCGGGTGCGCTCGACGCGATGCTGGCAAACCTGGCACGTCATCATACGGAGCAGACGCTCCAGCAGGCGGACAACCTGGCGGCGCTTCTTGAGCCTTTACTGCTGATTGTGACGGGAGTGATTATCGGGACACTGGTGGTGGCGATGTACCTGCCGATTTTTCATCTGGGCGATGCGATGAGCGCGGGATAGCGCTGGCGCAAGGATGCGCCAGCGAAAGCCATTACAGGCTGTTGAATACGCGGTTTTCCTGTTCCTGAACGCGAATAAACGTCGTGCGTTTCGTCAGCTCTTTCAGGCGGGAGGCACCCACGTAGGTGCATGCAGAACGCAGGCCGCCGAGGATATCGCGCGCCGTGTTTTCTACCGGGCCGCGCAGTGGCAGCTTAACGGTTTTGCCTTCTGCTGCGCGGTATTTTGCCACGCCGCCGACATGACGCGTCATCGCGGATTCAGAGCTCATGCCGTAGAACAGCATAAATTTCTCACCGTTTTCTTCCACCACGGTACCGCCGCTCTCTTCATGGCCTGCCAGCATACCGCCAAGCATCACGAAATCAGCGCCGCCGCCGAAAGCTTTAGCCACATCGCCCGGCATGGTGCAGCCACCGTCGCTGATGATCTGCCCGCCAAGGCCGTGCGCCGCATCCGCGCACTCAATCACCGCAGACAGCTGCGGATAACCGACGCCGGTTTTCACACGCGTGGTGCAGACGGAACCCGGGCCAATGCCCACTTTCACGATATCCGCGCCGGAGAGGATCAGCTCTTCACACATTTCGCCGGTCACCACGTTGCCCGCGATGATGGTTTTTGTCGGCCAGGCTTCACGCGCTTTGCTGACGAACTGAACGAAGTGTTCTGAATAACCATTCGCGACATCAATACAAACAAAATTCAGCGCCGGGTTGGCGTTCAGGATCTGTTTGGTTTTCTCGAAATCAGCATCGGACGTGCCGGTAGAGACCATCACATGCTTAATCACTTCATCAGAGGCAGCAGCGACAAATTCGTTCCACTCTTCCGGGCTATAGTGCTTATGCACGGCGGTCAGCACGTCAAATTTGGCCAGCGCTGTCGCCATGGCAAAGGTACCCACCGTGTCCATATTGGCCGCGATAATAGGCACGCCAGACCAGGTCTGACCGGAGTGTTTAAAGGTGAATTGACGATCGAGTTCAACGTCTGAGCGACTTTTCAGCGTAGAGCGTTTAGGGCGGATAAGAACGTCTTTGAAACCTAACTTCAGATCTTCTTCGATACGCATGTGCGGATTCCTGGGGTTAGAGGCAAAAATGTTAAAAGCACAACTCCAGTGACGTTATCATACGCACTAATACCTGCTCCGCAAGACTGCGAAAATCTCTTTTTTTACGCTACAATCCTATAAATTTACCTGAGAAAAGGCGGGTAAAGGGAGCGAAACATCGCGTGCAGCATGTTTGAATTTCAAGCAACTGATTTTAAAAATGAATAATTCCCAGGATTTGATTTAATGGGGTACATCGTCGCATTAACCGGCGGCATCGGTAGTGGTAAAAGTACCGTTGCGAACGCGTTTTCTCGTCTGGGCATCACGATAATCGATGCCGATATTATTGCCCGTCAGGTGGTAGAGCCGAATACACCAGCGCTAAAAGCCATCGAAACGCATTTCGGCAGCCGCATCCTCAATGCGGATGGCACGCTTAACCGTCGGCAGCTTCGCGAATACATTTTTTCTGATTCTTCAGAAAAAGTCTGGCTTAATGCCCTGCTCCACCCCATTATCCACCAGGAAACCCAGCGTCAGATTGCTGAAGCACGCTCGCCCTATGTTCTGTGGGTTGTCCCGCTGTTGGTCGAAAACCAGCTGCAGAGAAAAGCCGACAGAGTTCTGGTGATCGACGTGTCTCCCGAGACGCAGATCCAGCGCACCATGGCCCGCGACAATGTTTCGCGCGCGCATGCTGAACAAATTCTTGCCGCTCAGGCCACGCGCGATGCGCGCCTTGCCGTAGCGGATGATGTTATTGATAATAACGGCGCACCAGATGCCATCGCATCGGATGTTGCCCGCCTGCATGAGCAGTATCTGTCGTTCGCCGCGCAGGCCGTTGCACAGGAAAAACCATGATGTCGACCCATATCCTTTTTGAGCATCCACTTAATGAAAAAATGCGCACCTGGCTGCGTATTGAGTTTTTGCTCCAACAGCTTTCACATCACCCCTCTATTAGCGATCATGCCGCGGCACTGCACTTCTTCCGCAATATTGGCGACTTACTGGATGTGATTGAACGCGGTGATGTCCGCACGGAATTGCTGAAAGAGCTGGAGCGCCAGCAGCGTAAATTACAGGCGTGGGCAGAGGTGCCTGGCGTTGACCAGAGCCGCATCGATTCGCTTCGTCAGCAGTTGAAAAACAGCAGCACGATCCTGATGGGCGCACCGCGCGTCGGGCAATTTTTACGTGAAGATCGCCTCATCGCCCTGGTCCGCCAGCGTCTGAGTATTCCGGGCGGCTGCTGCAGCTTTGACCTGCCGACGCTTCATATGTGGCTGCACATGCCGCAGGCGCAACGTGACGCACAGGTGCACAGCTGGCTGGCAAGCCTGGATCCAATGAATCAGGCCCTGACGCTGGTGCTCGATCTTATCCGCAACTCGGCCCCTTTCCGCAAGCAGACCAGCCTCAACGGGTTCTATCAGGATAACGGCGACGACGCGGATCTGCTGCGCCTCAATTTATCTCTTGGCGAGCAGCTCTATCCGCAAATTTCCGGCCATAAAAGCCGTTTTGCGATCCGCTTTATGCCGCTCGACAGCGAAAATGGCACCGTACCGGAGCGCCTTGATTTTGAACTGGCCTGTTGTTAAGGAGTGCCCGTGACTGATATTACTACCGTAAGCTGCCCCACCTGTGGGAAAACCGTTGTCTGGGGCGAAATCAGCCCGTTTCGCCCGTTCTGCTGCAAGCGCTGCCAGCTGATAGACCTTGGCGAATGGGCCGCGGAAGAGAAACGCATCCCGAGTGAAGGCGATCTTTCTGACAGCGACGACTGGAGCGAAGAGCAGCGGTAAGTTAACCGCCCTCTACTAACCGGGTGATCACGGGCGCATTGGCGGGTGGGAATTTTTCCGCATCACTCGCCTGAAGCGCAACCCAGTTACCCGGTTGTCCCTCTTTGCCCCAGGGCTCGCCTTCCCAGTTTTCCACCAGCCAGAACCACAGCGTAACGTGGCGATCCGGAAACTGATACTCCAGCTTATCAAACAGCGTAGCGCCCAGCGGGGTGATACCCACCTCTTCCTGAAGCTCGCGCACCAGCGCCTGTTCCGGCGTTTCGCCTGACTCTATTTTCCCGCCAGGAAACTCCCACTTATTCGCCATATGGGCGTCGGCGGCACGCTGGGTAATGAAGATCTGATGTTGCGGGTTACGGATAATCCCGACGGCGATTTGCAGTGTTTTCATCATGTCGCTTCCATAAAAAAGGCGCAGTAATCTGCGCCTTTTCAGTGTGTAAACGTCTTAGCTCAGGCGGCCGTGGCACGCCTTGTATTTTTTGCCTGAACCACATGGGCATGGGTCATTACGGCCCACTTTACGATCGCCTGTCTGCGCGGCAATCGCTTCCGCCGCTTCGCTCTCGTCAGTCTGGTGGCTCAGCTGCTGCATCTGGGCCAGACGCTCGGCCTCTTCGCGACGCTGCTCTTCCATCGCTTCCACTTCTTCAGGCATACGTACCTGAACTTTGCTCAGGGTGCTGATCACTTCATACTTCAGCGACTCCAGCATGGCGGCAAACATGGAGAATGATTCGCGCTTGTACTCCTGCTTCGGATCTTTCTGCGCATAGCCACGCAGGTGAATACCCTGACGCAGGTAGTCCATCGCCGCCAGGTGCTCTTTCCACAGGGAGTCGAGCGTTTGCAGCATCACGCCTTTCTCGAAGTGACGCATCATCTCTGCGCCAACCACCTCTTCTTTGCGCTTATACACTTCCAGCGCGTGCTCAAAGATACGCTCACGCAGCGTCTCTTCGTGCAGCTCAGGTTCTTTGTCCAGCCACTCTTTGATTGGCAGATCGAGGTCGAAGTCATTTTTCAGACGTTCCTGCAGGCCTTCGATATCCCACATCTCTTCCAGAGATTGCGGTGGAATATGGCCGTCGATGGTTGCCTTGAAGACATCTTCACGGATGCTGTTAATGGTTTCGCTTACGTCGGACACGTCCAGCAGTTCGTTACGCTGGGTGTAGATCGCACGGCGCTGGTCGTTGGCCACGTCATCATATTCCAGCAGCTGCTTACGAATATCGAAGTTACGGCTTTCCACTTTACGCTGGGCGTTCGCAATCGCTTTGGTTACCCATGGGTGCTCGATCGCTTCGCCTGGTTTCATACCCAGTTTACGCATCATGCCGGACACGCGGTCAGAGGCGAAAATACGCATCAGCGCATCTTCCATAGACAGGTAGAAACGGGAAGAACCAGCATCACCCTGACGACCCGCACGGCCACGCAGCTGGTTATCGATACGACGAGATTCATGACGTTCGGTACCGATGATATGCAAGCCGCCTGAAGCCAGAACGGCATCGTGACGCACCTGCCAGTCGGCTTTGATCTGCGCGATCTGTTCTGGCGTTGGGTTTTCCAGTTCAGCGACTTCTGCCTGCCAGCTACCGCCGAGCATGATGTCGGTACCGCGACCCGCCATGTTGGTGGCGATGGTAACGGCTCCCGGATAACCCGCCTGCGCAACGATATCCGCTTCTTTTGCGTGGAACTTGGCGTTTAGAACGTTGTGTTTTATACCCGCTTTGGTCAGCTCGTTTGAAACCACTTCGGATTTCTCGATGGAGATGGTCCCCACCAGCACCGGCTGGCCTGCTGCGGTACGATCGCGAATATCTTCGATGATCGCCTGAATTTTTTCTGCTTCGGTCATGTAAACCAGATCCGGCATGTCCTTACGGATCATTGGACGGTTCGTCGGTACCACCACGGTATCCAGCTTGTAGATGGAGCTGAATTCAAACGCTTCGGTATCCGCAGTACCGGTCATCCCGGCCAGCTTCTCATACAGACGGAAGTAGTTCTGGAAGGTGATGGAGGCCAGCGTCTGGTTTTCGTTCTGGATCTCAACGCCTTCTTTGGCTTCAACGGCCTGGTGCAGACCATCGGACCAGCGACGGCCCTGCATGGTACGGCCGGTGTGTTCGTCAACGATGATCACTTCACCGTCTTTCACGATGTAGTCAACGTCGCGGGTGAACAGCGCGTGGGCGCGCAGCGCCGCCGTCACATGGTGCATCAGCATGATGTTGGTCGGAGAGTACAGCGACTCACCCTCTTCCATAATGCCCTGTTCAACCAGCAATTCTTCAATCTGAACCAGACCGCGCTCGGTCAGGTTAACCTGACGTGCTTTTTCATCCACGGAGAAGTGACCTTCACCCTGGAAGGTGTCGGAGTCTTCTTTTTCCTGACGCAGGAGGTGCGGAATGATTTTATCGACTTTGCGGTACATCTCGGAGCTGTCTTCGGCCGGGCCGGAGATGATCAGCGGGGTACGCGCCTCATCGATCAGGATGGAGTCCACCTCATCCACCAGCGCATAGTGCAGTTTACGCTGCACGCGCTCTTCCGGGCTGAACGCCATGTTGTCACGCAGATAGTCGAAACCGTATTCGTTGTTGGTACCGTAGGTGATGTCCGCGTTATAGGCTTCACGTTTGGCCGGAGCAGGCAGACCGGACATGTTGATGCCCACGGTCAGGCCCAGGAACTCGAACAGCGGGCGGTTGTTTTCGGCGTCACGCTGTGCCAGATAGTCGTTGACGGTAACCACGTGAACGCCTTTACCGGTCAGCGCGTTCAGGTAAGCCGGCAGCGTTGCGGTCAGGGTTTTACCTTCACCGGTACGCATTTCCGCGATGCAGCGTTCGTTGAGCACCATACCGCCCAGCAGCTGAACGTCGAAGTGGCGCATGCCGAATACGCGCTTACTGGCTTCACGCACAACGGCGAAAGCTTCAGGGATCAGGCTTTCTAAAGTTTCACCTTTCTCCAGACGGGCGCGGAATTCCGTGGTCTTGGCTTTCAGCTCATCATCAGACAGCTTCTCCATCGCCGGTTCCATGCCGTTGATAACGGAGACAGCTTTGCGCATACGGCGCAGGGTACGATCGTTACGACTACCAAAAACTTTGGTTAATAATTTGATTAGCATAATAAATTCTCAAACGCCCCAGTGAGGGCAGATAAATTAAGGTATTGAAAAAGGGTTAATTTAGCTGAGGCGCTGAGGCCCGGCGCGAATACCGTGGGCCTGGCTGATCCATGAGGAAACAGAGAATGTGGCGGGAGAAACGAACGCAACGTGCGTCTTCTGGCGCACCGCAACCGGCGGCTGGCTATCCTGCGTCAGCAGGGCATTGAGCGTGTCCAGCAGAGCAAGGTGCTGTACCTGAGCAGGCAGCGTCTGTTCCGCCACCGGCATCGTCTGCGGTGCCATTGCGAATGACAGATGACGAATAACCGTGCGGATGGCGTGCTGGTGCCAGTAATCAACCGAGTAATTAGGCCGGCGATTGGCTTCAAGCCACGCGAGGTTAGTAATGTTAACCCGCGTGCTGAAATCGTGTTTACTGGTGGAAGCTTTGGTTGGCGTGTCCGCCTGAGCGCTGTTGCTGAGCGCAGGCAAGCCGAGGCTTGCCGCGACCATCCCTAATAAGAGATGCGGCCAGAAATAACGTCTGCCAAATTGTCGCCAGCGCGTCAGTATTCCGCTCACCTGCTCCACCACATAAGCCAGCCTGATACAGGCCGGGGTCAATTATTCTTTTAGCGCCCAGATATTACCACTAAAGCCAATGCACATCAGCAGGAATGACGAGTTGCAGCGAGGAAAAACGGTCAAGAATGCAGCTAACGGACGGATTTTCAGCGCCAGACAAAGGCGACAGGAAAACGGGAACAGATCTGAGAAAGGTAAAAATAAAAACGACTGGTTTCCCTGGCCGGAGAGAGTACCAGGTTAACCAGTCGATTTTTCACGCAACGGATTGAGCGTTACGCCAGGACCGTATTGGGTGCTTTGAACGCCAGCGGCAGCTCTGCTTCGTCTTCGAAGGTCACATATTCCCAGGCTTCCTGTTTCGCCAGGACGGCCTGCAACAATTTGTTGTTCAGCGCATGACCGGATTTAAACGCGGTAAATGCACCAATGATATTGTGACCACACATGAAGAGGTCGCCGATAGCATCCAGCATTTTGTGACGAACGAATTCATCTTCAAAACGCAGGCCGTCTTCGTTCAGTACGCGATAATCGTCAACAACGATGGCACAATCGAAGCTGCCGCCCAGGCACAAACCACGGGACTGCAGATATTCGATATCACGCATGAAGCCAAACGTACGAGCACGGCTGATCTGGCGCATAAACGCATCAGCAGAGAAGTTCATCGCATAGCGTTGGGTGCTGGCATCAATCGCCGGATGGTTAAAGTCGATGGTAAAGTCCAACGAGAAACCATTGTACGGTTTGAATTCAGCCCACTTGTCGCCATCCTGTACGCGAACGGTCTCTTTGATGCGAACAAATTTCTTCGCGCAGTTCAGTTCTTCGATGCCGGCATCCAGCAACAGATAAACGAACGGAGCAGCACTACCATCCATAATCGGGATTTCTGGCGCATCGACTTCAACCATAATGTTGTCGATACCCAGACCCGCCAGGGCGGCGTTCAGGTGCTCTACGGTAGAAATCCGCACGTCATGCTCATTCACCAGACAAGTACAGAGCATAGTATCACGCACAGATTTGGCATCGGCCGGAAAATCTACCGGTGGATTCAAGTCGGTGCGACGATAGATGACCCCGGTATTGGCCGGCGCAGGGCGTAACGTCAGTGTGACTTTCTTGCCGGTATGTAAACCGACACCCGTCGCCTGAACGATACGTTTAAGTGTCCTTTGTTTGATCATCGTATAATCTCGCCAAATTAACTATCCAACCGAAAGTGTATATCACTAACGGTGGGCCAGTTTAGCACAAAGAGCGAAAATCCCCAAATTCCAGCTAATTCTTAGTCAGCTTGCTTACGCAGGAACGCCGGGATGTCCAGATAATCTGGCTCTTTCGCGGTTTGTGGCGTGTTATCGTTAACCACTTTCGCGGCTGGTTTTTGCTCCTGCGTCAGCGGAGCCA
>Ga0268255_10002128_pt1 | contig 10641 bp, 10 predicted proteins | sample AgamicOrMarz_FD_200256 | JGI IMG/M metagenome (GOLD analysis project Ga0268255, IMG submission 200256) | Agave microbial communities from Guanajuato, Mexico - Or.Ma.rz (v2) (version 3) | ecosystem: Host-associated > Plants > Phyllosphere > Phylloplane/Leaf | place: Guanajuato, Mexico...
TAGTTCTCTGAATCCAGCTCCAGCGCCCAGTGTACTTCGCTCTCCGCCCTACGATAAGTCAACATCGAATCGCTCCGCTCTTCGTGTTTCCTTTATCTCGGTTGGAGCGCTCCAGTCCATACGCCGCTAAACGGGCGCTTACGCCTTTTATTCCGTATATTCATACATAATTTTGTCGAGTTGAGTCATCGGTATGAAAGCGGTTAAAATAGAATTATATTGGGTTAGGAGGAATTTTATGAACAAGCTTTCGATTATTGGAATGCCGATGGATTTAGGACAAATGAGACGCGGGGTGGACATGGGGCCAAGTGCGATTCGTTATGCTGGGGTTGTTGAACGCCTAAAGCCGCTATTTGATGAAATACATGATTTAGGGGATATTCCAATTGGAAGACCAGAAGTAGTAGTCGATAAAGAATCCAATTTACGAAATTTAGATTTAGTAGCCGAAAAAAGTGCTTTACTTGCTGAAAAAGTAGATGCAGCTGTAGAGTCTGGTGCATTTCCACTCGTTCTTGGCGGCGATCATAGTATCGCAATTGGTACTTTAGCAGGTGTATCTAAACATTATAAAAATCTTGGGGTAATCTGGTACGATGCCCATGGCGATTTAAATACAGCCGAAACAAGCCCCTCAGGGAATATCCATGGAATGCCTCTAGCAGTCAGTCTCGGGTTAGGGCACAGCATGTTAACCGATATAGGCGGTTATGGGCCAAAAGTAAAACCCGAGAATGTAGTTATTATTGGTGCAAGAGCGCTGGATGATGGAGAAAAAGAGTTAATTAAAGAAATAGGTATCAAAGTTTATACTATGCATGAAATAGACAGGATGGGGATGGCCGCAGTAATGGAGGAAACCATCGCCTACCTTAAGGATAAGACAGATGGTGTTCATCTATCACTTGATCTAGATGGTTTAGATCCAAATGATGCTCCAGGAGTAGGCACACCAGTTATTGGTGGGATTAGTTACCGTGAAAGTCATCTTGCCATGGAGATGTTAGAAGAGGCAAAAATTATTACCTCCGCAGAATTCGTTGAAGTAAATCCTATTTTAGATGAAAAAAATAAGACAGCTAAAGTAGCTGTTGAGTTAATGGGCTCATTATTCGGGGAAAAATTATTATAAGCGATAACAGCTGCACATCATCTGTGCGGCTGTTTTTTTATTTTCAGCTTATTATTAAACCTTTTGGGATATTTTTGTTAATATTAAAGGTGTTGTAAAATATTTTCGTTTTTAAACGAAACTTTTCTGTTATCGATACGTATTATCGGTTAGCAGCAATGGAGCTGAGATAACTTAATGGATGCAATAGTAAAAAAGAGAATAAAACAAGTCATCAAGGGTGATCAGGATGCCTTTGGAGAAATTGTTGAATTATATAAAAACAGTATTTATCAACTTTGTTTTCGCATGCTTGGAAATCGCCATGAAGCTGAGGATATTGCACAGGAAGCTTTTATCCGTGCCTATGTTAATATCAAATCCTTTAACCAAGATTTGAAATTTTCAACCTGGCTGTTCAGGATTGCCACCAACCTGTGTATTGATCGAATGCGTAAAAAGAAACCAGACCATTATTTAGATGCTGAAGTTGCAGGGACAGACGGCTTAACCATGTACTCACAGATCCCTTCCAACACCCCGCTGCCTGAGACAGAGTTAGAAAGTTTGGAACTGCAAGAAACCGTTCAGAAAGAGATCTTAAAACTGCCTGACAAATATCGGTCAGCCATTGTTTTGAAATATATGGAAGAGCTATCCTTAAATGAAATCAGTGAAATTCTTGATTTACCCCTGGGAACGGTTAAAACAAGAATTCACCGGGGCCGGGAAGCACTAAGACAACAATTACGATATGTATGATGAGAGGTGAAACTGTCAATGTGTCCAGAGCAAATCATCGAAATAATGCATGAATACTTAGATGAAGAAATTACACCCGAACGTGAACGAACCCTAAGAGAACACCTCCAAAGTTGTAAAGATTGTGAAGCGTTATTTAATGAATTAAAAAAGACGATTGCTTTTGTAAAAAGCGTCTCATATATGCAAGCGCCTGATGATTTTACCGCTAATGTATTGGCGCGTTTACCAAAAGAGAAGAGAAAGATTTGGATACAGCGCTGGGTAAAAAACCATCCTATGCTTGCTGCAGCCTCATTATTTTTTATATTAATGATGGGCAGTCTCTTTTCTACCTGGAATGAAGATCGCGAGTTTTCTGTTACAAAGCAAAAAAATTTAGTCGTTCAAAATAATACGGTTATCGTTCCTAAAGGTGAAACGGTCAAAGGCGATGTCATCGTCCGAAATGGCAAATTGAAAATTGAAGGCGAAGTCCAAGGCGATGTAACCGTCATAAATGGAGAAAAGTATTTGGCTTCTGCAGGACATGTAACGGGGCAAATTGATGAAGTAAATGAAGTGTTTGATTGGATTTGGTATCATATTAAAAAGACTACACATGATGTTGTTCAAATTTTTGAAGAGCAACCAGAAACTAAATAAAAAACAAATCACTCTAGCTGAGTGATTTGTTTTTTTACAGAGATACATATAATAGGTACAAGTGGTATTTATGATATAATAAATAGATTGTATTTTATATGTAATTAAGAAAATTACGGAGGAAGAACAATGCCGTTTGCTGATTTCGAAATATGGAAGTATTTAGCTAGTATTGTTGATATTGTCCTCGTATGGTATGTCATTTACAAGTTGATCAATGTGATTAGAGGAACGAAGGCCGTTCAGTTACTAAAAGGCATTCTCGTTATTCTTTTAGGCAGAGTTGTCAGCGAGTTTCTAGGCTTCCAAACGTTGAGCTGGATGATGGAACAGGCGATAACATACGGGTTTCTTGCGATTATTATCATTTTTCAACCAGAACTCAGGAGAGCCCTTGAGCAATTAGGCAGGGGGAAGTTCTTCTCGAGAAGCAGTACGGTGGATGATGAAGATCCGGAAAAAGCAGTTGAAGCGATTGTCAAGGCAACCGATTATATGGCAAAACGCCGTATTGGAGCGTTAATCTCAATTGAAAGAGAAACAGGAATGGGCGATTACATAGAAACTGGTATCCAGTTAAATTCAAATATTTCCTCAGAATTGCTCATTAATATTTTTATCCCGAATACACCGCTTCATGATGGTGCTGTTATTATTCAGAAAAATAATGTCGCTGCGGCCGCCTGCTATCTTCCTTTATCAGAAAGCCCGTTTATATCCAAGGAGTTAGGAACGAGGCACAGGGCAGCATTAGGTATTAGCGAAGTTACTGATAGTTTAACTGTGGTTGTGTCGGAGGAGACCGGTAATATTTCACTTACCAAGAATGGGGAACTTCACCGCTCAATCAAACTTGATGAATTAAAAGAATTACTTACAAGTGAATTATTAATTAATATCAAACCGAAACAAGCTTCTTCAGCTCGTTGGAACTGGAGGGGGAAAAATAATGGATAAATGGATGGATAATCCCTGGTTTATTAAAATACTAGCGTTGCTATTAGCTGTTCTTCTCTATTCTTCTGTCCCACATACAGGGAAAAAGATAACGGATGTGAATGTTCCAGGAGAACAATCCACCGCAACGATCACAAACATTCCTGTTAATGTTTATTATGATACCGAAAATTTAGTCGTGTCTGGGATTCCAAGCAATGTTGAAATCACCTTAAAAGGTCCACTTACGCACATTCAGACGGCAAAAGCATTAAAAAACTTTGAAGTGTATGTAGATTTAACAAAAGCCAAAGTTGGAAAACAGAAGGTGAAAGTAAAGGTTAGAAATCTGTCAGATAAATTAACAGCAACGGTGAAACCAAGCAGTGTGACAGTTTCTGTCCAAGAGAAAATCACCAAGGAATTTAAGGTAGAGGCAGAATTTAATAAGAATCAAATAGATGAGGGGTATTCAGCCGGTACACCCGTTGTTGAACCTAATAAGGTAAAAATTACCGGTGCAAAAAATATCGTCGACCGGATTAGCTATGTTAAGGCAACTCTTGAGGCAAGAAATAAACTGAGAGAAACGATTACTGATGAAGCCGACATCCAGGTACTTGACAAAGATCTAAATAAGTTAAATGTTCAAGTGGAACCTGATACTGTGGAAATTACAATTCCCGTGAAAAGCAACACGAAGACTGTACCAATCAATATTGTTAGAAATGGAACTGCTCCAGAGGGAGTGACAATTGAATCGATTGAAATCGATAAAAAAGAAGCAACTGTCTACGGAAGTGAGAGTGTTCTTAATAATACTGAAAAAGTCCGCGTGGAAGTAGATCTTAGTAAAATTACCGATAATACCACACTCACATTACCTGTCATCATATCGAATGGAATTACCAAGGTTACCCCGCAAACGGTAAAAGCAACGGTTGTGGTCAAAAAGGAAGAAGAAAAAACCCTTTCGGATGTACCTGTAACCATTAAGGGATTATCCGAAGAATATGAGGCAACCATTAATGATCCTGAAAATCAGTTGATTGATATCCTTGTTAACGGTCCTGCTTCTAAAGTTACTCGCGTTAAACCTGACGACTTTAATGTCTTTATCGATGTGTCTAACCTTGAGGAAGGGGATCATGAAGTAGACATTCATGTTGACGGTCCTTCTGCTGTAGAATGGAAACCAACTAAATCATCAGCGAAAATTACGATCCATAAAATTAATGCATAATATCCAGCAATACACATGTTGAAGGAGAGATTTATATAATGGGAAAATATTTCGGTACCGATGGGGTACGTGGAGTAGCAAATAGTGAATTAACACCGGAATTGGCTTTTAAATTAGGACGCTATGGCGGATATGTTTTAACAAAGGACAAGGATCGTCCCAAAGTCCTCATCGGACGTGATACCCGTATATCCGGACATATGTTAGAAGGGGCCCTGGTGGCAGGGTTACTATCTATTGGTGCGGAAGTCATGCGTTTGGGGGTTATTTCTACTCCAGGTGTTTCATTTTTAACAAAAGCCTTAGGTGCCCAAGCAGGTGTCATGATTTCTGCTTCACATAATCCAGTAGCCGATAATGGAATCAAATTTTTTGGTCCCGATGGCTTTAAACTTTCCGATGAGCAGGAGTTAGAAATTGAGGAACTTATCGATATGCCAGAAGATCAACTGCCTCGACCAGTCGGTTCAGAACTTGGGCAAGTCATGGATTATTTCGAAGGCGGTCAAAAGTACCTGCAATACTTGAAAAATAGTGTCGATGAAGATTTTTCAGGAATCCATATTGCTTTAGATTGTGCGCATGGGGCGACGTCATCGTTAGCCGCACATTTATTTGCCGATTTGGATGCGGATCTCTCAACCATGGGAGCGTCTCCGAATGGTTTAAATATCAATGCGGGTGTCGGTTCCACACACCCTGAAGCATTAGCAGCTCTAGTTAAAGAAAAAGGTGCTGATGTTGGTCTTTCCTTTGATGGTGATGGTGACCGTTTAATAGCCATTGATGAAAATGGTTCAATCGTGGATGGCGACCAAATTATGTATATTTGTGGTAAATATTTAAAGGAACAAGGTCGCTTAAAACATGGAACCATTGTTTCAACCGTTATGAGCAATCTCGGCTTTTATAAAGCACTAGAAGCTCATGGAATACATAGTGTACCTACAGCTGTGGGTGACCGTTATGTTGTTGAAGAAATGAAGAAAAATGGTTTTAATCTTGGCGGAGAACAATCGGGTCATATTATCTTCCTAGACTATAACACCACTGGGGATGGCTTATTATCAGGGCTGCAGTTAGTCAATATAATGAAGGTTACTGGGAAGAAGTTATCTGAACTGGCTGGTGAAATGAAGAAATTCCCGCAAAAGCTTGTTAATGTAAGAGTCACTGACAAGCATCATGTAACCGATAATGAAAAGGTTAAAGAGGTTATCGAGCAAGTTGAAGCTGAAATGGCTGGAGACGGGAGAATCCTCGTACGGCCATCTGGTACAGAACCGCTTGTCCGTGTAATGGCAGAAGCACCAACAGAGGAATTATGTGAATCCTACGTCAACCGAATCGTCACAGTTGTTAAGGAAGAAATGGAATTAAAAGAAGAATAGAACCCATATAATATGCATAAGGGAACGGTCTCCTTCCTTTATGCATATTTTATTATGTATGAATGATGGTGAATTCCTATTTTTGGTTGACGGGGACACGTAATCATAGTAGTATTAATTTGCTTTGTTTTCTTCAAAGCAAAATACTGCATAATTTTAACGAAAGGTGGGCAGTGAGAGATTTTATTTTTTAAAAAAAAAGCGCCTGGACTAACCTAATGTGGTGGGTTAGTTGACGAGGAGGAGGAGTATCGAATGTTCGGCGGATACCTCCCGGTTGGAGACGCACAACCGAAAATTTCTTCTTTAAAACACAGAGGCAACTTTGTGCACAAAGAGATGAAAATGCGCATACTAACAGTAATGTTTCAAAGGGTATAGACAGATACCTGACCAAAACATTGATCAGGGGGCAAGTAACGCCTCCAAAGCAATACTGCCCCCTGCACAGGGAGGAAACAGAAAAATATGTGTGGAATTGTTGGATATATTGGGAATAGAGACTCGAAAGAGATTTTATTAAAAGGTCTAGAAAAGTTAGAATATAGAGGCTATGATTCTGCAGGAATCGCTGTAAGGGATGAAAATGGCATTCATGTTTTTAAGGAGAAAGGCCGAATTGCTGATTTACGTAGTATTGTTGATGAAGATGTATTAGCACATATCGGGATTGGACATACACGCTGGGCAACCCACGGGGTACCAAGCAAAGGCAATTCCCATCCGCATCAAAGTACTTCGCGACGTTTTACGCTGGTCCATAACGGTGTCATAGAGAATTATGACCTTTTAAAGGATGAATATCTTCAAAACGTAATATTTGAAAGTGAAACAGATACAGAAGTCATTGTTCAAATGATTGAGCTTTTTGTAAACAAGGGCATGGGTGTATTAGAAGCTTTCCGTCAAACTTTATCGCTTCTACATGGTTCCTATGCACTTGCACTTTTAGATGCAGAGGATAATGAAACCATTTATGTAGCAAAAAATAAAAGCCCTCTGCTTGTTGGTCTTGGTAAAGGCTTCAATGTTGTGGCAAGTGATGCCATGGCAATGCTGCAAGTAACGGACCAATATGTGGAATTAATGGACAAAGAAATTGTTATCGTAACAAAAGATGACGTGACCATTCAAAATCTGGATGGTGAAGTGATCAGCCGTGCACCATATACAGCGGAACTGGATGCCAGTGATATTGAAAAAGGTACCTACCCGCATTATATGTTGAAAGAGATTGATGAACAGCCGCTTGTGTTGCGTCGAATTATCCAAACGTATCAAAATGAACAGGGCGAACTTGCGATTGACCGTGAAATTATCGATGCTTTAAACGAAGCGGATCGTCTTTACATTATTGCAGCAGGTACTTCCTACCATGCGGGTCTTGTTGGAAAACAGTTCATTGAAAAAATGGCAAAAATTCCTGTCGAGGTTCATATCTCCAGTGAATTTGGTTATAACATGCCGCTGCTTTCTGAAAAGCCGTTGTTTATCTTCATTTCACAAAGTGGTGAGACAGCTGATAGCCGTGCCGTGCTCGTTAATGTAAAAGAAATGGGTTACCCTTCATTAACAATTACAAATGTACCAGGTTCCACCTTGTCACGTGAAGCGGATTACACGCTTTTATTGCATGCGGGTCCTGAAATCGCTGTTGCCTCTACAAAGGCATATACTGCACAGTTAGCTGTTCTTGTTATTCTGGCTGAAGTTGCAGCTAAGAGCCGCAACTTAGCTGTTGATTTTGATCTTGTGAAAGAACTTGGGATTGTCGCAAATGCGATGGAAGTTCTCTGTGATTCGAAAGAGCTTATTGAACAGATTTCAAGAGAATTCTTATCAGTAACACGCAATTGCTTCTTCATTGGCCGTGGCGTTGACTTCTATGTTGGTTTAGAAGGTGCCTTAAAACTTAAGGAAATTTCTTATATTCAAGCAGAAGGATTTGCTGGCGGTGAATTAAAGCACGGTACGATTGCTTTAATTGAAGAAGGTACACCGGTTGTTGCCTTGGCTACACAAGAAAGTGTAAACATGAATCTTCGCGGAAATGTAAAGGAAGTCGTTGCTCGTGGTGCGAACCCATGCATCATTTCAATGAATGGCTTAAATCGCGATGAGGACAGCTTCGTTATTCCGGAAGTAAATGAATTATTAACGCCGCTGATCTCTGTTATTCCATTACAATTACTGTCATACTACGCTGCCTTACACCGCGACTGTGACGTCGATAAGCCGCGTAACCTTGCTAAGTCAGTAACTGTTGAGTAAGGGGATTTTAAAAGTTTGAACGAGTGTTGGATGACAACAAAGTCGGTACCAAGGTCATCCATCAATAATAATCTTAAATCTGAGACTCAATCCAGAGAGCTTAACTGGATTGAGTCTTTTTTTATGATATTACAGACAAAATTAAGATAAAAATTGCTGCCTAATAAATCATAATGTTAAAGGATAATATTTATTAAAATTGGAAATTTTAATATAGTCAATGATAATTCCTTTGGAAGGATGCTTAATATGGAGAGAAAACTCTTAAATTTACTTACATCTTTATGCTTTATTTCCTTGCCATTTTTATTTAAAGGATCAAAAATGAGAGAAACTCTCGTAATTTTTTTCTCGAAAGGAGTATTAGCTACTCTTATTGATGCTTTTGTAGTTGGATCAAAAAGAGTTGAATATCCAGTTCGTCCTTTTCCGAAGATCTTTAAAACGAATATTATTTACGACATACTATTTTTCCCGATTTTAAGTGTGATCTGGGTCAAGATTTCTTACAACGATAAATTTTGGAAAATACTATTGAAAAGTTTAATATTTAGTGTTCCTATGAGTATCGGTCAATGGTACATGGAAAGGAATACAAAGTTATTTAAATGGGGAAAATGGACAGCCTTCCATACTTTTGGTAGTGTGAATTTTACATTATTTACAATTAGAGGTTTTGTTGGATTACTGAAAATACTGGATAAATTAAAAGGAAATCAAAAGGTAATTGAATAATAGAGGTAATCACGTTGGTCGTATGAAAAAGTGCGGACAGGATATTTTTTATTATTTAGAACAACTTTTAGTTGACAAATTAATTTATTTATGATATAATATTTACCCATTGACACAAGGCGTATTTCTATCATAAAATAAACTCCTAGCAGAGCCATGCTAGGAGTTTTTCTGTTTTAATAAGGGATTATGAGGGGGAACCTGTTTGGAAACTAGGAAGGAAAGCTTGACCGCATTAGTGAGCTGCTTTGCCAGGGGTTATCATGCATCTACCAGCAAAGATCCGATTTTTAATGACTTTATCGCTCATTCGCTTTTAAAAGAAGATGAAAAACAGTTAATCGCCACCAACTGGGCTAACGCGATTGGGTTTTTTGATCAGGAAAAAAGCCGAATATTGGAAACCTTTGATGAAAAGCTAAAGTGGGTGATGAACAACCAGACCATTCCCCAATTAGTCAGCCGGGCTAGATATGCGGAAGACGGACTAAGGTCTGCGATTGAACGTGGGTTTAAACAGTATGTCATTCTCGGTGCCGGTTTCGATACCTTTGCATTAAGGCAAGAAAAGCTTCCAGAGGATTTTCTTATTTATGAAGTTGACCATCCTGCAACCCAAGCTTTTAAGATAAACCGTCTCCAGGAAAGCGGCATTGATATTCCCAAAAATGTTAGATTTGTCCCCGTAGATTTTAAAAGTGATTCTCTTCGTACAGAACTGAAGAAAAGCGGCTTTGATGAACAAGAATATACTTATTTTAGCCTGCTGGGGGTAGTAATGTACCTAGCAAAAAAGGATTTCTACCAATTGCTATCTTCTGTGGCGGAAATGTCCGCAAACGGGAGTTCATTTATCTTTGATTACCTCGATGATACTGCTTTTAATGAAAGACTAGCCTCTAAGAAACTAATCCAAATGAGACAAATTACCGCCCAAACGGGTGAACCCATGATTACCGGCTTCGACCCGTTTGAACTGGACCTGGAGCTCCAGGACTGCCAGATGTTACTTTATGAAAATCTCTCTCCAGCTAATATTGAGGAGATATATTTTAAGGAAAGTGAAGATGGATTACATGCCTTTGATCATTTTCATTTTGCTCATCTCGTTGTTAGTAAATAGTTATGATCTGTAAAGCACCGCACTGAGCTCCCTAGCGGTGCTTTTTGCTATTATTTCCATTTTTTTGCGGCAATTTGATACAATCAAGGAGGAGTATAGGGAAGGAGTATTATAATGTTTAAAATTTTTATAATTGAAGATGACAAACAGTTGGTGAACTTGCTGAAAGAGCATTTACATAAATTTGGGTATGATACAAAGTCCGTTGAAAAGTTTGATACGGTCCGTGGGGAATTTGAGAAATTTGAACCACACCTCGTATTAATGGATGTGAATTTGCCGAAATATGATGGTTACTATTGGTGTCGGCAAATTCGCAGTGTTTCAACTTGTCCGATTCTCTTTATTTCTGCTCGAGAAGGGAAGATGGACCAAGTGATGGCACTAGAAAATGGAGCGGATGATTATATCACGAAACCTT
>Ga0268255_10002133_pt1 | contig 10616 bp, 10 predicted proteins | sample AgamicOrMarz_FD_200256 | JGI IMG/M metagenome (GOLD analysis project Ga0268255, IMG submission 200256) | Agave microbial communities from Guanajuato, Mexico - Or.Ma.rz (v2) (version 3) | ecosystem: Host-associated > Plants > Phyllosphere > Phylloplane/Leaf | place: Guanajuato, Mexico...
CCCATTGCCATTGTTAAAGATGAAAATAAACAGATTCTTGGCTTTATGAGCATCATGCATGTGTATGATGACCATCAAACGATTTCTGTAGATTTAATGAGGTTTAGACCAGAGGCATCATCCGGTGCAGTTGATTTTCTTTTCCTTTGTTTATTTGATTGGGCAAAAGAAAAAGGGTATGATCGTTTTAATATGGGAATGGCTCCACTGGGAAATGTAGGGTTATCAAGGTTCTCCTTTTTAAGCGAGAAAATTGCCGCGCAAATTTTCCTGCATGGACATTTTTTTTACCACTTTCAGGGTCTGCGGAAATTCAAAGAAAAGTATACAAATACATGGGAACCTAAATACTTGGCCTATCGAAGAAAATCATCATTACCGTTAATTATGGCCCAAATTACTTTATTAATATCGAAAAAAAGGAACTAGATCCATGACCGGTAGGAGGTACCCCTACCGGTTTTTCTATTTGGGAAATATAGATAATTTCAATTGAAACTATTATTCTCCAAAACAATCTGTTAATATTAAATAGGAAATACTGTAAAAGTTGGGTGTAATTTATGAAAAAATTTGTATCCGCAATCGTCGTTATTCTGCTCCTTTGTTCCAACCAATTAAACATCTTAGCAGCTAAAAATGGACAACTAGATTTAAAAAGTAAAGGAGCTGTTCTCTTAGATTCTGATACTGGTGCCGTCCTGTTTGCGAAAAATGCTGATAAAAAGATGTACCCTGCTAGTCTAACGAAAATTGCCACGGCCATTTATGCCATTGATAAGGGGAATTTAGATAGTGTTGTTACTGTAAGTGCCAATGCTGTCAGGCAAGATGGGACAAGGGTTTATTTAAATGAAGGGGAAAAAATCACTTTAAAACAATTGATACAAGGAATGCTGGTTAACTCTGGTAATGATGCAGCCGTAGCGATTGCAGAACACTTAGATGCAAGTGTCGAACAGTTTTCGGTTCATTTGAATACATACTTAAATACAACCATAGGTGTTCATCATACCCATTTTATTAATCCCAATGGTTTGTTTGATAAAAACCATTATACCACTGCAATGGATTTAGGAATTATAACCAATTATGCAATGAAGAATCCCGTTTTTGCAGAAATCTTTGGTACTAAAGTGCTAAAGTGGAAGGGACAATCATGGAAAACGAACATCCTAACCCACCACCGCATGCTGAAAGGGGAGCTCGCATACCCAGGAGTAACGGGAGGGAAAACAGGATATACAGTTAAAGCAAAACAAACACTTGCTACAACAGCTGCCAATCCGAAAATAAGGCTGACAGCAGTTGTCTTAAATTCCGAACAACCACGGGATAAATATGATGATACAGCTGTTTTGTTTGATTATGGCTTTAAAAACTTTCAGCATGCAACCTTAATGCAAGGTGAAAGTTATACCATCGACAATAAAGAATACTTCCCTGAAAAGAATACCCTTATTACTGAGTCGGTAAAAGGGAGTACGAGAGTGATAAATAATCAGGGAATACTGTCTATTGAAAATACAAATAATGGCCAAGTGATCCAGTTAGTTTCACTTAAATATAAGGAGCCAGTACCTGAGAAGGTAGTAGATATAAAGGAAACATCCACTGAAAAGAAAGAACAAGAGCAGACAATGACACATGTAAATGCCATATATGGAGTGATTATTATTGCATTGGCAGGGATTATTGTTGGTGTAAGAAAGAAATTCGTTAGAAAATTATAGTAATAAGATAAGCCATGGAAGGGACGCACCCAACCATGGCTTATTTTTGCGTTACATTTGTTACAAGAAGCATCAATGCAGATATAAATATCATCGCTATAACTAACAACCAGGCTAAATTCATATTTCCAGATTCCATAGCGATGTAAATAGCAGTGGGTGCGGTCTGTGTTTTTCCAGGGATGTTACCAGCAAACATAAAAGTGGCACCAAATTCACCTAGTGCTCTAGTAAAACTAAGAATTAGACCAGTAATTATGGATCTTGTTGATAACGGCAGGGTAATTAGGAAAAAAACATTCCATTCATTACCACCATCTACTCTTGCTGCTTCTTCAATCCCGTTATCAACCGATTGGAAACCAATTTTGACCGTTTGATACATTAAAGGGAAGGCTACAATGCTAGCGGCAATCACTGCTGCCATGGGAGTAAACATAATCGAACTTGAAAAAAGATTATTTATTAATAAACCCACTGGACTATTGCCGCCAAAAAAGAAAATTAGTAAAAAGCCAATCACCGTTGGCGGCAATACGATGGGAAGCAAAAGAAAGATTTCTACAAGAATTTTCCCCTTAAAATGTCCTTTGGATAATAATCTTGCAAATAATAGCCCAAATATAAAGACTAAGATAACAGAAACGGAGGCCACTTTTAGTGACAATAAAATTGGGGACCAAAATTCACTTTGCATCAGAAGAATCAATCCAATACTTGAAAACCGTATTTTTTAAAAATATCTCGGGCTGTAGGGCTATGTAAATAATCATAAAATAGTGAAACCTCTTTCTGATGAGCAGATGACTTAATAATACCTGCGGAATAAATAATAGGGTCATGTGTTTGTTCCGGAGCGACAGCTATCACTTTTACTTTATCAGAAACCTTTATATCTGTCATATAGACGATTCCTGCATCCACACTGTTCGTCTCTACATAGGTTAGAACCTGCCTGACATCTTTTGTTTCAATTAACTTTGCATGCATTCCTTCCCATATACCGAGTGATTGTAGTGTTTGTTTTGCATACATTCCGGCTGGTACAGAGGCAGGTGCCCCAATAGCCACTTTATTTATTCCTTCTTTTTGCAGGTCATCGAAGCTTTTTAATGGAATTGGCTGTCGTTTATTTGTGATTAATACTAATTGATTGCTTAGTAAATCCATTTGATTCTTGGAATCTATTAAATCTTTTTTGGATAACTCATTAAAGTGTTCCTTAGATGCTGAGATGAATATTTGAACTGGGGCACCTTGCATGATTTGTTGTTTTAATGCACCGGATCCTCCAAAGTTGTATAGAAGGGAAATTTGTTGATTAGTTTTTTCAAAATGGGTCTTAATCTCGTTCAAAGCATCATTAAGACTGGCTGCTGCAGAAATGGTAATTTCCACTTTTTTAGGCTGATTTGCTTCTTCTTTTGACATATTAGTAGAACAGGCGGTAAGGAACAAGATGAAGAGGCTAATAAAGAATTTCAAAAACGTTTTATACATGCCATACGTCCTTTCAAATATCTATTTCATAATCATTATAGCAAATAGATTAAATCATTAAAGATTAAAACAAAAAAAGACTAAAGTGTGTCCTTTAGTCTTTGAGAAATAAATTAAATTATTGTAGTCTGCTTTCTACTTGTTGACATACTTCGTCAGCTGAAAGGCCGTTTGCATCAATAACTGAACCCTTTGTAAAGGTATCCTGCATACCCATTACGTTGGAATCTAGTCCTGTAACAACACAACAATCACAATTCTGGGCGTCAGACTCCTGCTTTAATTCGATAACATCATGACCTTTTTCACGTAATGCTTGTTGAACTTGTGCAAGAGATTGTTCTACACCAATTTTTGCCATACAAAACACCTCCTCTTCTAGATTATTTTGCCTAACTTTATCTGAATTATTCGGAATAAGTACCTATAATACTCCAAAAGATAAAAGGGGAGGTGTACAATATGGGAAAACGTAAAAAGGATCCATCAACGATTGGGTTGACTTCCCCACAAGTGGAAGGACAAGGAACAACAACAACTGAAACAGGTTCAAGAACTGAACCATCATCTAGAAGAAAACAGAAGAGAAGTTAATGAAAATGGGCACCTCGTTTATTATAATGAGGTGCCCATTCAGTCTAATTAACTATTTATACATTTCAGCAACTTGCTTTTGTATATCGTCATTTTCAAGATATTCATCATAACTCATTTGCTTATCCACTAAACCATTTGGCGTTAGTTCAAAAATGCGATTGGCAATTGTTTGAATGAACTGATGGTCATGGGATGCGAAAAGTAATGAACCCTTAAAATTAATTAATCCGTTATTCAAGGCAGTTATAGATTCTAAGTCTAAATGGTTTGTTGGTTCATCTAAAAGGAGAACATTCGCGCCATTTAACATCATCTTAGAAAGCATGCAGCGAACTTTTTCTCCCCCAGAAAGAACACTTGCCTTTTTAAGAACCTCTTCACCTGAGAAAAGCATTCTTCCTAAGAAACCACGTAAAAAGCTTTCGCTGTCATCTTTAGGTGAGAACTGACGAAGCCAATCCACTAGGTTTAAGTCACTATTCTCAAAATACTCGGAGTTATCTTTAGGGAAATAAGCTTGTGAAGTGGTAATTCCCCATTTATAGGTCCCGCTGTCTGCTTCCATTTCACCCATTAGAATTTTAAACAATACAGTCTTAGCAGCCTCGTTTGTACCCACAAGGGCAATTTTATCACCCTTATTGACGATAAAGTTAATGTTATCTAGAACCTTTACACCATCAATGGTTTTGGTTAATCCTTCAACTCGTAACAAATCATTCCCAATTTCACGATCTGGTGTAAAGCCAACAAATGGATAACGACGTGAAGAAGGTCTAATGTCATCAAGAGTAATTTTATCCAGTAACTTCTTCCGAGAAGTAGCCTGTTTTGATTTCGAAGCATTAGCACTGAATCGCGCAATAAAAGCTTGTAATTCCTTAATTTTTTCTTCCTTCTTTTTGTTAGCGTCCGAAGTTAATCTTGAAGCTAATTGGCTTGATTCATACCAAAAATCGTAGTTCCCTACATAGATTTGAATTTTTCCAAAGTCAAGATCAGCGATATGTGTACATACCTTATTTAAAAAATGACGATCATGGGAAACAACTATAACAGTATTTTCAAAGTTAATTAAGAAATCCTCTAGCCATTGGATTGCTTTAATGTCCAAGTGGTTAGTTGGCTCATCCAGCAGTAAAACATCTGGTCTGCCGAATAATGCTTGGGCAAGCAATACTTTGACTTTTTCTGAGCCTGTCAATTCCGCCATGGTTTTATAATGAAGATCTTCACCAATACCAAGGCCTTTTAAGAGAATCGCCGCTTCAGGCTCTGCTTCCCAACCGTTTAATTCAGCGAATTCACCTTCAAGTTCAGCAGCTTTCATGCCATCTTCATCCGTGAAGTTTTCCTTCATATAGATGGCGTCTTTTTCCTGCATTACTTCATATAAGCGCGAATGCCCCATAATAACTGTCTTTAAAACTTCATATTCTTCATATTCGAAATGGTTTTGTTTTAACACAGCCATCCGTTCGTTAGGTCCGAGCTGAACAGTTCCAGATTGTGCTTCAATTTCACCAGATAAAATTTTTAAAAAGGTTGATTTCCCGGCACCATTTGCACCGATTAGTCCGTAGCAGTTTCCAGGTGTAAATTTAATGTTTACATCTTCAAATAATTTTCGGTCGCCGTATCTTAAACCTACGTTACTTACAGTAATCATATTTAAAACATCCTCCAAAACAAAATATCTACTGATTATACCATTAAAACGGAAGAAGAGCGAATTCTTTTGGTCGGGAAAAAGTTTAGATGAAAAATTTTCTAAAAAAATTTATTCGAATTCACACTTTATTCATATTTTTGTTGTAGAATTGGGTTATGAAGCAAGTAAAAGAAGGTGTGAGATGGATGACAAAAAATCAACTAACTGAACTTGTTAACAAGTTAAAAAAGGCTGGTATAAAAGCGAGTTTAACCAAACCGAAATCCAATTACCTCTTGTCTCTGCAGAAAATAAAAAATTACCCTTCTTCTGTAAACTAACTTGAAACTGTAATGGGGTAATGAACTTGGAAATAAAAAGCGATTAATCCATATAAGGACTAATCGCTTTTTTTTATTCAATTTTATCCATAACTTTGTCGTAAACCTCTTTTTTGTTAAAGTCTTTTCCCATTGGAAACTTGGCAATAAATTTATTGTTTTCATCAATCAAAAAGGTAAAGGTGGAATGGATGAATTGTCCGTTGCCTGGATCTTTAAACTGAAATTGCATAGCATCTGTAACTTTTTTAATTTCTGCGCGGTCCCTTTTCAAGTTTTGCTTATCTCCTGTTAAGAATAACCAGGTTTTATTATTTTCAATCTCAAATCCTTGCATATAGCTGGTTAATATCTCTGGAGTGTCCCGATAAGGATCAATGGTAATGGTTAAAAATTCAACATCCTTCCCAAAAACGCCAACTTTCTCAAAATCATTTTTCAAATCAATCATTTTTTGGGTAGTGGTTGGACATATGTCAGGACAATGGGTGTAGATAAATTCAACAAGTTTTAGTTTGGTTTTATCCTTACCAAAATTATAGGAATCACCATTTTGGTTTATCAACGTAACTTCGGCAGGTATTTTAGCATTTGCATCACGAATTAAAAAGAAAGAAATTCCTGCTGCAATTCCAATAAACACAGCAAGACCGCAAATTAAATAAATCTTTTTCATATGTATCCCTCCTATATTTAAAATAAAGAAGTTGTTTAAAAAAAGATATGGATATTTTGTGAACAAAATTTCGTGCAATTAAAATGCGGTTCCTTTATACTGTACTATTATCAATTGTATTTTTTGAATATTTAAATATTTATCAGGGATAGGAGGTATTATGGTGAAGAAAGTGCTGATGTTTTCTTGTCAAATTGCGATATTAATAGTGATTTATCAAATGGGCAGTCTCATCACACGATTTTTTAGTTTAAAAATTCCAGGAAATGTCATCGGTATTCTTCTCCTTTTAGTATTACTCTGGACACGTGTCATTAAAGTGGAACAAATAGACTTGGCCGCAACATGGTTATTAAAACATTTAAGCTTTTTCTTCATCCCAATTGCAGTTGGTTTAATGACATTGGGTCCTATCTTTTTAAATAAGGGAATTGTCATCTTATTTGTCTTGATTACCAGTACATTTATTGGACTTTTATCGGCTGGGAAAATAACACAATCAGTTATTATGAAAAAAGCAAAGGTAAAAGTGAATTATCATGATCACAGTGTATAGTATTGTTCTAACCATTATTGTCTATATATTTGCACGTAGATTTGGTCGTAGATATTCTTCACCGCTAACAAGCCCTGTGTTTTTTAGTACATTAATCATTATTATTCTGCTAGTAGGTTCACATATTACCTATCATGAATATACACCTGCTAAAAAAATTATGACTTATCTGCTCGGACCTGCAACTGTTGCATTAGCTGTCCCAATTTATAAGAACCGAGACTTATTTGCGAAATACTTTGTTGCTGCTTGTGTCGGATTATTAATTGGGACATTTACAACCATTTTGTCAGCAATCGTTATCGCTAAATGCTTTTATCTCTCGAAAATGCTGCTTTTACCATTAACGATTAAGTCAGTAACCGTTCCAGTTGCGACAGAAATCGGGAAAATAATAAAGGGTAACGTTTCTCTCATCGCTGCTTTTGTGATAATTACTGGAATGATTGGCGCTATGTTTGGGCCCAAGCTTTTGAATCTATTTAAAATAGACCACCCATTTGCTCGTGGTTTATCGATCGGGACGATAGCACATGGTATTGGGACGGCAGAGGCTGTTAAGGAAGGGGAAATTCAAGGAGCTGTTGCTGGGGCAGCAATGGGAATTGCCGCATTATTAATATCGTTTATCATTCCATACATCATCCCTTACTTACTATAAAGGAACTAAAATACCTTTAGATGCATAATCTACAATATGAGGCATACACTTAATTGACAAGTGTTGCCATTTGTAATATTCTTTAAAAGAATTAAATTTTTCTAAAAAAATCACGTTTTTTAAAGGAGTATGTTTTATGTTAGGTGTCGTTCTTAACTAATCCAATCAATTGGATATGTTCATTCCTAGATCCTCTTTCAATTTTTTCTTGAATGAAGGCTTATTTACGTATGTTTAGGAATGGAGTTAAGAACAATGGGCATCATAAGCATACATCTTTACCAATGTTGCTGTGTACATCCGTGTAGACAGTTTTTATTTTGGGTAAATATTTTGTATGAAAGATGAGTGGAATAGTTTATTTCATTTGGCCGCAATGACATTGTTCATTGCGGCCATTTTTATTTTTTAGGAGGTTTATAAAAGTGAATCAACATACTCTAAATACGTTAGAATTTCAGCAAATCAAAGACACCATTGCGAGTTATGCCTTAACAAAAGAAGGGAAGGTAAAAATTGAGTGCCTGACACCATCGACAAATAGGAAGCAGATAGAAGCTTGGCTTGATGAGGTATCTGAGGCGGTAGAAATTTTAAAAAAGAGCGCAAGTGTGCCTGTTCATGGATTGGATGGGATGGAATCCTTATTAAATAACATGAATAAAGGAGTAGCACTGAGGGCTGATCAGTTGGCGAAGCTTTATGATTTTTTGGACTGTTGTGGGAAAATGCGCAGATATATGAAAGATAAAGTTTACTATGCACCAAGAGTGTCTGCATATGTGGACGGAATTGAAGAATTGCCGGATCTTGCAAGTGAAATTATCCGCTGTATCCGAAATGGGCGAGTCGATGATTATGCGAGTAAAGAGTTATTAAAATTGAGGAAACAAATTGCGATTCAAGAGGAGAGGTTAAAAGAAAAAACTCTTCAGTTGATTCGCTCTAATAAATATAAAAATTATTTGCAAGAGAATGTGATCAGTCAGAGGAATGGCCGGTATGTGATCCCCATTAAGAAGGAATACCGGAACAAAATAAAGGGAGTGGTATTAGATACCTCTGCATCAGGTTCCACTCTATTTATGGAACCTGAAGAAATAGCCATTTTTCAAGATCAATTGAATTGGTTATTCGCAGATGAAGAAGTGGAAGTTCAAAGGGTTCTGAACTATTTAACGGGGTTGGTTGAAGAAAAGGAGCAGCAAATTCGATTGGCGATTGAAACTATGGTTCATTATGATTTTTTATTTGCAAAAGCAAAGTATGGCCGTTCGATTAATGGATCCAAGGTAGCAATAAATGAATCTGGTCAACTTAATTTAATTTCTGCAAAACACCCGCTTTTAGGTGAAAAGGCTGTCCCGCTTTCCTTTACACTGGGGAATGACCAGCATGCATTAGTAATTACTGGTCCAAATACTGGCGGAAAAACTGTCACAATTAAAACGGTGGGGCTCTTGACCTTAATGGTCCAATGCGGTCTGCAAATTCCTGCAGCACCAGAGAGTAATATCAATATCTTTGAACGGATTCTTGTGGATATTGGGGATGGGCAAAGTATTACTGAAAATTTGAGTACGTTTAGCTCACGAATCGTTAATATTATCGAAATCTTAAAAGATACCCAACATCGGACATTGGTGTTATTAGATGAATTAGGTTCTGGTACCGACCCTGGAGAAGGAATGGGGCTTGCAACAGCCATCCTAGAAACGTTGTATGAAAAAGGGGCAACTATCCTAGCAACAACCCATTACAGTGAGATCAAAGTATTTGCTGAATCACATCCCGGATTTATAAATGGATCAATGGAGTTTGATCTAACCACCTTAAGCCCGACATATCGATTAAACATAGGGAGAGGCGGAGAGAGTCAGGCCTTTGCAATCGCGTTAAAACTGGGGATTCATCCGAAAATTCTTGAAAGGGCTCATAACATCACTTATAAAGAGGAAAAGAAATATACTACTGAGGTTAAAGATGCATGGAAGCTGAAGGAATTGGAAAAACAAGTGATTATTAATAAATTTAAAGACGTTAGGAAGAAAATGAAACCAGAGGTGAAAGTCCCCCTTTTTCTACAGGGAGACAATGTAAAAATTTCACCGACAAATGAGTTTGGGATTATCTATACAGGTCCCGATCCGCACGGAAATTACGTTGTCCAAATAAAAGGAGAAAAGCAAACAATAAACCACAAAAGAATCCAATTATATATTGCAGCCAAAGAACTATACCCAGATGATTACGATTTCGACATTATTTTTCTATCAAAGGAATACCGCAAGAAAGATAAATTGCTTTCCAAAGGACACCAAGAAAATATTACGATCGAGTATAATGAAAATAACCATTAACAAAAATCAAAAAACTCAAGCCTTTTTTCCTTATGCAGGCTTGAGTTTTCTTCTTTATTCTTTTTCTATTCCTTTTTATGATCAAGATATCTTTCGGCCAGCAATTTCTTGACCTCATTATAGCTCAAGCCAGATTGGCTGTTTAACCTCTTCACTTCTTCGATATCCGTACCCACTTTAGTAAATCTTTTTGGATTCAGCATTCTTTTTCTCAACTCCTTGGGTTTTATGGAAATGAAAAGCAACTTTTTTGTACATACTAATAAAAAAGGAGGCGGTTCCCATTTTTTACGGTAAAAGAGCTAAAGAAGAAGAAATTGAAACGATCCTGGTTAATACTGAAATTTATTCTTGCATAGATGAAGCCTGTATAGGGTGGATGAGGAAGGACTTCGTTGCAGATGACTTACTATGCCCAATGTGCGGCAATGAAATGCTTCAAGAAATGAGAGAACTCCCGCAAATTTAAGAATTTATCCACTTACCAAAGACTGTCATAAGACAGTCTTTTCTTACTCGCCAAAATCAAAAAAATGTGATT
>Ga0268255_10002135_pt1 | contig 10611 bp, 8 predicted proteins | sample AgamicOrMarz_FD_200256 | JGI IMG/M metagenome (GOLD analysis project Ga0268255, IMG submission 200256) | Agave microbial communities from Guanajuato, Mexico - Or.Ma.rz (v2) (version 3) | ecosystem: Host-associated > Plants > Phyllosphere > Phylloplane/Leaf | place: Guanajuato, Mexico | collected...
ATAGGAGAGTCTCTAATAGAGTATGCTATCCCGCTTCTGAACTCCTTCTTACCTGAATGGTAAGGAGGTTCTTGATTATGGAATAAGAATCTCTCTCGCCCTTGACCGACGCATAGGCTCATGTGGGTACTAGAGCAAGGGAAAGAATACATAGATATCGGCTCAAACCCGGTTCATTTACCGAAAGAAAGAGGCCTAAAACAAGTCGAGTTAAGTTCATAATCAAGAGTTTTCAGAGACACGGGCATAATCAGTCGAATGAGAAGATTCCTACTTGTTATTACAAAGGTTACTTTTAGGCGGGTTCCATTTCTAGGGTTGGTGGCTAACTTCCGCCGTCAACTAAGGGTAAATTGAGTGGCACGTACGGTTCAAAGCCACTGACAGTCAAGAAAAGAAAGAATCTTTCTTTTTTAGAGCAAAAGAGAACGAGGCGGGGATGGAAAAAAAAGTAGAGGAATCACGGAGTGCAACCATCGCAGTAAGGGTGCAAAGGATACGAGCCAAAGCCCCTTCAACAAGTCGGTAATCAGTATCGGGGTTTAGAGCATCTCTCTGTTCGGCAATCTAATGGCTGGACTTTCTACTTTCTGAAGAACCAACCCAATCCTTTCTCGAATAGCTATGAGAAATGGTAAGAAGGAAAGATCAACCGTTAACATAAAAGATCTTAGGTTTAAAGACCAACATTGTATTCTCTGTCTTCCTAACTGCGAAGAAAGCATTTCAGGTACTTGGTGTTGCCACCTTTTGCATGCAACGCCATTCCTCAGATCCCAACCTAAATAGGTTGGTGGATCTTCTACTATCTTATGTTTATGTTCAGGAGGTTTCCTGTGGTCGTAATACGTAGTTCGCATATCGGTTCAGAATTGCATTATCCCTGACTCTAACAAAGTTCGAGATCCCAGGGGATCAATAACTGATCTTTCGCCTTGTTATGAGCTTATTTCCCAGCGAGAATCAAGGAATTCTGATGTACCATATCTCTCTATCTTTGGAAACTGCTACTAACAGTTGCTTCGAGATAAATAAGGAGTTCTATCCATAGCGTAACCGGGTGACCTATTAATTTTGATCTTTCGAGTTGTTCAGGTAAGGTCTCGGTAGTGCCCCACGGAGCGGGAATCGTAGATTTCGTCCCTAGCCTTTAGAAACCTTGTAGACCCAGAAAAACTTCGTCTTGGTCTTTCTTTTTTTTTTCATTTTTCTTTCGTTGCATTCACGTACAGAAAGGCTGCATTTGATTTGGTGCAGCACTATTTGGCCATTCTGCTAGCTTTCCTGGGGCTTGTCTTCTTAAAAATCATGATCCCGCGGATGCATTTTGGCGCATTCAAAAATATACAGAAAGAGGTACTATAGGAATGGAAATTAAGAGTTCACCTCCCAACAAAGGCCTACGATGAGATATACCGCTTTAGTACCAATAGTGAGAGAGGCTGGTATCGGCAAAGTGCAGTGTAAAGTAGGTTTTGGAATCCCATTAACATTATTTTCCAATGTGACTCACGAATACCATCCACTAGGAGTGGATCAAAGAGTTGTAAACGGCAGATATCGAAGTTAGGTTGGAAGCAATTAGTGGTTAATCGCTGGGGACCTTAAATAAAGAGCTGTAACTCATGTACCGAAGTAGAGTTGTTAGTTTCAGTGTAGTGTACCAGTATAGCTTAGTCCTTATCTCATCTCGCTCATACCAAGAAAGAGAAAAGACGGCGCTTACTGGAGATGAAAGGGCTATTTACAGGTAAAGGTAATCGACCTATTCGCCTAGTGGCAAAAGTACTAAAGCCCAATTTCCCTCAATAGCTGGGACCTTGGAATCGATCAAGTGTTAACTCACCAATGGGCGAAATCACTAAAGCTCATTTTCCTTAGGGTCTCATTTCGAAACTTATCTATCTCACCTAGCAGACAAGACTCACTTTTGAGGGTTCATTGTAGAATGAAAACGAGCTTAAGCCGACGGGGTGGGCAGAACTCGATTGAACCTTCGTGATAGCTATTCCTGAGCGGAGACCATTCAAAAAAATCAACTGCGCCTTGGCCCAATTGAACTTCAGATGGGGTGGGTGTCAGCTCCTTCGGTCTCAACACCTTAGTCAAGAGCAAGAACACCCTTGACATAAGGATTGAGTGGCAGGCCGAAACCTAAAACGCTTCGCAAACTCTGCAGAACCACTATGAGAGATTAGGGATTTTGAATAGGATATAGTTACTCCTAAATCCCCCAAAGCGGCGCTATCGCTATAGACTTTCGCTACACTCTCATCAGCAATGACAACATCATCTCTAAGGATCGCATAATCCCCGAAACGACGTCCCGGATATACTAGCTCTGCACACATTATATGATGGGAGAGAGCAAAGAGAAGGAAGACGAGAAGTTTGCATGGCGTACAATGGAATCGAAGAGAGTACCGACTTGGCTAGAGTAATACGTCCTGCCAAGGAGAAAGACCTTGCATTCCAGCCTTAAAGTTTTTGTTTGACTTTATCTTCAATATATGCGAAAGTTTCTCTGGATACCCTTTTAAGTAAGGGGGATCCTGAGAGATTTGCCCAGCTTATTTGTAGATGGAAAACCCAGAAACTGGCTAATGACCAAGACCTCACTGCTTGAAACGTTATGGGAGAAGAAAATATTAGACTTGCTATGGCTAATTTTTTGGTCCGAGCAAAGGCAGAAAGCTTCAAGCGTCTCTTTAATAAGCTGAATTTGCTCCATATCTGTTGTGCCAAAAAGAATAAGGTCATCAGCGAAGAACAAATGAGACAAAGACGGTCCCCTTCTACTCATCTTGATGGCATGCCAATGACCTTCATCAACCAGCTTGCAGATAGTCTGCGAGATACGTTCCATACATAAAACAAAAATATAGGGTGAAATAGGATCACCCTGTCTCACCACCCTTGAAGGATTAAAAGCATCAGTAGGTCTACCATTCCACAGGACATGCATAGTTGGCGTAGTGATGCAATGCATAATGACATGAATCAAAGAACTAGGCAGCCCAATGTCTACAAGAGTGTCATGGATAAAATCCCAACGCAGCCTATCAAATGCTTTTTCCAAGTCAACTTGAATGGCAACCCCACCTGCCTTTCTTCCTCTTCCTTCATAGAGTGAATGACTTCCTGAGCAATTAGACTCCATAATATTACGACCAGCGATAAAACTTGTCTGAAAAGGCAGGGTCAACTGATCCATAATCAGCTTAGCAACGACCAGTTTTCTAAATGACCGCGCAAAGACTGATAACTGATAGGTCGGAATTCTTAAAAAGATTCAGGCTTGTCAACTTTTGGGATGAGTGATATGAATGTACGATGAAATTCCGGATCTAACGTCCCTCCCCGGAATACGTAATCAATCATATTGAAAATTGAATCACCAAGAATGTCCCATTGTTTTTGAAAGAAAAGAGCACGACGTACCTCATCAAGATAAGATCTTGAAGAGACATCTCGACCCCAAAAGAGCAAGATCAGCATCACTCATCACTCAGAGAGGGGAATAGACCTATATAATTATACAAAGGAGCAAGTGTATCTTCTTGTGAATACAGCTGATTGAAGAAACGAACCGCCATTCTTCTCAGAATATTGTCATCATTGCACCAATTGCCAGAGTCGAGCATATGAACTCTATTTCTGCACCCGCGTTTAAGAGCTTTTGCATGATAATAAAATAGGAGTATTACTAAAACCCCTATTTATCCAGTCAGAACGAGATTTTTGTACCAAAAGTAATTCTTCATGGATTGAAAACCTCATATTCTTTCTTGAGTTCAGTGTCTCAAGGCTCTTTAAATAGGAAGAGTCAGAGTTTCCAAAGCCTTTTTACTTTTGAATACCAGCAATTCGGACACGTAGACGACCTTACGTTGGACAATATGGCCCAAGACATTGCGAAGCTTTTCAGTGAGAAGCTCCACATTCTGAGAAAGCGGTTTATGTTCATCCCAACAAATATTTACCACATGATAAAACTGACTATGTAATGTTCAAGCGGCAAAAAATGGAAAAGGTTTAGCCTCTAAAGTGGTATGATAATATCATGCTTAGAGAGAGAAAGAAAGATGGGCCTGTGATCGAATTGCAACTGAGGGAAATGCTGGAAATTCGCATCAGGAAAAAGGCTCAAAAAATCTTTACTTTATTACAGAGGGGCCCGAGCAAGAAGAGTGCCACGACGCCAGGTAAAGTTGGATCCAGAATAGCTCATGTCTAGAAGTCCACATAGATTAACAAATTGCTGAAATTTACAACAACCTGATAGATTTCTTCTAGCACAACTCTTTCTGTCAGTGGTAAAGTAAAGAGCGTAGCATTAAAATCTCACACTAAAAGCCATAGCCATAGGGAGGAATCGTATTACATAAGCGATTTGAGATCGTACCATAGAGCCATCCTTAAAGTGGGGTTCGGGCTCCCCTAAATAGCAGAGAAGATGAAACTTTTATTCAAAGCAGGAATGGTGACAGAGGCATGGAAAAATGGGCGATGATTCGCCAGAATAGTAACATTCACCATCGGGTTCCACTTCCACATAAGCCAGATAGCCCCAGAGAAAGCAGACGATTCAACTCTGTGTGAGAATTCATAAACCCATTTTTTAATAACACAATCAGCCTTAATCTTAATGCCCTAAATCCTGGGTTCAACAAGGACCGGGATATTTGGCTTATAATCTTTAATGAAGGAGCGAAGAACTCTGCAGAATTTATGGCTAGCTGCCCCTTTCCCTTGGCAATTCCAAGAAAAAATTATGAAAGCCATAATATCTATATAATATATCAAGAAAAGGAGTAGGCAGAGGTCACAACTCTATACCGGAGCTCGAGGAGCCAATCTTATCACTAGAAGCGTACTTGGAAGAGCACAAACTTCCATCAGACTAGCACCTGATGGAAACTCAATCAATTGTTTAAATGCTTCCACCTCATTACTTGAAAGAGGATTTTAGGGAAGCTTTCTTCTTAGCCTTAAAACTCTTCGAGGAATTGGACTGAACCATGTGAAGGGGATTTCCTGTCAGGTGGTTTAGCTTTGAAATTTTCCTTGTCAGAACTAAGATTATTAAGGCCATTATTTTCATGACTGGTGGTGGACAAATTCGAAGACTGCATTGTGGAACTATGGGGGTTGACGATAACGACAGAGTTTTTGCTCTGGTCGATACCTGAACGATCATACGAGCATCGTAGGCATTAGATGCAAAGATAGATTCTGATATGAAACTTGCTTGACAATATTCCAGGAGGTGGGTTTTTCAGTGGTGGTCTTTTTAGGTGATTTTATAATCACAGATTTAGAGGGACCATTTGAAGCAGCTTTGTTAGACGATGTTTTTCATAGACAAGTCCCCCTCAGATGCGCTGTGACTCTTCCAATTCTCAAGGTCAACATTGTCCTCTAAACCAACAAGGACATCAAACCTGGTACCATTTCAAATTCCTGAAGGATTAATTACATGCGCAGACTTTCGCCCCTATTATCAGTTTTCCCACCCCACGTTTTTATTTTTAAACAAGTTTCCACGGACCATAACCGGCCTCCTCCGTATCACGCGCCGCCGAGTCTGTTCTCTCAACAGAAGACACTTGAGTAGTTTCAGCTTGGGGAGTAACCGATCGCTCAACAATCTGAACACGATCATCGATACGCGAGATGAGAGGTTTGTTAAGATCAAGAAAAACTGCAATTCTTTCGTACCTTCCTCTACCCATAGACTCCTATTATAATCGATACGGATAACATCTCCCAAAACCTTCCCAATAGCTCTGATAACACTTTGATGATAATACTGTATGGGAAGGCTGGGGAGTCTAATCCAAACCAATAATCCGATCCGTGTTTGGATTGAAAGAAGTAACCCAAGGACCCCCCTCCAAAACCCTCAAATAATCTTCCTCAAGATGAAATTTGACCAGAAAGAATGCATTCTCCAGATCAATGAGTTGAAACGAGACTTTAAGATCCCAAAAACTAGGGAGTCTCCCCAAGAGTGGTCTATAGCCTATTGGCTTTCCCAGCACCGCCAAAGTCAGTCTAAAACGCGAGTTAAACAGACTGTGCACCCTTGTAGAAAATCGAATGGTCGGTAGAAGATTTTCAGTTTTCATGGTGAGCTCGATATCAAGGATGAAGACATCACCATGAAAACTTAACAGCGACTCATTCTTTTACTTTTATCAGACCCTAATAGAGTATCACGAAAAGAAGGTTTCTGCCTTGTCACAACATTTTACTTTTTTCGTTAAACGATCATCATCAGAAAGTCTCGGGCAAAGGTGATTTCCGTAGGTCTCAATTCCAGTCCCTTCAAAACTTGTCCGGGGGAATATGTGCTAGCAGCAGCTTTTGAAAGCTCTTTCTCATCTTCTGTCGAAAGGCGTGGCGTGGTAAGTTAAGGTTATATTAAAAAAAGGAAAGGACTAAACTCCAAAGGTCCGGCTTCCTTTCCTGGCCAATGAAAAGCTTGATAAGAGAGCATAGTACAGTACCCGAAAAGTGAAAGATGGGATTTTCTCTAGGTAATTTGATCTCTCCTACAGGTTGACTAAAACTTCATATGAGGTAGATTCGGGAAAAAAGCCGTTCAAGCATTGAATGAGTCCTCCACTCTGACCTTCTTGAATGGAAGGACTGGACTGCTTTCAAAGTGTCCAGATCTAGGTCTTTCTTGGAATTGGGCTAGGAATTCTATAGAATATGCTAACTATTGGAGGTTTAGAAATGCCTTTTGTTTTCATAGCCCTAGCCTACTTTTCACAATGAAAGATAATTTCTTTATGTTATGATTCTGATCTCGGTCGGGATAGAGCTCTTTGGTGAAAAGCCTATGCAGAGTATACTACTTATTGATTTGATGAATGAAATGAATGCCCTGATCGAGATATCCTTTCAGCGATGGGATTAAATCTCTGCGTGCGTGAATGAGAACAAGTTTTCCTTGCTAGATTATGTAGCGAAAAAGCCGTTATTAGATAACCAACTAGTTACTAAAAGAAGAAAGAAAATCGCTTTCTATTGCGTCCACGAACTTAATTCCCCTTCCACTCTGCTGGGAATCACTCTCTCTCAGTCACTAATCCTCTTTTTTTTTTTAACCTTCTCTCAACTAGGTGCCAATGGCTCGGAAACTTTCTTTAACTTCGTCGGGACATATAAAGAACTAGATTGGAATAGCCTATGGTAAAAGATCTTACTTTCATTTTTTCATTGTGTGAAATATCAGTTTTTATACTTTTATACAGAGAGATGGAATTATGAAGAAAGAAAGTTGCTTGCTTTATCAAAGAGAGGCTTTTTTTGCTCTCACCTCTTCGGTTTAGATTCAGTAGCTTTAGAAGACTAAAGTTCAAAGTACGCCTTCGCCTTCCTCGCTAAAGAGGAGGTTACAGGTTAGAAATCCGTCTCACTTGGCATACTCTACTGGATTTTTCTTATGTGATCAAGTAGACTTTGCAAAGTTATTGAATATCGAAAGTGTAAAGCCGCTAACCCTTTTGAAACGAGGGCAAGGCCCCAAGGAATAGCATATCTTGGTTCTTTTTTTTGAAGAGCAAATTCCGATCTGGAACAAGTCTTCGTTGCTCCGGTGAAGTAACTAGGAGAAGACAAGCAAGACAGGAAAGGGTCTTTAAGGTGGCTTGCCCCGATAATAAGTTTCAGTGTGCATTAAACCCTAGAAAAGGGCATTCTACTGCTCTGCTTTTGAGTTTAAGTGGTTAACAGTATAGAATACAACCGTCTTTTCATAGATATTTTCCTTAGAAAAAGTGCTCACCATGTCTTGTCCTATGTCCATACCCTTACAATAAACTCGAGATGAACTAGTCGGTCGTCTAGCTCAATCGAGTCGAATACCTAGCCAATGAACTGGTTGAGTGGAAGCGGCAAAGAGTAAAGCGATGAGACCCTCTGTCTGCCCTATACTTCTATGCTCGGCCTTACTTACATTTTCATTTTGAGATTGAAAGATCTAAAGGTTCTTATCTTAATAAGGAAGAGAGTCCGAATGAACAAGTCCTTTCCCTAAAAAAAGTGAGGGAGGCTCGATTTTGCAAGGTTGTCCTACTCCTCCCCTTTTGGTTCCTATGGAAAAGTCCTTTTTCCCTTCGAGGCGCGGGAGGACCAAGTGACTTCATTATCGTAGAGTCGGGAGAATGGTATCTAATAATTCCCATTTCTGTCACAGATTCACCAAATGCCAGAGATCATTCAAACCAAATTTTGCTGTCCATAGGGCTAACTGGTATTAGGGGGACCAATCTTTCTGCCCATCTGCTGCATCCTCGAATGTTCTATCATAGGTTCACGAATGGCTGCAATGCACACTTTATGATCTACTATATTTTCATTTTATATGGATAGGCTTTGGGCTTTTTGTTGTCTTTATCTATCCGTATCTCTTCTTGTTGTAATGTTGTTAATTTTCCCTACTAAAAAAATCTTCATCATCCATGCCGGCATCAAGGAAGTGTGAGGAAAAAACCTACAACTATGGGCCATAATCATGAGACCAAAATATAGGCACTCTCACTCTGCGATACCTTCTTAATAAGATATAAGATTCAAAAAAGAATAAAAAAGAGATGGCTGCTGCACTTACTTTGTGCTGTTGGTGCTGTTGACCAATAGAATAAAAGGAAGGAGCAAACTAGCTCTGTACAGATCAAGGATTTGGGATTCCCAATACTCGTCCTGCTCTATCACAAATTGGTGATAGGAGAGAGTCCCTTTCTGCCAGTCTGAAAAATGATGGACACAAGAAGGGGCATAAACTGAACAATTCCTTTCCCTGGGAGTGTGCTTGCGCATAAAACTGTAAAAGGGGGTAGATTGACGGTAAATCTACCAAACCAAAATCCCCTGGGTTTAGACGCCCCTTCTGTATTAACCTTTATCCAATCCGGCGGTAGAGGAGACGGAGACCATCCTATCCTATCAAATAAAAAAAAATGGCGAATAGGGCAATAGTAACAAAACAACATGGTTGTGCTGAAACTCCTTTGCCATATGCAATTCACAAAAACACGCTCAAATGTGCTTTTTGATTCCCCCATTGTCATAAAAGCCAGCTAGCTGTAACAAAAAGAAGAGGCCATTCCCCCAAAACTTCCCTGATTCCGTTTCCAATTCAGCTCAAATCACTGCTAATGGGTGGAAGAGAAAAACATAGCTAGCTAGATCAACGGATGGTATCGAACTCCATTGTGACACCTAGAACAAATAGCAGAACCAGCCAATTGTCGATGACACCGTTCCTCATTAGTCAACAAAGGACCATGTGAGATGAGAGTAAGCAGATCGCTGGAAAACGACCCCTGTGTCAGTCCCTGCCTCATAAGTGCTAGTCATCAGAAGAAAGTAATGGTGGGGAAGTAGATGAGCAAACAAGTCCCACTTCCATGTACTATTGTCATCAACATACTGAAAAACATTCTAACGGTGCTTGCGTAATCCCCCTAATAGCAACTAGATATAGAGCAATCCCTCCAAAACCGAACTCGTTGACCATTTCCTATTTCCTATACGACATATGAGTCCTTCCAACAAATTATCATGCACACCAACCAAAACCAATCCACGCCAAAGCTGAGCCACCGTGGTGTGAGCCTAACCAAAATAGAAGAAGGCTCACGAAGTAGTCTCCAAAGTATCCAAGATAGCTTCAAAGATTCATTGTAAAGCCTAGCCCTCCAACTTCCTTAGAGGCTTATCCCCATTTGAACCCAAAAGCCCGAAAAAGCTTGTCCAATTCATCCATCTACTTGGTGTGGACTGCATCGTGTAAGTAGGAATTGTGGGCAGACTGTGTGAGTTGAGTAGAATTCGTACTGCCAAAAGTAAAAGTAGCCTAGCCCTCCAACCTACTTCGAACCTTGCTGATCCAATCTGGCTTTTGAAAGCCTTTTATGAAGCAATGGCACACCAAACCCAAGATCCGATGGTTGTGCGATTCCACTCAAACGTCTGATTTACCTTGTAAAACATAAGCTCCGGTGCGCTAGCTCCAACTCTCCGACAGAACACATTGCAACTTTGCCTTAAAAACGTGAAAGAGAAGTGAGAGAAAAAAGAAGGGTTCTTAGCGCCATTTACATAATAAAGGTAATCTCTTTCCACACCATCGGATTCATTCTTGGCTTAGGTAAGGCAGGAAAAGTAGCTAGCTCTACGGTTGGTCCAAGGTGTCTTTGAAAACGGGTCGAAATCAGATCTGGATAAAAGATTCATCTACGCTTGCTAAAAGGCTTTCATTGAATCAGACTTTCCCGATGCTACTCCTGTTTACGACGGCTGAGGCCCTTACGATCAATTCGCTCAGGTGAACAGACGATTGAATATGGTGCGAATTAGTGGAAGACTCAAGTTCCTATAGCAAGAAGACTCTATTCGAATGGATTGGTAGGCATACTCGAATTTAGCTAGCAATCTAAAGGAATCGACTTCAGTCTCTTCTCTTTTCAAGTGAAATAGAGACTTTCACTAAAGAGTTCGATTTAGGAGTGGGAGTGAAAGAACCCCATTCTTTAAAGCCCTGAACCGAGTCGAGTGTGGGCTCGATCCCATCTCCTTCCTTTCCTGCCTACAGCT
>Ga0268255_10002137_pt1 | contig 10606 bp, 8 predicted proteins | sample AgamicOrMarz_FD_200256 | JGI IMG/M metagenome (GOLD analysis project Ga0268255, IMG submission 200256) | Agave microbial communities from Guanajuato, Mexico - Or.Ma.rz (v2) (version 3) | ecosystem: Host-associated > Plants > Phyllosphere > Phylloplane/Leaf | place: Guanajuato, Mexico | collected...
GTGCGCCTTTGTTATCACCAATACGGATAATACGTTCGCGCGGGATACCGACTTCTTTTTCCCAGATGTCGAACGCTTCGTCGTCCGTTTCATAGACGGTAACCCACAGACGCTCTTTTGGCAGGTTAAACCAGTTTTCACCGGTCAGCAGTTCCCATGCATATTGAATGGCATCGTGTTTGAAATAGTCGCCGAAGCTGAAGTTACCCAGCATTTCGAAGAAGGTGTGGTGACGCGCGGTGTAACCGACGTTTTCCAGGTCATTATGTTTACCGCCCGCACGCACGCAACGCTGTGAGGTTGTCGCGCGGGAATAATTACGCTTGTCGAGACCAAGGAATACGTCCTTGAACTGGTTCATCCCGGCGTTGGTAAACAGCAGAGTCGGGTCGTTATTTGGTACCAGGGAGCTGCTGGCAACAACCTGGTGTCCCTTACTATGGAAAAAATCGAGAAACGCCTGACGGATCTCAGCGGTGCTCTTGCTCATAATTATCCTGAAATCAAGCTAACAAAATGTCGCAGCAAGTCTGTATCTGTTTACAGTTGGACAGACCAGCTACTGGAAAAAGTGGGAATAAGATAAGTTTTCTTTAGTGGGAAGTAAAATCCCGCATGCGTTCAATCGACAAAATTGCGCCAGATATCCTGAATATCTTCCATCAGGAAGCCGCGGTAGAGTAAAAATCGCTGAATTTTGACTTTTTCCGAAAATTCACGCGGCAGCGGTTCTCCATATTTCCGGATCGCCTGCTCTCGCGCCATCTCACACCAGTCGAGATCGCACTCTCGCAGGGTTTTATCAATCGATTCCCGGGAGATACCCTTCTGGTTAAGCTCCTGGCGGATACGTGCAGGGCCGTAACCTTTCCGGCCACGGCTGGCAAGAAACCGGGAGGCGAAACGGTCGTCATCAAGATAGTTCTGCTCATAGCACCAGGCAATCACGCGGTCGTAGTCTTCCGCCGTGGCATCAATCTCTTCCGGCCCGTTTTTACTCATCACGGGTGCCGCCAGTTTACGCCGTAACTCCTGCTCGCTGTGGTCACGCACTGCCAGAATACGTACCGCGCGATCCAGCAGGCGCGCATAGGCAGGGCGACGAGATGTCGGTTCACTCATAAAAAAACCTGCTAATTCAGAAATGCAAAAAGGGCCGCATTCGCAGCCCTTCATTTTCTACACGGAAGAATTAGAAATCTTCGTTGGTTTCTTCAGCATCTGCAGCATCAACCACGAAATCCGGTTTGGAGTCCTGGTTGTTCAGCAGAAGCTCACGCACCTTTTTCTCGATCTCTTTCGCCGCGGCCGGGTTATCTTTCAGCCAGGAAATGGCATTGGCTTTACCCTGACCAATTTTATCGCCGTTGTAGCTGTACCAGGCACCCGCTTTCTCAATCAGCTTCTCTTTCACGCCCAGGTCAACCAGCTCGCCGTAGAAGTTGATACCTTCGCCGTAGAGGATCTGGAATTCAGCCTGTTTGAACGGTGCTGCGATCTTGTTCTTCACAACCTTCACGCGGGTTTCACTACCCACCACGTTCTCACCGTCTTTCACCGCGCCAATACGGCGGATATCCAGACGCACAGACGCGTAGAATTTCAACGCGTTACCGCCAGTGGTGGTTTCCGGGTTACCGAACATCACACCGATTTTCATACGGATCTGGTTGATGAAGATCAGCAGCGTGTTGGACTGTTTCAGGTTACCTGCCAGCTTACGCATCGCCTGGCTCATCATACGTGCCGCGAGGCCCATGTGAGAGTCACCGATTTCACCTTCGATTTCGGCTTTTGGCGTCAGCGCGGCAACGGAGTCAACCACGATAACGTCAACCGCACCAGAACGTGCCAGCGCGTCACAAATTTCCAGCGCTTGCTCGCCGGTGTCCGGCTGAGAACACAGCAGGTTGTCGATATCAACACCCAGTTTACGTGCGTAGACGGGGTCAAGCGCGTGCTCGGCATCGATAAACGCACAGGTTTTACCTTCGCGCTGTGCCGCCGCAACGACCTGCAGGGTCAGCGTGGTTTTACCTGAGGATTCCGGCCCGTAGATTTCTACGATACGGCCCATCGGCAAACCGCCCGCGCCCAGTGCGATATCCAGAGAAAGCGAACCGGTGGAGATAGTTTCCACATCCATGGAACGGTCTTCACCCAGGCGCATGATGGAGCCTTTACCGAATTGCTTTTCGATCTGGCCCAGTGCTGCCGCCAACGCTTTCTGTTTGTTTTCGTCGATAGCCATTATTACTCCTGTCATGCCGGGAGAAGCAACTGCGCTTCACCGTGGATTTCTGTTCTGTTGGTGCAATTATACTGTATAGTCATACAGTATCAAGTATTTTGTAGAAAATGTTGCCAGAGCGTTTTTAACGCATATTCCGTCGCCTGACGACGCACGCTTTCGCGATCGCCGCTGAAGCATTCCCGGCGCGTTATCCCCTCGCCTTTCGAGGTTGCGAAACCAAACCACACGGTGCCAACAGGCTTCACGTCGCTGCCGCCATCCGGCCCGGCGATGCCGCTAATCGAAATCGCATAGTCTGCGCGCGCCTCTTTCAGGGCACCAATCGCCATCTCAATGACCACCGGTTCGCTGACCGCGCCATGCTGTTCAAGCGTCGCTTCACGTACGCCGATCATCTGGGCTTTAGCTTCATTACTGTAGGTCACAAAGCCGCGTTCAAACCAGGCGGAACTGCCCGCAATGTCGGTAATCACTTTGGCTACCCAGCCACCGGTACAGGACTCGGCGGTGGTGATGGTCGCCCCGCGCTGCTTCAACGCCAGCCCTACCACTTCGCTAAGCTGCATCAATTCATGGTCAGTCATTTTCGCTCCAGGCTTCGGAAAAACGTGCAGCACAAGATAGCACTTTCTCGTTAAATATGGGGATGCGCTTCAGGTTTTACGAGGGAGCTTCAGAAAAAAGCCGACGCGGGCGCATCGGCTTGAAAGAACATTACTTCATGCTGTCGGCGAGGGTATTCACGTTGTGGCGGAACGCCCTGACGTAGGTATCCGCCACGCCGCCTTTTGCCGACAAGGCTTCCGGGTAGAGTTCACCGCCAGGCTCGGCTCCTGTTGCGCTGGCAATTTGCTTCACCAGACGCGGGTCGAGCTGGTTTTCCATAAACCAGGTTTTAACGCCGTCGGCTTTAATCTGGTTGATGATCTCAGCCACCTGCGCCGCGCTGGCTTCGCTCTCAGACGACAGCCCCTGCGGCGCCATAAAGGTGACACCGTAGGCGCGGCTGAAATAGCCGAAAGCGTCATGGCTGGTCAGTACGTTGCGTTTTGCCTGCGGGATCTGGCTAAAGCGCGTTTTGGCCCAGCCGTCCAGTTGGGTCAGTTGGGCGATGTACGGCTTCCCGGTAGCCTCCAGCGCGGCTTTATCGTCCGGGTCAGCTTTCACCAGCGCCGACAGTATATTTTGCGCATACAGCGCCCCGTTCGCCGCGCTGTTCCAGGCATGGGGATCGGTCACGGTTTTGCCGTCTTCTTCCAGCGTGTGCGTTTTCACCCCCGCCGAGGCCACCACCAGCTGGCCTTTAAAGCCGGAGGCTTTCACCAGACGGTCAAGCCAGCCCTCAAGCCCTAATCCGTTAACCACCACTACATCTGCCTTGCTTAACGCCGCACTGTCTTTCGGCGACGGTTCAAAGGTGTGCGGATCGCCATCCGGCCCCACCAGCGTAGTCACCTTCACATGTTCACCCCCCACTTCCTGCGTAATATCACCCAGGATGGAAAAGCTGGTCACCACATTAAGCGTTTTCGCCATTAACCCCGGCGACATCATTCCTAGCGCGAGCGCAATAGCTAACCCTGTACGTTTCATCATTTCCCCTTGCGTTGAAAAAGCGCACGCAGGCTGCCAGCCAGCCTGCTGCGCGAACCCAATAAAATCGAGATAAAAAACAGCGCGCTGGCGGTCAGCACAATGGACGGCCCGGCAGGTAAGCTTGCGGCCCAGGAGAGGCTTAATCCCAGCCACGCACAACCAATACCGCTGATACCCGCCACTGCCAGCAGCCCCGGTAGCGTGCGGGCCCAGCAGCGCGCCGCAACCGCCGGGAGCATCATCAGCCCAACGGCCATCAGCGTGCCGAGCACCTGAAAACCGGCCACCAGGTTGAGCACCAGCAGGGCGAGAAACAGGCCGTGCAGCAGGCCGGGCAGCCAGCGGACATTCACCTGCAGCCACGCGGTATCAAACGCCTCGGTAACCAGCCCACGATAGAAAATCGCCAGCGTAATAAGGGTGACCATACACACGCCCGCGACGAACAGCGCGGCGTCGTTGTCTACCGCGAGAATAGAACCGAAGAGAAGATGCAGCAGGTCTACGTTCGATCCGCGCAGCGAGACCAGGGTCACGCCGAGGGCAAGCGATCCGAGGTAGAACCCGGCGAAGCTAGCGTCCTCTTTGAGCGGCGTGCGGCGGCTGACCACGCCCGCCACCAGCGCGACGGTAATGCCCGCCACGAAACCGCCCACGCTCATCGCCAGCAGCGACATTCCGCTAAGCAGATACCCCACCGCCACGCCGGGCTAAATGGCATGGGAGAGCGCATCGCCCATCAGGCTCATCTGACGCAGCTGCAAAAAGACGCCCAGCGCCGTCGTGCTGACGGAGAGCGCCAGGCAGACTACCAGCGCGCGGCGCATAAAGCCGTATTCGATAAAGGGCTGAAAGAAGATGTGCCAGATCATGCCACCCTCACCCGTTCCGTGGTCCAGCAGGGAATATCGTGATCCAGCCGCAACGTTTGTGGGAAGTGCCGCGACACGCGCTCACTGTCGTGTAACACCGCCAGCAGCGTCTGCCCCTGCATGTACATCTCCAGCATGATCTCCATCAGGACGTTACTGGTCGCTTCATCGACACCGGTAAAAGGTTCATCGAGCATCACCAGCGGTGCCTGCTGCACTAACACGCGCGCAAATAGCATGCGCTGAAACTGGCCGCCGGAGAGCGCATCGATGGTCGACAGCGCCATTGACGCCAGCCCCACTCGCTCAAGCGCCCCCGCAATTCGCAGACGCGCGTCACGACTAAACCCGGAAAAAAGTGAGACGCGTGGCCAGCAGCCCATCCCCACCACATCCTGCACGGTCAGCGGAAATTGCGCCTCCAGCGCATGCCGCTGCGCCAGCCAGCCAATCACCGGGCGTTTTCCCTGCCAGTGAAAGCTGCCGCTTACCGGCGGAAGAAAACCCGCGAGCGTTTTGAGCAGCGTGGATTTCCCGCAGCCGTTCGCACCGACGATGGCAGTCAGGCTGCCGCGCTCAATAGCCCCCGATAACGCCCGCGTGACGGGCTGGCGGTCATAGCCCGCAATAAGTTCGTTCATCACGATCATGGCAGCGCCACCGCCCAGCGCACGGCGAGACCGAGAAAGATCATCAGCACCAGGGCCAGCAGAAGCCGCGCCTGAGCGGAGAGCGATAAAAAGGAAGTCGACATCTTTACACCACTTTAAATGTTATAACATAACAATAATAAAAGATGACAATGATGTAAATGAAGGAAGGGTAAAGGGAGTGTGGCGAAATGTTTCTAAGAAGAACGAGGCGCACGGCTCCCCTCTCCCAACGGGAGAGGGGGAATAAGGTAACTTACTGGCTAAACGGTGACGCCGCCGGCACGCGCGCCTGGGATACCGCCAGCCCCAGCTGCCACACGGCCATCGCATAATGCGTGCTGTGGTTATAGCGGGTGATGGTGTAGAAGTTAGGCAGACCGTACCAGTACTGATAACCCGTACCGACATCCAGGCGCAGCAGGCTCACCTGCTGGGCGTCACCCAGCGGCTGGGTCGGCGTTAAGCCTGCCGCCATCAGCTGCGCAGGGCTGTACTGGGTTTTGAAGCCATTTTCCAGGCCAAACGCCTGGCCGTTGGCCTGCACCGCCACCTGGCCGCCCGGCGTCCAGCCGTGCGCTTTGAAGTAGTTTGCCACGCTGCCGATAGCATCTACCGGATCCCACAGGTTGATGTGACCATCTCCGTTGAAATCGACGGCATATTGCTTATAGGAAGACGGCATAAACTGGCCGTAGCCCATCGCACCGGCAAACGAGCCTTTCAGATCCAGCGGATCGTCCTGCTCGTTACGCGCCATCAGCAGGAAGGTTTCCAGTTCGGACGAGAAGTATTCGGCGCGGCGCGGGTAGTTAAAGGAGAGCGTTGCCAGCGCGTCGAGGATGCGGGTTTTGCCCATCACGCGGCCCCAGCGAGTTTCCACGCCGATAATCCCGACGATGATTTCAGGCGGAACGCCGTAAACCTGCCACGCGCGGTTGAGCGCATCTTCATACTGGTTCCAGAACGCCACGCCGTTTTGCACGTTGTCCGGGGTAATAAACTGTTTGCGGTAGCGCAGCCACGCACCGTTCGGCCCGGTTGGAACCTGTGCCGTCGGGGCCTGCCTGTCCATCAGACGCAGCACGTAGTCCAGACGTTTCGCCTGAGACAAAATCTCGTGCAGCTGCTGGCGGTCAAAGCCGTGCTTGCTCACCATTTTGTCGATAAAGGCTTCCGCAGCCGGGTTGTTCGCAAAATCGCCACCCATCTGCATCATATTGTGCTGCGGCTCCAGCAAGAAGCCCCCGGACGGCGCGCCAGCCGTCTGCTGAACAGCTTCGGTCTTTGGTTTGCTACTACAGGCGGACAGCAAAATAAGTGCAGGCAACAGCGCTGCATAACGACGCTTGAACATGGGACATCCATTTAACGAGTTCGATAAGAACCCAGTATGGTAAAGCATCCCCAACTCCTCAAGGAAGCGGTTCTGTGGCCGTAAGCAAAATCTTTCGACATTGACCACGATCGCCGAAAGGAGAATGGATTACTATAGCGCCCTCCTTCCGCCGCGAAGGGAATGGAAACGATCGAAACCGGAGAGAGTGATGAGTGATTTTCTGTTAAACGCAGGCCGCCAGACCCTGCTGCTGGAGTTGCAGGAAGCAAGCCGCCTGCCGGAACGTCTGGGCGAGGATTTTGTCCGCGCGGCCAACACCCTTATTCAGTGTGAAGGAAAAGTGATTGTGGCGGGGATTGGTAAATCCGGCCATATCGGCAAAAAGATTGCCGCAACGCTTGCCAGCACCGGCACGCCCGCCTTTTTCGTCCATCCGGCTGAAGCGCTGCATGGCGATCTGGGGATGATTGAAAGCCGCGACGTGATGCTGTTCATCTCCTACTCCGGTTCAGCCAAAGAGCTGGATCTCATCATCCCTCGCCTGCAGGAAAAATCGGTAGCGCTGCTGGCGATGACCGGCAAACCCCGCTCGCCGCTGGCGCTGGCAGCCAAAGCCACGCTGGATATCTCTGTTGAACGCGAAGCCTGCCCGATGCACCTCGCCCCCACCTCCAGCACCGTCAATACGCTGATGATGGGCGATGCGCTGGCCATGGCGGTGATGCAGGCGCGCGGGTTTAACGAAGAAGATTTTGCCCGCTCGCATCCGGCGGGGGCGCTGGGCGCGCGTCTGCTCAATAAAGTACACCACCTGATGCGCACCGACGAGGCCACGCCGCAGGTCACGCTTGATACCAGCGTGATGGACGCAATGCTGGAGCTGAGCCGTACCGGGCTGGGGCTGGTTGCCGTGTGTGATGACGGCGGCTTCGTCAAAGGCGTCTTTACCGACGGCGACCTGCGCCGCTGGCTGGTTGGCGGCGGTAAGCTGGAATCGCAGGTGTCAGACGCCATGACCACAGGCGGCTTAACGCTCAACGCCGAAAGCCGCGCCATTGAGGCTAAAGAGGTGCTGATGAAGCGTAAAATTACCGCCGCACCGGTGGTGGATGACAGCGGCAGACTGTGCGGGGCCATCAACCTGCAGGATTTCTATCAGGCCGGTATTATTTAAGCCCAAGACGCTTCGCCAGCCGGTGCAGGTTGGCGACGTCCGTCTCCAGCGCACGCGCGCACGCGGCCCAGCTGCGATTATTCTGCTCCAGCGCACGGGCGATGGTCTGTCGCTGAAACGCCTCCGTCGCCTCACGCAGATTCTGGGTAGCAATCTCCGGGACAACCTGCGTCACGGTCTGAACGGCTTCATCATGCAGGGCAAAATGACGGGCGTGGATCACCACCTCATCCCCTGACCGCGTGGCCCGCGCCAGCACCACCGCACGGTGAATGGCATGTTCCAGCTCGCGCACGTTTCCCGGCCAGTCGTAGCTCAGCAGATGGCTGCGCGCGCCCGGGCTTAACACCACGCGGGAAAGCCCCATCTTCAGACGACACTGCTCGCAGAAATAGCCCGCCAACAGCACCACATCTTCACCACGCTCGCGCAGCGGCGGCACGGAGAGCGGGAAAACGCTCAGTCGGTGAAACAGGTCGGCACGGAACTGTCCGGCCAGCACGGCTTCACGCAGATCGCGGTTAGTAGCGGCCAGCACGCGCACGTCGACGCGCAGGCTGCGATCGTCCCCGACGCGCTGGATATCGCCATACTGCAGCACGCGCAGCAGCTTCGCCTGCAGCGACAGCGACAGCTCACCAATTTCGTCGAGGAACAGCGTGCCGTTATCCGCCATTTCAAACTTGCCGCTGCGGTTGCTGATGGCCCCGGTAAACGCCCCTTTGACGTGACCAAACAGCTCGCTTTCCGCCACGCTCTCCGGCAGCGCCGCGCAGTTAAGGTAGACCAGCGGGTTAACCGCACGCGGCGAGGCCTCGTGAATCGACTTCGCCACCAGCTCCTTCCCGGTGCCGGTTTCACCAAAAATCAGCACGTTCAAATCGGAGGCCGCCACAATGTCGATCTCTTTTTTAAGCTGCGCCATGCCCGGCGACAGGCCGATCATCTCGGTGTGAGCCACCTGCTCAAACGCTGCCGGGCTGCCGGGAAGAATGTTCTGGCTCTCCAGTTGCTCAATCAGCAGCGCATTGTTGAGCGCGCCAGCGGCCAGCGCGGCAATCAGCCGCAGCTCCTCGTCGCTGAACGTGTCGAACTGATCCGGCGACATGCCGTCAAGCGTGAGCGCGCCGATGAGGTTTTGCCCGGCAAACAGCGGCAGGCCAATGCAGGCGTGCACCTTCAGGCTCTCCTGGCCGGGGATCAACCCGTCATAGGGATCGGGCAGATCGCTGTCTGCCGGAAAGCGCACCACGTCCCCCGCCCTGGCGATAGTTTCCAGGCGCGGGTGGCCTTCAAGGGTAAAGCGACGCCCCAGCACGTCCTGCGCCAGCCCGTCGATCGCCAGGGGGATAAACTGCCGCCCCTCGTAGCGCAGCAGCGCCGATGCATCGCACTCCAGCACGTGGCGCAGCGTGGAAATCAGCCGCTGAAAACGGTCCTGATGCCCAATCCCGGTTTGCAGTTCAATGGCAATCTTCGCCAGTACATCTACAGAAAAGCTCATGTTGACCTCGCTGTCATTTTGACAATACATATTGTCATATTGACAGTATTTATCATAGTCATTATGACTACCCATTAGGGAGGATAAAAAATAAAACCATATACAATCAATAAGTTAAAAAGTTGGCACGCAACTTGATATAGCTAAACCATCTTATTTAAAAACGTCGCATTAAACTGAGGTTGCTATGTCTATTCTGGTTAAAAATAACATTCATTGGGTTGGCCAACGTGACTGGGAAGTTCGTGATTTCCACGGAACTGAATACAAAACGCTGCGCGGCAGCAGCTACAACAGCTATCTCATTCGTGAAGGCAAAAACGTCCTGATTGATACCGTCGATCACAAATTCAGCCGTGAGTTCGTGCAGAACCTGCGCAGCGAAATCGACCTGAATGACATCGACTACATCATTATTAACCATGCGGAAGAAGATCACGCCGGCGCGCTGACCGAGTTGATGTCCCATATCCCGAATACGCCAATCTACTGCACCACCAACGCGATTGACTCCATTAACGGCCATCATCACCATCCGGAGTGGAATTTCCACACCGTGAAAACAGGTGACTCCCTGGATATCGGTAACGGCAAACAGCTGATCTTCGTGGAAACGCCTATGCTGCACTGGCCTGACAGCATGATGACCTACATGACCGGCGACGCGGTGCTGTTCAGTAACGACGCCTTCGGCCAGCACTACTGCGATGAGCGTCTGTTCAACGACGAAGTGGATCAGACCGAGCTGTTCGAGCAGTGCCAGCGCTACTACGCCAACATCCTTACGCCGTTCAGCCGTCTTGTAACGCCAAAAATCACTGAGATCCTCGGCTTTAACCTGCCGGTGGATATGATTGCCACCTCTCACGGCGTGGTATGGCGTGAAAATCCAACCCAGATTGTCGAGCTGTATCTGAAATGGGCGGCAGATTATCAGGAAGATCGCATCACTATCTTCTACGACACCATGTCCAACAACACCCGCATGATGGCGGATGCAATCGCGCAGGGTATCAACGAAGTTGACCCGAACGTAGCGGTGAAAATCTTCAACGTCGCCCGCAGCGATAAAAACGAGATTCTGACCAATACCTTCCGCTCCAAAGGCGTGCTGGTGGGCACCTCCACCATGAACAACGTGATGATGCCAAAAATTGCGGGTCTGGTAGAAGAGATGACCGGCCTGCGCTTCCGCAATAAACGCGCCAGCGCCTTTG
>Ga0268255_10002138_pt1 | contig 10605 bp, 12 predicted proteins | sample AgamicOrMarz_FD_200256 | JGI IMG/M metagenome (GOLD analysis project Ga0268255, IMG submission 200256) | Agave microbial communities from Guanajuato, Mexico - Or.Ma.rz (v2) (version 3) | ecosystem: Host-associated > Plants > Phyllosphere > Phylloplane/Leaf | place: Guanajuato, Mexico...
CAAACTTATGGGTAAGGGTTCCAGTGGCAAGCAATGTGCCGGGAAATAACTCTGGAAAACTGCGGGAATTCGAACTTTAGGGTGTGCGCCCGGACACAACTGCTCGCCAGCGAGCACCTGAGCTGTATGGCTGTGGAGGGATGTTCAAGATCAACTTGGAACAAGTCAGGAAGGGTGGCTTGCCCCCGCTGTGAGGGGATAAGCGGGGGCAAGCCACCCTTCCTGACTTGTTCCATTGTTAGCGGGTCAAAGAAACCGTGGCCGGAGTGAGCTCCGTCAATACGCCCTTTTTCGAGGTGCAACTGCTCGGAGGCGAAGCTGGCGGCGTGTGGGTCGTGGGTCACGAGCATGATGGTTTTGTTCAGCTCGTGGTTCAGGGTTGAAAGGATTTGCATGACTTCTTCGCCGGAGCGCGCATCGAGGTTGCCGGTCGGCTCGTCCGCGAGAATCAGATCCGGGTCGGTGACGATCGCGCGCGCAATCGCAACGCGCTGCTCCTGACCGCCCGAGAGCTGTTTTGGCTGATGATGCATGCGATCACTCAATCCGACGAGATCGAGCGCGCCTGCTCGAGTTGAAGGAACGAGCGGAGGTGGTTGAAACACTTCGTCAGCATCTCGCGTCCCGCGGCGGCAAGAAAGGGCGAACCGCAGATGAGTTTTTTGCCGAGTTCTTCGCGAGGAATAATATTTCAGTCGAAGAGTAATGAAGAGGTACATTGCGCTTACGCCGAAGGCGTTCGCTAATTCCAGCCCAGGGTTTGAGCACAGCGAAAACCCTGGGTTCGTTGTTGAGAGTTTGTGAATAACCCTGAAAGGGTTTTCTCCGGCAAGAACCCTTTCAGGGTTGATAAATAATTTCTGTTTGTATCCCAGGGTTGTCGCTGCGCTCCAACCACTGGGCTCGAATTAGCGAACGCCTTCGGCGTAGCTTTCCGAAGAACCGCACAAAAAGCACAAAAGGCACAGGGGGGATTCCCTTGTGCCTTTCGGGCTTGGCAAACGGTCGGGGCTGGGGGTTAATGGGAGCGGAGTTGGTGGCCGTCCAGATCTTCTTCCTGCAGGAACCTCACTGCCATCACGCCATACTGTTTCAAACGGCGGTAGAGTTTGCTGCGGTCGATGCCGAGTGCGGCTGCCGCGCGCACCTGGTTTCCACCAAACTGCTGTAAAACTGAAAGGATGTAGCGCTTCTCGATCTCGGCGAGTGGAACGGTGTCGTTCATGTAAGCCTGAAGCACTTGCCTGAAATCGTCCGCACTCGGTTGCGGAGTCGCCGTCAGAATCTCGGGCGGCAGATCCGCCGTGTCCAATTCGTCGTCGAGACCGATGGCGAGCGCATATTCGATCGTGTTCTCGAGCTCGCGAACATTCCCGGGCCACGGATAGTCGCAAAGAGCACGCATCGCTTCCGTTGTGAACTTCCTCAACGGCTGACCATTTCTCTCCGACTTGATGCGCAGGAAATGTTCGACCAGCAATCTCACGTCGTCACCACGCGTGCAGAGCTCAGGCACGTGCAACGGCAGAACTCGCAAACGGTAATAAAGGTCAGGACGGAAACGACCTTCTGCGACTGCCTGCGCGAGATCGCAGTTCGTTGCAGAGATGATGCGCACGTCGATCGCGATGTTGGCCCGTGCTCCGATGCGTCGCACCGTGCGTTCCTGAAGGACACGCAACAACTTCGCCTGCGCGGAAAGATTCAGCGCATCGACTTCGTCGAGAAACAGCGTGCCGCCTGAAGCCTTTTCAAAGAGACCGCTGCGATTCTCGTGCGCACCGGTAAACGTGCCGCGTTGATGGCCGAAGAGCTCGGCTTCGATGAGTGTTTCGGGAATCGCTGAACAGTTGATATCGACGAACGCGTGATCGCGCCGCGGGCTCAGGTCGTGAATCGCGCGGGCGGCAAGTTCTTTGCCGGTGCCGGTCGCGCCAGTAATGAGTACCGATGCGTCGGTTGGTGCAACACGTTCGATTACGGAGAAGAGTTTTCTCATCACCGGCGATTGACCGATGAGAGTGGGAGACTTGGAACCGCTTGTTCTGTCTTTATAATCATTCGCTATCGTGGCGGGCCTGGGGTTGGTCGCTTGGTTGGTGGACCAACCATCGATAGCTGCGGGAGTTACTAGGGGCATTAAGTAACTAACTCCTTCTGGGTGAAATCCTCGCTCAATCGCGGTTGAAGCTGCGTGTCTCCAACTCGATAAAACGGGAGCACTTATTCCAAAACTGGAATAACAAAACGCCTAAACGCCTTGATGTTCCGAATACTGAGCCAACGTCTCAAACAGCGAACCGGTTGTTCTGCCTGTTAGTTACACTCGTCGGTCCAGGGGCGACTGGCAAATACTTTGTTCGTAGTAAAGAAAGAGAAACTGTCCAAGACCTCAACGGTTTTTGGGTAAAAGCTCAGGTTATTGCTAACTCAAACAGTTTCTTCGTAGCCCAAAATAGACACTTAGATCGAGGCAGTCCTCGCAAGTAATGGGCCATCAATTTTTATCGTCACTTTCTTCGCAATTGCTCGGAAATTCACTGTAAACGTTGTTTGTCACGAACGGGCTGTCTAATATCTGGACTCTCGTTTCTAGAATTTGGAAACGCGGCTGGGATGATCTTAAAAACAGATCTGTGTTGTCAGTGTTCGAGCTCGTGTTGACTGGAACGCCTCGCGCATTATTCCTTTAATTCTTCTGCTGAGAAAAATGAGGGCACACTATGCCGCCACTTAACGCTGGCGTCTGCGCGTTAACGAACATAGAACGATCAGATTTTCTCTTAGGCTAAACATGCTGGCTATCAGGCTCTACATTTCCGCGCTGACACTCGCGTTCCTCGTTCTCGTGATCGCCAATCGAGGTTTGGGAATCCTCGAAGCCGTCGTGATCACGTGCGCTGTTGTGTACTTGATCCTCGACGTTAGAACAGATCTGCAAACGCTGAAACTTGAATTCCGTTTATTGCAAGAGATCGAGCAACGAGTCTCCGAAATTCGACGCCAAATTCCATAAACATGAACGTCGTCATCATCAATCTCATCGTGAGTTTTTTTGCCGCACTGGTCCTGCACGAGTTAGGACACTACTTCGCGGCGCGCATGTGTGCTGTTCCGATCAAGCAGGCGGGATTCGGTTGGGGACCGAAGCTTTACGGCGTTCGCGTCAGCCAGGTTGATTGCCAGTTGCGACTGCTTCCGGTCGGCGCGTACGTGCAGATGGACATGCGTGCATTGCAAAGCCGGCCGTTGATGCAGCAGTTGTTTGTGCTCGGCGCGGGCGTCGGCGTGAACCTCGTGCTCGCAGTGCTGACGTGGGGCTCGCTTTTCGGCGCGCTCAATCTCGCGCTCGCGATCGGAAACGTGATTCCGTTCTATCAACTCGATGGATGGAAGAGCGGCATGGTGATTTGCCGAAAGATGTTTGGACGACCGAGCCCGCTCGTAGAGTGGATACTGACACTCGGTGGCGGAGCGATCGCGGTCGCAGTTTTAATTCGCGCATTTCTTAACGTGTGATTGAGATGAGCACACCATTCTGGGGAAACATCGATAGTCGCCGCCTCGCTCGTGCGTACATCGCGCTCGCGTTCGCACAGGATGTGGCGAAAGGCTACGCCAGAAAGCATGGGTCATTGGATCCGCTCTTGTCGGCGCTCGATATGTCTGCGAAGTTGATTGAAGAGATTCTTGAGGACGTTCTGCCGGAAGATCAGGAAGAGGTAGCTCCACAGATTACGCAGATTATGTAAATCTGCGTAATCTGTGGATGGTTTTTCGATTACATGCCCATGCCGCTCATGCCGCCCATACCGCCTGGCATTGCGGGGCTTCCCTTATCATCCTCGGGAATTTCCGAGACCATCGCTTCGGTCGTCAGCATCAAGCCTGCGATTGAAGCCGCATTCTGAAGAGCCGTGCGAGTGACCTTCGCCGGGTCGATGACGCCGGCCTTTACCAGATCCTCAAACTGCTCCGTTGCCGCGTTGAAGCCAGTGCTCTCGTTCTTCTCGGAACGAACACGCTCAACCACGACTGCGCCTTCCTTACCGGCATTCTGCACGATCTGACGCAGCGGCTCTTCCAACGCACGACGCACGATGTTGACGCCGATCTGCTCATCGGGATCGCCTGCGCCCTCCGCGTTGATCTGGAACTTCTCGAGTGCCTTTGCCGCTCGCACCAACGCGACGCCGCCACCGGGAACGATTCCTTCCTCGACAGCCGCGCGAGTCGCGTGCATCGCATCCTCAACCCGAGCCTTCTTCTCTTTCATCTCGGTCTCGGTTGCAGCACCGACCTTGATCACGGCGACACCGCCGACGAGCTTCGCGAGTCGCTCCTGCAGTTTCTCGCGATCGTAGTCGGAAGTCGTGTCTTCGATCTGCGCGCGCAGGGTCTTGACGCGGCCTTCGATGTCATTCTGCTTGCCGACGCCTTCGACGATCGTGGTGTTGTCTTTGTCGATCGTGATCTTCTTGGCGCGTCCGAGGTCTTCGAGCTTGACGCTCTCGAGCTTGATACCGAGATCCTCGCTGATGACTTTGCCACCGGTGAGAATCGCGATGTCTTCGAGCATCGCCTTGCGACGATCTCCGAAACCGGGAGCCTTCACGGCCGCGATGTTCAGTGTGCCGCGCAGCTTGTTGACGACGAGCGTTGCGAGTGCTTCGCCTTCGACGTCCTCGGCGATGATGAGCATCGGCTTGCCGAGTTTCGCAACCTGCTCGAGCAACGGCAGCAGGTCTTTCATCGAGCTGATCTTCTTCTCGTTGATGAGGATCAGCGGATTGTCGAGCACTGCTTCCATGCGCTCCGGATCGGTGACGAAGTACGGGCTCAGGTAACCGCGGTCAAACTGCATTCCCTCGACCACCTCGAGCGAGGTGTCCATCGTCTTCGACTCTTCAACGGTGATCACGCCGTCTTTGCCGACTTTGTTCATCGCTTCGGCAATGATGTTGCCGATGGTCTGATCGCCGTTGGCGGAAACTGTTCCGACCTGGGCGATCGCGTCGCCTTTCACGGGCTTCGAGAGCTTCTGGATTGCAGCGGTGGCCTGCTCGACAGCCTTGTCGATGCCACGCTTGAGGGCCATCGGATTCGCGCCTGCGGCAACAGTCTTCACGCCTTCGCGGAAGATTGCCTGTGCGAGCACGGTTGCGGTGGTGGTGCCGTCGCCGGCGACGTCGGAAGTCTTCGAAGCGACTTCGCGGACCATCTGAGCGCCCATGTTCTCGAGCGCGTCTTTCAACTCAATCTCTTTCGCGACGGTGACGCCGTCTTTCGTGATCGTTGGGGAACCAAATTTCTTGTCAATTACAACGTTACGGCCCTTCGGACCGAGGGTGATCTTCACTGCGTCAGCGAGCTGATTAATGCCACGCAAAATCGCTGCACGCGAGTCCTCACCGTGAATCACCTGCTTTGCCATCGTTATTTACCACCTTTCTTGCTGCCGCCGCTGGCTGCGCCGGCGCGTTCAAGAATTCCGAGGATTTCGTCCTCGCGCATGATGAGAAGCTCTTCGCCGTCGATTTTGATTTCAGAGCCGCTGTATTTTCCGAAAAGAACGCGATCGCCCTCTTTGACGTCGAGGGGCTGGCGGGTGCCGTCGTCCTTGTATTTGCCTTCGCCGACAGCGATCACTTCGCCTTCCTGTGGTTTTTCCTTCGCAGTGTCGGGGATGATGATGCCGCCCCGAACCTGCTCGCCTTCTTCGATTCGCTTCACGATGACGCGATCATGAAGAGGCCTGATTTGCGTTGCCATGACCTTTGGTCTCCTTTCAATTCTGCTCAAACCTGGTAATTTGGATTATTAAAACTGCGATATGCTAGCACTCTCTGAGTAAGAGTGCTAAAGGATAGAACCACCAGCAGGAGCTTGTCAACTCTGCGTATCCTCTGCGCCCTCTGCGGCTCTGCGGTGAAATGGTTTGAAGATTCTTTTTACCGCAGAGACGCAGAGGACGCAGAGGTTAACGCAGAGGAATATTAGCGGTATGCGGCTTTCTTTTTAAGTTTTGTGCCGTTTTGCGGCGACTCCTGGCTTTTATACTCGGCGACGCGTTTGGCGAGGGTGTTGCGGTGGATGCCGAGGACGGCGGCCGTGTTTGAGAGGTGGTCGTTGTGGCGTGCGAGGGCCTTCTTTATGTATAGCTTCTCGAATTCGCAGAGCGCTTCATCAAGAAGAATCTGGCCCTCGAGCATCTCGTCGATCAGGCTTTCGAGTCGGGTGCGCATTTAGAGCTCTTTTCCGGTCAACAATCGGTATGCTTCCAGGTAACGCGCAGTCGTGGCGGCAGCGATCTCGGGAGGAATCGCCGGTGCGGGCGGCTTCTTGTCCCAGTCGAGTGTTTCGAGGTAGTCGCGCACGAACTGTTTGTCGAACGAAGGTTGTGAACGCCCGGGCTCGTATTCGTCAGCAGGCCAGAATCGTGAGGAGTCAGGCGTCAGCACTTCATCAACCAGCAAGAGCCGTCCGTCTTTATCAACTCCAAATTCAAATTTCGTATCAGCGATGATGATGCCGCGCCCGCTCGCATACTCATGCGCTTCCGTGTAGAGACGCAGCGTTGTGTCCCGCAACAGCGCGGTGCTCTCCGCGCCGATCATGTCGCGCACTTGATCTTCGGTGATGTTCTCGTCGTGTCCTTCTTCGGCTTTCGTCGAAGGTGTGAAAAGCGGTTCCGGCAGCTTCGCTGATTCGACGAGGTCCTCCGGAAGTTTGTGACCACACACTGAGCCGGTCCGCTTGTAGTCTTTCCATCCGGAGCCGACGAGATAACCGCGCACGACACACTCAACCGGAAACACTTTGGCGCGACGCACGAGCATCGAGCGTCCTTTGAGAGTTGCCGCGTGACGCTGGACCGCGGGCGGCATCGCGTCGACGTTGCTCTCGATCAAGTGGTTCGCGACGACGTGTCCGAGCTTCTCAAACCAGAATTCAGAGAGGGCGGTTAGCACTTCGCCTTTACGCTCGATTGGTGTCGGGAGTATGCAATCGAAGGCGGAGATGCGATCGGTAGCGACGATCAGCAGGCTCTCTTCGTCGACTTCGTAAACATCGCGCACTTTGCCGCGGCGATGCAGTTTCAGATCAGACAGCGATGTTTGGAGAACAGGTGCAGCACTCATTTGTTTAGATGGAATAGAGGCATCGGATTGTGCTCGCGCGAAAAACGTTTGTCAAGATTGAGGGTGATTTATCGCTTCACGCAGTCTGCGGATCTGCGATGCATGGTTGTGTGCATGCTTCGCGTAGATGGTCAACCAGTCTTCCGTAGAGTATCTGCCGCTCTCGGTGTGTGTGCCGGCACGTTGCCAGTCGTCGTCGGTCATCAAGCTGAGGATTTGCAGGTTCGATTCGCGTGCGCTGCGGAAGGCGTCGAGTGCGGGCGCCATGTCTCGCTCGTTGTAACGAAGCTTGCTGGCGTACTCGTCCTGGTCGTAGCCCTGGATGACTGCATTGTCTTCGATGAGAAGTTTTCGTAGTCTTGCGGCTGAGAAGCTTTCACTGTCGCCGAGGTGGTGAACAATCTCGCGCGCGCTCCACTTGCCGGGGATGGGATGCGCTCCGAGACTGTCGGCAGGGAAACCGTCGAGGGCGTTGATGACTTCGTCGTAGCCGGCGGCGTAGGTGGCGATGAGCTGCTGTCGTTCTTCGGGTGTCATTATGATCGTTCCTTTTACTAAAGTGTGATGAATCAGGATAGCGAAGATTAGAACAAGTCAGGAAGGGTGGCTTGCCCCTGCTGCTGGTAGGGCGAGGGCAAGCCGCCCTTCCTGACTTGTTCTATTGTGAGGTATCTTAGTTCATCTTGAGCGTGGGAGGAATCACTTTGGGGCTTGAACCGGGAACCGCTTCTCCTGTACTATTCGGCCGAACCGAGTTGCGCCAATGACCCCGTGGTGCTTGCCCTCTGAGCCTCCTGTCAGTTTCATTTCGACGATTAACTCCGATGGTTATGGCTACAGCTACTGACAGACAGAAAACAGCCAAAGAAAATTTCGCAGTTCCCGACTCCGGCGAACGTAAGGTATCGCTGCTGGTAGTTGAGGACGACGAGAACATCTCGACCGCAATCAGCGAGTACTTCTCGCGCGCCGGTTACAACGTCAGAACCGTTGAGGATGGTCTGAACGGCGTGAAAGCGGCGCTGGATGATCCTCCTGATGCAGTGGTCCTTGACCTGATGCTGCCGAAAATGGATGGCCTGGCAGTTTGCAAGGAGCTGCGCGAGAAGGTCGGGTACCTGCCGATTCTAATGCTGACAGCCAAGGACGACGTGGTCGACAAGGTGCTGGGGCTGGAGATGGGCGCCGACGATTACATCACCAAGCCGTTCAGCCTTCGCGAGCTGGAAGCGCGCATCAAGTCGGTGCTGCGGCGTACACGGAATGGCCCAACGACGGATGGGATGCGTGATGAAGCTCCGATCGTGCGTGGCAGGCTGCGGATCGATTCCGCGAAGCGCGAAGTGACGATTGGTGACCGGCAGGTTGAGTTGACGCCGAAGGAGTTTGATCTGCTTCGTCTCTTTGCATCGAACCCTGGCCGGGTGTTTCCGCGCAAGTACCTGCTCGAGAAGATCTGGGATTATTCCTACGAAGGTTACGACAGAACGATCGACTCACACATCAATCGCCTGCGAGCGAAGATTGAAGAGAATCCCGAGAACCCGCAGATGGTCCTGACCGTCTGGGGCATCGGTTATAAGTTCAGCGACGAGCAGTAGGTCATAGGTCTTATAGGACGTATCTGTCCTATAGGACCTATACCCCGCGCCTCTCAAATCCCTTAAAAATTCTTTAGGCATTTCCCACCCACTTATTGTATTCTTCCGCGCAGTTTGTACAACATATGGGCTCGGCCCCCCTGAGTCCGTTCCCCCGACGCTGTTTGAAACTGGAGGAGTCGAGAATGAATTGTATTGTGCGGCGGCTTCTGCCGGCTGTTTTAGGGACTGCTGTTTTGACATTCGCTGTATCCTCGCAAGCGCAAGACACGAATGTCGATACTCGAGCGGCGATCACAGTCCTCGACAGCACCAAGGAGCAGGATGGACTGCTGGGCTCTGTGCGTCGCGTCAAAACCGAGACCGCAAAGATCGAGCTCAAGGACGGCCGAGCTGTCGAAGGATCACCCCAACTGGTCGAGCTCACGACCTACGGAATCAAAGGCAATCGAATTGAAAATACCTCCTATCCCATCAAGGGCGGACTTGTAGGCAAAGAAGAATATAAATACGACGAGCGCGGTAACATCACCGAGATGACCGTGCGCGACAACCGTGGCGCGATCCTCAGCCGCGAAGCCTACAGCTACGAGTTCGATAAGTTTGGCAACTGGACGAAGATGGTGACCAGTCTCATCGTTTTTGAAAACGGTGAGCTGAAACGAGAGCCGGTCGAGGTCACTTACCGCACCGTTACCTATTACTACGACGATACGATCGCGAAGATTGTTAAGGAATCCAAGCCCGATCCGCTGCCGAAAGCACCTGCGGTCCCTGAACCTAGATCCTCAGTGGAACTCGCTGCCGAACCCCAATCCGCGTTCATCCTCGTAAAATCCGCGGAATCCGCGGTTAAATCAACCACGAATAACACGGATCCTAATGCAAACGATTTGTTCCTCGCTGGGCGCGACTTCCTCGCTCAGCACAAAGATCGCGAGGCCATTAAAGCTTTCAAAGATTCTATAAAACTCAACCCCAACGTCGCCGAGGCGCACTACGGTCTGGGATTTTCAAACTTCCGCATGGGCCGCTTCCGAGACGCTGTCGACGCATTCAAGAAAGCCACGCAGTTGTCGCCGCAGATGGCGAAGGCCCATTACGGTTTGGCACTCGCTTACCAGGAACTGACGATGGACAAGCAACTGCTCGAGGAATACAGGATCCTGCAAACACTCGATAAGACCCTCGCGAAGAAGTTGGCCCAGACGTTCCCGCAATTCAACTTCTCGTGCCGCGCGCTTCAAGGCTGTCCGTAGTTGTTAAAGGAGTATTGATGCAGAACGAGCGTTTCGTGGTGTTGACCGGACACCTCAGCAATTATCCCCTATCTGATCTCGTAGGAATTCTTCGTCACCAGCGCAAGTCAGGCCGCCTCCTGATCGAGTATGCAAAAGGTCCGGCGACGTTCTTCTTTCAGAACGGCGAGCTGATCGACGCGCGCATGAACGAGCTCGCGGGCTTGCAGGCGATCTGCGTTGCACTCGCGCAGCCGGAAGCGTCCTTCAATTTCAATCCGTTGATACAGAGTCCGCGACGCTCGATCGAGTCGTCGTTGCAACGTGCGGTGGCGGAGCTCTTCGGGTGCTGGGATGAGAGTTTTCCGCAGCTTGAAGCGCCAGCGCAGCCCCAGCCCGAAGTGCTGGCGCTGCCGCCCGCGCCGTCCGTGCTCGTGCGGAAGCGCTCGTTGTTTCTGCTGGCTGCGGCCATTCTGATCCCGATTGGTCTATCGACGGTGATCGCAGTCACTGGAGCGTTCAGGAACAACGCGGCTGCTGAGACGGCAGTGCAGCCGAGTCAAGCTCAGGTAGCACAAGTCGCGGCTGAACCCGAACCGGCAAAAGCGCCGGTCGCGACCGTGG
>Ga0268255_10002152_pt1 | contig 10581 bp, 15 predicted proteins | sample AgamicOrMarz_FD_200256 | JGI IMG/M metagenome (GOLD analysis project Ga0268255, IMG submission 200256) | Agave microbial communities from Guanajuato, Mexico - Or.Ma.rz (v2) (version 3) | ecosystem: Host-associated > Plants > Phyllosphere > Phylloplane/Leaf | place: Guanajuato, Mexico...
ATATTTATAGCTTGTATATTTTAGCATAATTAATGTAATTTAAGGATAAAATTTCAGTGTTTAAGTTGATTAAGACAGCTATTTACAAAGCTAAAATAAGTAATAATTTTGAATGCATTTATTACTCAAAATAGATTCTACTGTTCCAATTCAAATGAATACAATAATTGATGCGATAGAAATGAAGGGTTAAACACCAAGTACATAGGATTTCTCATAAGTAAGCAAAAAGCTCTCCTTTCTAAGTAAGAGCTTTTAACGTTTTAAATGTAATATGATGGATACTATAAACTAAATAAATATTATTCTTATCTATTCTAGTGTACTAATTTTTCTTTTGATATTTAGTTGTAAAGGCAAAATGAATAGCCTCATCAATTTCCTTTTCTGTATGACCAACTTTGCGTAGTATTGCTCTTCCAGCAGTAAGTTGGTGTTGGTAGTCAGCTAAAGCTTCTGGTTTAGATTGATTACTTGTTTTTAATAGCTCATCTGTACATCTGATGCACTCAGCAATCATTTCATTCCACATTTTATCTTCAGGTCGATAGTGGCCATCGTGAAGAGGAAGTTTTTGAACCTCTTTTATACCATGTCCCACCGCTTTTGTGTGAAGAGATTCCATTTCCACGTACAATTGCTCTCTACGGTGCTTTAATGCTTCTTTATGGGTAGCGGGTGAGGCATATCGTTTCTTTTCCATTTCGTTAATTTCTGCTATAAAAGCTTCGATGTTTGCTAATTGTTCAACATGGTTTTGAGTATTCATTTAAATGCCCCCCTGAATTAGTTATACTTAACTATTTATCACTTTAACAATGTGTTAACCACTTTCTAATTAGTGTAGCTATTTTGCTTTTATTAACTTTTTTGTTGCAGCAACCCTCTTATAACTGTCCCCCATCTAGGTAAAGAGATGGGGAGGGGAGAGGAGGGAGGGATATAACCCTCTTATAAATCCAGAACAGTATTCAAATCCAATAAAAAGACCTAACTCCCTACAGGCCAGTAAGACCTGATTTCTTTTACAATTCCTTTGGAGACCATCTTCTCCCAAAATGGAAGTGCGTCTTCAGTAACTTCATCTACAACCAAAGAATCGTAATTATCTTTTAGGGAAGTGAGAGCCATGGTACCGAATCCTTTTCTTGATTGAGGGTGGTTCATGTCTGAATTCCCATAGTACATATCCTTAATATAAACGACGTTGTTCTTAATTTCAGCACCTATCCATAGGTCATTCTCAAACGAAAAGTAAGTAGTGATATCTACTTGTTCTAATTCATATCTTGGTAAAACTATTTTTTTCATAAAAACAATCCTTCATCCGTTATTCTTACTTTTTAGTTGTTATTATTTCATCTAGAGCAGCAGAGACACTTTCCTGCATGCTCGGTATCACATGACTGTAAATATTTAAAGTCGTATCAATATCTTTATGACCAAGCCGCTCCGAAATCAATTTTACATTTACATTTTGTTGAATAAGTATGGTTGCATGCGTATGGCGTAAATCATGAAACCGAATCTTTGGTAATCCCGACTTTTCCGTCAGATTATAAAACTCTTTACGAAAGTTACGAGGAATTAAAGGTTTACCTAACTTCGTACACATCACCAAGTCATGGTCTTCATATCGTGTACCAGCCGCTTTCTGTTCTTCTTTAATAAGAGCGAAATGAGATAATAATTGCTCCTTTAATCGCTCAGGAAAATGGATAACTCGAACACTAGCATCATTTTTAGCTCCATGTTTGATATCGCCATCTTGTGTAACGGTTTGTGTGATATAGAGTAGGTTTGTATCAAAGTGAATATCTTGCCAACGCAAACCTAAAACCTCTCCTTGGCGCATACCTGTTAAAAGAGAGATTAAAAATCCTGTATAACATCTTGTTAGGTTCTTTAGTTCTTCTGCGAACTCAATAAATTCGTTGACTTGCTTAAGAGACCAAACATGAATTTCCTTTTTTTGAATCTTAGGTATGGTGACACCCTCTGTTGGATTCGATTTAATCAACTTAAATATTTTTGCCTTCTTCATGGAGTTATCGACAATCCGATAGATTAAATGAATGGTCGCTCGTGCATATCCGTCTCCATTAGCTAACTCATTGATAAAGTGCTGAATATGCATAGGTGTGATTTCTTGGATACGCATATGACCTAGTCTTGGTTTAATAATATTCTTAAGATAAATTGAATGTGTTTTAAATGTAGCATGCTCAAGACGATGCTTTCTCTCCTGGAACCATTCTTCCATATACGTTCCGTAGGTCAAGGTAGACAACTCTAAAAATTCATCATTTTGATAATCGAGTTGAAGTTTTATCATGGTTTTTAGTGCCAATTGCTTTGTAGCAAAACCTCTTCGCTGTATTTGCCTACGTTTCCCTGTAAGAGGGTGTTTTCCAGCGTTAAAGCGGAAATCCCACTTGCCCGTCTCTGGGTTTTTCTTAATGCTACCTTTCACAATAGTTCCTCCCGCTATTACGTTTTTCGTACATTGTAGTGAAGTTATTATATCATTACTCTGTTACGACAAGGGATTAGAAGAATAAGACTATTATGCTAAAGAATGTTTACATATGTTTTCTCTACGTAGGTAAACAAGAGGTGTATCCCATTAAGGACGCATAAGAGCTAGTTAGCAACCACGAAGTCAATTTTTATCACATTCCTTTCAAAGTAGAGTGTGTTTCATGTATAAGTGTAAGTTACTTTTCAAGGAATAGAAGAAAAACCAGGCATTTTTATATGACTGGTTTTCGTGTATGCACTATTGTGTTAAATGAGGTATCCAAGTCATTATTTACTCTTTAACGTGTTCATTTCTAAGAGAAGGTCCGATAACTCAGATGGATTTGAGATAACTTGCAAGGTACCTACTGATTGTAATAATTCCTCTGAGTCATAGCCCCACGAGGCAGCAATACAAGGAATACCTTCCTTTTGAGCAGCTTTAATATCTCGTAGTTCATCTCCGATATATAGGACATCTTCTTTTTGAAGGTGATTTACTTTTATAAAATGGCGAATATCTTTTGATTTTGAGAAGGGAGTAGTTGTGTAGTCTGTATAATCAAACATACTCATCTCATTATTTAATAAAAAATTTTGTGTCATATCTCGGTTATTACTTGTAGTAAAGCCTAGCTGAAAACCACATTCTTTTAAGTCTTCCAAACATTCCTTAAGACCCACTACTGGCGTAAGAGAAGGGAGGTATTGCTGGTACCTTCTTTTTATAGCTATACCAATGAGCGGCATTTTATAAAGAGGGACTTGTAATATTTTGCATCGTTCTCGGATAGAAAGGGAGCGGAGGGAAGAAATATCTTGTTTAGCGATTTGTTTGTAACCTTGTTTTTCTGCAATTTCATTATAAGCATCAATTGCGACCGATTTTGTATCTACAATCGTTCCATTGAAATTAAAAAGTATAACGTTTATCATAGTTATCTCCTTTTTTTGTTCATGCTACTAATTTATCATATCAAACTTACCACAATCTTCCCACTGCCAAACCATTTTATCACATATTTATTATGATAAAGCCTAGTTAAAGTCAAGAACGAAGAAGAGGGACATTAACTTTTTTCTTTAGAACTGCACATATTTAGCCGTTTGAATCTATTTAGTTATCCTTGCTCTATTGAATGCTATTCTCTCTTGAACCCTATTTTTTATTTATTGAGCAAACAAAAATGTCAAAAGGGTTTGACATTTTAAAGGCGAATGTTACAATAGAAAGTGTCAAATACTTTTTACATTTCATAAAAGGGGGAATAAAAATGGATTGGGTCAAACTTGTCTATTTAGGTATTTTGTTAATTTGTGGCATCTTTATTTTAGTGACGTCATTTTCTAAAAAAAATGATGAAAGAAGGAAGTTTATTAATGCGAAAGCTCAGTCATATGCTTTTGTTATTGTTGTAGGAGCATTATTATTACACGTTGTAGAATCAATGTTTTATACATTTCAAGGAACAAAAACAGACACACACATAGTCACCCTTTCTCCAGTCATATTTCTTTCGCTTGTTTCTATCGTATATGTCATCACATTACTGGTTTACCGAAACAAATATGGCAATTAAATGAAAAACAAAATTAAGGAGTTAAGAAGCTCCGCTAAGCTGTCTCAGGCTGAACTAGCCAAACAGTGTAAGGTATCCAGACAAACGATAAATGCAATTGAAAACGAGAAATATGACCCAACGCTACAACTAGCATTTGATATTGCTGCTGCATTAAACACCACAGTAGACGACCTCTTCGATAGCGGAACTAATAAAGAGTAATAACTCGACCTCATTGTTGAGGTCTTTTTTGTGCTTCATAGGCTACTTATTTTTGAAACTATAATCCTTCACGGTTCCAAAAATAAAAAAAGAGATGAAACAAAATTCATCTCTTGCTCGCTTCAGTTTATCTATTAAAATTCACTATTTTCTTCCTTCTCAATCCACGCTATTAGAGAATAAGTTGCTTGAGAATAGTAGTGGAGGGGATTAGCCTCGTCCTTGCTGATAACTAAGATACCTTCTTTCTCAGGATAGAATTGTGCAAGTGTGCCATCAATATAAAACCCTTTGTATTCTAGCCATACGTGATGGTGTCCATTTATGTTTCCTTCATGAATAGAAAATTCTTTTTGCAACGTTCTATTCGGACCTGTTAAATGGACTAAACACCAAGTAACGAAATATCTACATTTGTTATAAATAGCATGACTATAAGGCATATTTGCCTTTTCTTCTGTTAATTCGTTAATCATTATCATGTAGTCTAAAAATTTTCTACCAGATACTTTTGAATGAACAAATTCTTCAACTTCTTTCTTTCGTTTTTGTTCTTCAACAGAAATTTGTTGTAGCCCATTTATCATACCTTCATTATTTGGTTTCATTTTTATCACCCTTCGTTTCTTCTCCTGCTAGTAGCAGGGTTAATATAGTGCTATAGTATGACCAATTTTCTTTTTAAAAGATGCGGAACTAAGGAAACTAAAACGTTCTAATTTCATTGAAATAAAATAAGGTTAGACTTTTTAGCTAACCTTTATCCTGTGTTTCAATTCATAATTCGAGTTATTAGTGGGAGGGTTTATCGATTTTTTTAGCTGTTATATTTAAAGCGGCATGAATGCCAATTTCCTCTTTATGTTTTTTTATAAATCGTTGGATAGCATTGACAATAGTTACGGATTCTATATTTTCGTTTATTTGAAACTGAGTGTTTTCTGCTTTAATTGCGTACCATTTTTTCATTTATGAACTCCTTGTGTATATATTTTTCAATCACCTTCATCTTCTTGTGGCCAAAGCATAATCAGTAATTCATCTTCATCTTTTAACAGGTCTTTATTTTTCCGCAGCACTTTTTCAATGCCTGTTGTACTATTCTTAGAAATAAGACCTTGGTCAATCAATGTTTTTCCTTTGCTTTCAATTACAATTTCAAATTCATTTCCATTCATGGATTCATCTCCTATATATTTTCCTATTATCGAAGGATTCCATCATTAGTACTTTGCTGTTGAGGTTTACCATCAATTTGTTAGTACGCTACCGCCATTTTCTGGCTTTCTGGATGACGTTAGCAATACCAATCTCCCAATATAAATGGATATTTTATAATGGCTTTAAGTATATTTTAATTTAGAAAAGTTCATTAGTAGTCTTTATAATGATTTTAACTATTTTTTCATCTTCATACCAACTAATAAAGCGCTCGTCATTTAAAAAATCTAACGAATGATATTTATCTGAAGCAACCATATATCCACTAGTTCTGCTTCGATAAATATGATAACCGTTTAATGTCACATTATCCTCTGGTTTTGCTTGTAATACATTAGTCATTTCAATTCCTCCCAATAGATATTTTTAAGAGTGTAGATGCAGGTGATGTTAATTATTACCTGCTTGTGTACACTATTTATTATAGAGAACAATACAGATTAAGGGTGTTAAAAAGTAGAATTTTCAAATAATTTAAGGGAGTATAAAATAAAAGAATGTAATCGTTTTATTTAGTTGTAGCCGAAAAGTCCCCATGCCGAATATAATAATAGTAATAGTAGTTTTTTCCACCAGCAGCATGAAAAAGTACATATAATAAGGGAGCAGTAGAAAGGCAAATCTATAATAACAGGGGGCATACTATGAGAAAGAGAAATGAAATGGTTTTGACAAGTGAAGAAATGGGAGCGTTCTTGTTCGAGTTAGCAAAGCGAAATACGGAAGATTTTATAGAGGACCCAAGCAATGTCGAAAATCTCCCAAAAGTGGACGAAAGTGTTTTGTTTTTCGAATTAATAAGTCTTGTTATGGCTGTGTTACAGGGGTATAGGCCGCAACATATACCTACAGATGCATATACTCATATGTACAATTATTATGACAAATTAATTCGCCAATATGCTACTGGTGGTCAAGAACAAATTCAAATACTTTCTTTACATTATAAAGAGTTAAATCACACATATAGAAAACTGATGGAAGAACAAGCACCTAGTCAACACGTAGAGAAAATGGCTAACCTTTTTGTCTATCGTTTGGCTGATGAAATTGGCGAGTCTTTTTCAAATGAATATCACTCCTATAGTGTTGGGGTCCTACTCACACACTTAATAAAAAACATTCCCTTTATCCTTGCCGATTATGAAGTGCGTTCAGTAGAAGAGAACATCTCTAGGTCAACGAAAGGTTCTGCAACCAGGCAGGAAACAAAAGGTAAGCAATTCGGCTGGATTAAGAGACCTTTGGCCATCTTAGGTTCCATAGCTGGGGTTGTTCTTGTTTATCTCATTGTAAATGCTATATTGGTAGGCGCCCAAAACATGGGACATTCAGATGAAAAAGCTCAGTTAGAAGATTATAAAACAGAACTAAAAGAAGAGAAAGAAAACATTTTGTCTGCTAAGGAAGAGTTGGAAGCCGTTCAAGCAAAAGCAGAAAGCCTAAAAGAAGAAATAGATGGATATGAAGCTGATTATCCATATGGTATTCCTGAAGAACTGTATGGTGATTATGAAATGATTGTAGAGGATTATAATGGTCTTGTAGATGATTACGATACTATGAGAATTGATTATGAAGGCCAAATAGATGACTATAATGAAAAAGTAGATACAGCAAATGATTTAGCGGAAGAAGTGGGCTCAACTTGGTATATCGTGCCTGTAGGAAAAAAATAAAAAGAGAAAGCCCTTGGTTTTAAATCAAGTGGCTTTTTTTAGTCTTATTAATTGAATTTGTAACTTCATCTAAGAAGAAAACTTATTTTATCGATAGCGAGGACCTTAATGCACTATTTACAAAAAGAGTATTTTTTCGAATAGCCCCGCTATTTTTTGCTCAGTGTCATACATAACTTGAAACATAACTGGTTGTAAATTAAGATAAAATCATGAAAGCTATTTTGTTCTTAAAGGAGAAATTATGATGGGTAATTGTAATGAAATTCAGGAACTATATCAAGAACTATTAAACGCTTGGAACAACCGCAGTGCAGAGGCATTTGCAGAACTGTTCACAGTAGATGGCGAGAGTATAGGTTTTGATGGAAGTCAGTCAATTGGAAGTGAAGAGATTTATTCTCACATTAATCCCATCTTTGAACATCACCCAACAGCCAAATACGTAAGCAAAGTTAAAAGTATAAGCTTTTTGCATTCCGACACAGCTCTTTTGAGAGCTATTTCAGGTATGATACCTCCTGGACTGGCAGATATAAATCCTAAAGTTAACGCACATCACACTCTACTTGCCGTTAAAATAGACGGGAATTGGAAAATAAAACTATTTCAAAATACACCCGCTCAATTTCACGGTAGACCTGAATTAGTTGAGCAAATGACAGAAGAGTTGACGCAACTACTAAAGTAAGCTAATTTTGTTCCCCTAGGTTTCACTAACTCTTTGCTTAACTTTAAAAAGTATTAAGCGAAATGAGTAGGTTTCTTACTCATAGAGTTTATTGTTTCTTGAAGGGACATAAAAAATCGAGTACCGCTATGGTGTACTCGATTTTTTTACTTATTAGTTACTTACTTATTTATCTCGTTTTACATTTGAATTTGGGAGATGAGGAAAAGAAATATCTTTTACAACACGGAATTGTTCACGTATATCATAATACGTATTAAGCTTCATATTTTCATCCCCTCCTACAAGAGAAACATATTGATTTAAAGCGGTTTCGGTCAATGTGACATCATCTTTCTTCTTACACAGTGGATACCAGTTGTAAAATTCCTGGCCGCTTGTAAACAACATACTCTGCATGCACTTCCTTTTTTATCTTTATTTTACACGCTTTTCCGATTACTTTCACGTCGTTTTATCATCTTTGTCGAGATAAGTACCATTTGGAAGGGAAGAGGAGTCGTCCTCTCTAGATATATGAATAATAAAGGTAATAGTTTTAAATCATTCTCTTGTTTAATTGACTTACAATTACGTTATTTTTGGATGCTCATAAGTAGCAGACGGAACAATCCCATTCTCTGTCAATACGTATTCGTGGTATTTCATTAATGCAGTTTTTAATGAATTAGGCACTCTGTCGTCATCATATGCACACACTATATATAAATCGTTTTCAGCTACAAAATTATCCGATTCCCTTTCATACCGTTCTAATAGAGCGGAAATCCCTTCTTGTTCAGCCCATTCCACATGTGCCCAGGCACGGAAAGAATTATTATTTTCGTTAAACGACTTGATAGCAGTTGAGAGATTTCCAAAAATCACACGAGGTTGAAAACTTCCGTTTGAACAGTAGAAATCAAAGTTATTAATTGTATGTATATATGTTAACTGCTTGTCTGATAGAAGCAGTTTTAATTTTTTATTTAGCATTGGAATGATTTTTTCACTTTCTATTACTAGAACATGGTCGCCTTGTTCAACACCTGCCAGAACGAATGAAACAAGGTCGTTTAAATAGGTTTCGATTTCCTTAATACTATAAAAGATATGAATGCCATTTTTCTTGTTAGTCAATTTCAAAAATGCACTTTCCATTTTAATCCTCCTTGTTTTATAGTGAATCCAAATATTCAGATATTAGAATTTACTAACATAATAATACCATTTATTGAGATGTAAGCCCATCCATCATTTGGATGCTTTTTTAAAGTCATTATGCTCACCTATCAATTTTATTCTGTAAAAAAGAGTAAGAGAGAGATGGCGTTTTTCCCTCAAACAAATAGAATACAAAAAAGCCACTTATAAAGTGGCCTTTAAAACAATTTATTGGTTAATTTTGTTTTTTTGTTTATTCAACACTTCCAAGAAATCTTTCACATTATTGTAAGCTTGTATATCATTTAAATTAAGTCCAAGTTGTACTGCCGTTTGAGCTAAGGAAGGTCTTACGCCTGTAACGACAGACTCAATTCCGAGTAATTTTAACGTATCTTTTAATTGGAAAAAATGATGAGCGACAAACGTATCAAACACAAGCATGCCTGAAAAATCAATTACAAGCAATTCAATATCTAATTGAGCTATTTTTGGAATTACCTCTGTAGAAATATACATTGCTCTTGTTTCATTGAAATCACCTATTAGAGGTAAGACAGCTACTTTATCTTTAATAGGTACAATTGGAGCCGATAATTCCATAATTTCTTTTTCAATAATTTCGATTGCTTTTTGGCTTTGGAGTTTAAAGTCTTGAGTTGTATCACGAATCGCTTCATCAAAAATAAAAATAATTTTTTTATATAATTGACTAATTTCTTTAGGCGTAGCCTTTTCTATAAAATCATTCTTCTCAATTTCGTTTATTAAAGATAAACGAAACGAACTAATTATTTCAACAGTATCATTTAATATTATGCCGTTTTCATAAAAAAAGTTATGAATGTCGTAGTCTAAATTTGTTTCTTGCGTTTTCAACTCATCAAAATTCAAACTTTTCGAAACTTGATGTAATAATATATTTAACATTTCTTTATGTTTAGTTATATGTTCGTTAGGTAAATCTAAATTTAATTTATTTATGGCTTGTAACAATAATTCATCGATTAGAGTTGTTTTTTCTTCTTCCAAATACGCCGAAACTAATTTTGAAATATTCTCCATATTTTTCTCCTTAAAGGATATGATTTAGTGCTTTTTTGCAAGTATAACATACACACTCAATCATATCTAATTTCGGTATGTACGTTATAATACTTAGAATTAGCAACAGTAGATATGAGTAAAGCTAAAAGAACACGCATTCTCACATGCATGTTCTTTTAATTACATACCTTATTGTTTTGTTAATATATAAGCTCCGCTAGGCAGAGAAGAAGGGTTATCCTCATTAGAAGGTTCAATCGTTACCATAATCGAAGCATCATAGCCTAACATTATTTCAATGTTTCCACTTGTACCAGTGCCATCATTTAAATAGTTAATGTACCCGAATTCATTATCAAACGTTACCAGTTGCCAATCAGTGGATGATTCGGTCCCGTAGTTAACTTTGACCTGAGCTTGATTATCGCTTTCCATCTTAAATTCAAGTTGTACAGGAGTTTGAGCTTCTACATCTGACCAAAATCCGTTAAATTCC
>Ga0268255_10002155_pt1 | contig 10568 bp, 14 predicted proteins | sample AgamicOrMarz_FD_200256 | JGI IMG/M metagenome (GOLD analysis project Ga0268255, IMG submission 200256) | Agave microbial communities from Guanajuato, Mexico - Or.Ma.rz (v2) (version 3) | ecosystem: Host-associated > Plants > Phyllosphere > Phylloplane/Leaf | place: Guanajuato, Mexico...
GCATGATGTTGTTGTTGTGCCTAATAACCCTGAAATGGCTATTGCGCGTGGCGTCTATCTGGCGCTGCAGGCTACAGAGGCCGATATCCTGGCTGATATCAGTAGTGCGGCATCTGTGAGCGATATCCGTAGCCGGACCAATGAGAAGGGCTAACTATGGCACAAGTGATTAAATTTACCGGGCTGGAGGAAGGCGGACTATTCAGCCGCTCTATGCTTGAAGACTACAATAAGCTGAAGACGAATCCCGCAAAGCGCGCCTTTGTGATAAACGTTATTCGTTCGGGCTATGCAGTAGACCAGATGGGGCTTGCACCAATCATCGCGCTGATGGAAGAGACGTACGGTGATACGTTCATGACAATGACTAAGCGTGAGCGGCTACAGCGCCTGCTTTCGCTAATCAGCGTCACCCTGGGTGAAACCACTCCGCCGACGCCGGGTATGCAGCCGGTACAGGCACCAGTGGCAGAACCTGCAGCCGCTTTCATTGCCGCGCCACCAGCTGAAAATGCTCAACCGGCACAAGCTGAGAGTCGTTCCAGTGAGGCTGCTCAACCGGCGCAGGCCAAGAGCCAGCCGGAACCTGTTAGCGAATCAGTCAGCGTGACCCACAATGACGACGATAATTCTTCCAGACGCGTTGAAGAAGCACCTAAAGGCGTTGCAACGAGCGCGTTAAAGCTGCCACGCCATAGAGTTTCGGGCTAAGCCATACTGCCCCGTTCACATGAGCGGGGCATTTTCTACTCTTCCCCTTCTGCACATATCCATCAATTCCCTTGCCAGTGCGCATACCGACAGCTGTTCCAGTTCCTTCTTCTGCAGGACGCGTTTAGTCGCGCTTTCCACACACAGCGTGTCGTAATTCAGATCCTTCCTTCCCCGCACCTTAAAGATATAGCCATTCATGGCTTCCAGACGATACTGCCGGGGATACGCGTCGGGGTGTACCCGGCACTGTGCGAATGGCGAACGAACAAAGGAGCGCAGAATATTCGAGATAATGCCGGTGTTCACCGCTAAGTGTGGGTATTCAGTCTCCACCAGCTTAGTGACTTCGGCCACTGTCATGTAATCCCGTCTGCGAATCAACAGATCGGCCACCTCTATACTGCTCACCTTTTGCTCCATATACTGCTCCGCTTGAATTGACTACAAGCAATTCTAAGGATTGTATAATTCGCACAAGAGATAATGGCTTAAATATCGCCATTATTAGCAGGTATAAGCGGGTTTTCCAGACGATTCCTGCCATAACAGGCGTTTAGCTAAACTGGCTGGTGGGCTTTATCAGGAAATGGCGATCGCAGTACTGGCGGTATGTTTGAACACTATAGATGGCCGATAGTAGATCCAGCATAAAATATAATGTCGAGCAGTATAATTACCAAAAGCCGGATAGGTTACTTAGAGTTTGAATGATGTACGGTGCCGGTGCCGGTGCCGGTGCCGGATGAGAGTATTCAGCCGGCGATCGTGTATCAGGTAGTGTCTTACTGCTCTAAACCAGAAAGTTACTCTGTCACGTCCTGGCTACTGACTTTCACTGTTCCCGTTACACCAGCTTCCAGTCGCTTGCGAGAATATCGGTAGAAGCAGGCGCCCAGTCAGAGACAGTCAGCTGTTCTGCGTCAATGAGCAAAAGCTGGGGCATCTGTGTGACTGTAGCCTCCGGGTTGCAGTCAAAGTAACGTGCCGGTACGCCGTACATATCTGTCTCGTTCAGCGCGGCGCGCATCGTGCCTCTGCTGAGGCGCAGATAAACACCCTTCCCCCATGTAGCACGCGCCACCTTGCAGCCCTCTGACAGCCATAGCTGCGCTACGGCCAGCGGTGCATGCTCTTGCCTGAAACTAAGTTCGCCCTTCTCTATCAGCGCCTCATTACGCAGGATCAGATCATTCAGCTTAATCAGTGCGGCACAGGCGGCGTGGTTCAGGGTTTCACCATAACCGGTCATAGTCAGGCCGCTTTTACTAATAACGGCTGCGTATCCGTCATTTTTGGTCTCAGACGTCTCTGTAATGGCATATCCGAGGCGTTCGATCACGGCCAGCAGCGCCATGTAATCGCCTGCATAGTCGGCTTGTGCGTCTGCAATCATGGCGATGGTTGCGTTTAACTGTTGAGCGGTCATCATTATCAGTAGCCTCGTTTCTGCTTGCGCTTCTGCGTTGCCTGTCTCTGCTTCTTCACGCCTGTAATGTCTGTGGCCAAACGACGTATTCCCTGTTCGATCTCTTCCTGCACGGGTGGCCGGATCTCTGCCACCAGCAGCGCTCTTACCTGCGGGACGGGAACGGTTGGCGGACGGCGGGCAATCCAGCTGAGGCTTCCCATAATTGCGCCCATCAGTGCGATCTTCTTCATGCGTTTTCTCTTCCTGCAGGCGTGCAGAATCCCCGGCAGATGCCGGTGATTAAATCTCACCTGGTTAAATCCGGCGTGGGATACGCACGGCGATAATTTGATGCCTGCGCCGGCGCGTGGCCGGGTGGCTGTAATGGCATTGTGCTGTCCGGATTCGAACCGGCTACCGTCCGTCTGTCCCCATCAGGCCTTACGGCTATTCAATGAAACGGCGGTTGCTTCCGTTAAGCGACAACACAACGGTAAAAGCACATTGCAGGCGCTCTTACCTGTTGCCCTGTCTTAGCCCGCCACCAGCTGCGCGACAAGCCATTTATGACCGGCAAACAGTCCGGCATTAAGAAGGCAGTGAAACATGACAAACTGCATGGCTCTGATGGTCTTTGTGTAGGTGCTGTCACTCATGCGCATTGCGTCCGGATTAACTGACTGTATGACACTGATGATGCCTGATATATCGGGTAAAGCGTTAGTGGTGGCCGGTGCCATATCCGGCAAGTAACCTCTCAAGTGACTGGTCAACCTGGTTACTGGCGGCTCAACCCCTGTGTACGCGACTGAAGAAGCGGGGGCCAGTCTTGCGATCGCAGAAGCAACTGCGAATGCACCACAACGGAAATAGCACTGAACGGATCGACTGGGGATTATCCATCAGCTGCGTGGATTAGCTTATGAGGCTGTCACGCCAATGCTATTACCTGTTGTGAAGTATCGGGCTTCCGGAGAAGCCCTGAATCACTACTTAACGCTGATAAATGGCATTGGTGCGCCATTACCCATGTATTGTGGAAGTTTACCGTTCCACTTATTAATGCCCTCCAGCTGCAAAACTTCAGGGTTCTGGCGCAGGGCTTCACCACGCATAGCGATAGCAGCTGATTCAGCTTTAGCGTGCAGCATCGTTGCATCCGCTTCACCACGGGCGATCTCGATAGCCTTTTGTGCTTCCGCTTTTGACTGCTGAATTTCGTTTTCACGCAGCAGAGCACGCTGAGTTGCTTCAATCTTAGCGTTAATCGACTCTTTAACCTTTTGCGGGTACTCGAGATCGCTAATCCATGACAGCTTAACGATGCGAATCCCCAGCGGATCCAGTTTAGCTTTCAGATCGGCTGTAACTGCATTCAGCAGTTCAGTTTTGCCACCAGCAGCAAGGGAATTAATATCCATACGGCCAGAGTGATTAATTAACGCATCGCTAATGTTCTGGCGAATGTTAATTTCGGTTATTTCTTCAACGCCTTTTCGATATTTCTGGAAAATAGACGTGACTTTAGTCGGGTCAACGTAATACTCAACGCCTACTTTGGCCTTAATATCCATTGAGTCTGCTGTCTGAAACACAAACGGTGCATCGTAGTTGTACAGCTGATTAAACGTTGGAAATTGATAAATTTCCTCGTTCATGGATAGCCAGTAACGCCCGGTACCAACTTCCTGCTGTTGAACACCTTTATCATCACCATAAAGCTCAACTTTTACGCCTACATAGCCGGTCGGGACGGTCACGCGCTCGCAGCCGGACAGCAGCAAAGCTGATCCTATCGCCAGTGAAGCCATTACTAATTTAGTTTTCACGCTTTAATGCCTTTTTCAGTAATACAGAAATAACTTTTCTGACCCATTTCAAAATTAACCAAGCGTAAACGGGCATGGTTGCCAGTAAAAAAAAACCGGCTATGCAAAGAATGGTGTCTTTGCTGGATATTAACCACGGTGCTAAATGGCCGTAAGCCATGAATCCAATAAATAACAGGCAAAGAAGTTTCAGGTAAAAGCCAGCCAAACTGCGTCCTCACAAGTAATACATTCAGAGAGGGACTCTATGCAAAACAGCGTAACGCCCTTTTCTATAGGCACTACCGACGACGTTTCCTTTTCAACCCACTTCGCCATGCTTTTACGAACGTCTCAATGCCATAGATGGCCACCAGCGCGTAAATCACAGTGAGAAACGGGTGCTCTGCAGCAAACTCTGATAACGACATATCGCATCCTGCCGTGGGGGAATGGGGTTGTAGTGATCGTTTTCCGTTAGCGCGATTGTTCAATGAGGCGGGACTTGAACCCGCTTTGCTTTCGCAGCCCATCGCTGACCACCCGTGTTAATTCACAGGCAAGGCTTTCGCCCCGTGGATTCCGGCTCCACAACTCCTACGGTGTGTTAAAGCGATCACCACAACGGTCGAGAACACTGAGCAACCACGCGCCAGGTGTTCATTAAAGTCACCTTTCAGTGTCCTCGCCGTTATGGGCTGGTCTTTCCCAGCCGTCACGAACTGTTAAGGTCTGCCGCTGACCTGTCCTGCCACCAACCAAATTAGCCGGTAGACAGGGCATCGCCTGGTGTTGGCGTGAAATGCATGGGGGGCTGGTGCCACCAGCTGTCCGTTACGGAATCTACGGACGGGTCATGTAAAGGAATTTGCAAAACGTCAGGTAACTTTTCCGTCCCGCGTGCGCATAGCCGCATTCCCCCATTTGTGAGCGCGCTGACAGAGGTAATCTTTCGCCAAACGCCAGATGCAGCAGTGCGCTCACAAATAGTGATCCCTTACGAGGATCAGGCGGGAGCATCTTTAAGCCTCATGGGGCATTCTTTGCGCGGGATTAGTCCATCAACCGCGTTCACTGCCATGACAGGAGGGGCTACTTGCCGTTCACCCTACTCATAACACACCCGGAAAAACCTAATAACCGGGGGCGGCCCGTTACGAACTGGTGCATGGGGCCGGATTTGAACCGGCGGCGGGCTTAACAACTTCTGCGTTCGGCCTCTTCGCTACCCATGCTGAATATTAGCCGGAGCATACCCGGCGCGGACACTTAGGCATCTGGTCAACCTGCCCGCTTGCATAACAAATAGGTGTGGAGGCACCTGCCAGATTTGCATTGCGTTTGCCTCGCGTGCTAAAGCGTTTTCCCCCGTTTCAGCCGTCAGCACACACTAATGCGCTCACGGCTGAACCTGAAAAAAAGCCCGGAAACTACCGGGCATAAAATCCTACACACACAGCAAAGCCTACTCTGGAATAGACTTTGATTTGTGAAAAAAAGCGGATTAAACAGACAGTTATGTCTAACCCGCCAAATGCCTATCATGAATATTGCACGGAGCAGTGATGCCCTTGTCAGCGGGGAAGAATGTACACAAATTGGAGCATTGAAGCAATGAAAATCTAAGAAAACTCTTAGACTTTCAAAGCATGAATAGTGAGTGTTAGCGGCGCTTTACTTTTGGGTTCCTGATGTTCTCAATGTCGCCGTTCGCCTGCGCCCACTTTATGCACCAGCTGTTTACTGCAGCGCGGATTTCCGTCACTGAGGCCTCGCTCAGCCCCTTCACTTTCGCCAGCTCGTCAGGTAACTCGCCGCCAGCATCGGCAACCGTCTCATACCCGGCCTTAGTCAGTGCGTTAAGGATGCGTGTCGGTATGGCCAGCTCGGAGACCGGCGCAGCTTTGCCGTCCTGAATGCGCTGGTGGAGACGCGGGAAATCCAGCGCCAGACGCTTCATGATCCGTGCGTGCAGCTCGTCGTTAATAGCTGTGTCCCACATCGGCGCAAGGTCAGGCAGCAGGCGGAATACCGGATTCCCCCATATACCCGGCACCACGTCCATTGCCAGCATCATCGCGGTGCGGATCTGGAAATGGAAATCAGCCGTCTCAATGGATACGTCGCGGATACCGTGGAAGACGCTCAGACCAAAGTGGAAGTTGTAGATGTAGCAGCCCACGTCGCCGGAGCCGTCCGGCAGCTGAAGCAGAAACTGCTGCACATCTTCCCGGCCATCGTGGAAATCGACGCGCTCCTTCAGGTGGTTATATAGGGCGGTAGTCTTCATCAGGTCATTGGCTGTCGCGGCCCGCTGGCGGCGCTCTTCTCCGACAACCTTATCAGCGATGTTGAGTTTGCTCTGCAGCTCCTGACGCTTAATGCTGTCTTTTTTGCGGTCGGCGCGCTGCTGCGAAATGGTTTTGTCACGCTCATTCAGGTCACGCGCCAGGCGTTCAGGATTCTTGCGGCGGTACTGGTCATATTCCTGTGATACAGAGGTAAATGCCAGCTGCGCGGTGGTCAGGGCTGACCTGACACCCTCAAGCTGATTCTCTGCATTGATTACACGGTTAGCCGCCTCAAGTTCACGTAGCTTAGCCGCCTCGCGGGCCTCTTCAATGGCGTTCTCTGCATCGAGACGGATTTTCGTTACTTCGTTGACCAGTGCGGACTGTGCGCCCAGTTGCTGCTGCGCCTGCTCCAGCGTATCCAACAGCAGGTTGTAGGTATCTGCTTCATGATTGAGGCGCATGCCGATATCGATCTGGATCTGCTCCAGTGCGTTCGTGCAGTTATCAAGAAGGCGCAGCTCAAGGTCATCGAGTGTCAGGCGTTTACGGACGGAGTTAAGCTGGCCGTAAGCGGTGACAAAGGCCTGGTGAAGAACATCGTCATCAACGTTGCATTCAGGGAGATTTTGCAGCTGCTGTAGTGAAGTGAGTGTAGTCATAATGAGAATCAGATCCGCGTGTTATTTGTCGCGGATGATAACTCGAAATTAACCACTGTCTAAGACTTTTCTTAGATTTAGTTACATGATTCAGGAAAGGTGGCTGGTGGCTTTGTCCCGGACTCAGCCACCAGCAGAGGATTACAGCAGTTTCAGCGCCGTTACGGCTATGGCGGCCATAGTGGCAATCATCAATACGTTCAGCAGTAAAGACGGCACTTTGATCTCGCCGGTCTCGTACTCTGCCTGCGTCATCCGGCCCAGGTAGCTATGCGAGATAAGTACTGCGTTTTCGTCAAAGCTCAGCGTAGCCCGGACGTTCTCCAGCGTCTGACGGGATATCTGACGTGTGGCCAGCTGGACTATTCCTGATCGCATCTTGCCGTTGTCGCCCATGTAGCAGACCGTATGGTAGTGAAATGGCTTGTTCTGGCCCATCAGCTGATAACAACCCAGTCGCTGACGCGCATATCGTTAACGCTCAGATCGTGTATTTCAACACCGCCGTTTGGACGGGTCAGTATCAGTACGTCACAGCCTTCATGCTCCTGCTCCAGCGATACAAAATAACCCTCCTCCCACGCTTCCCGACGCATCAGCAACTCCGGATCCTCTTTCATTTTCAGCAAGGCGCTGTCATAGCTGCACGTAATGGCACCGATTCCAATTTTGCTCAAACCTTCGATCTGTGCCGTAGTCATGCGTCCGCGTCCTTCTGTTAATGATTTTCTCAAGATGTAACTGATCCCCTTCACGCCGCCGAAATAGTTCAGCTGGCGGTTGCTCATGCCGCTACGGGACATAAGCTCCTGCTTCGGTACTTTGGAAATGCCGACGTCCATAGCCATGTCGGCAAAAACCGAAAGCCCACGTCCCAAGCCGTCACGCGTCTTTTTACGGCGCGCATAATGCTCAAACGTAGGGCTTCCGGTAAAAAACTGCGCGTCAAAAAGCACTTATTCGCTCCAGAAACCGTCATTCTCATGTGCGGGCATTACTTCGCCTGCTTTGAGAACTGCGTATTGCTCCATCACGCTGATCGTCTCTTCAGGTGAAAATGATAAAAGAACGTAATACCCCTGCGCCTTCAGGCGACGCATCCACGTCAGCTGATACTCAGAAGGCATATTCTTACCGTGTTTCTGCTCTACCCGCATTCCGTGATAGATGCCTGCCGGTATTTCCAGGGACATATCCGGAACGCCCCGCTTTGCGCCTTCAGCCTCGATCGCTGCGGCTGTCGCCTTTAGGCGAAACCCTCCGTTAGGTACGGCATACAGATGGTCATAAATAACCCTGTTGTGACGGTGAAAGTGGTCAAAGATTCGAACCTGATCGTAATGCTCTTTTTTTCCCTTAAGCAGATCGGGTTTTTTGACGAGAGCGGCCAGCGCTTTTGCGTGAACCGATATTTCTATAGCTGCCGCTAACCATGCAGAACCTTTGCCGGATTTTACTGATGATCCACCAGCCGATTTATCAGCTGCTCTGGTGCGGGATTTTTGGTTTTTTTTGTAGGAGTGCAACCACTCTTCACTGACGCGCATATCCGGAATTACCAACCGATGATTAATTAGTCTAAAAGATGGATCTGCGTTGGGGGGTATTTTTAACGCTGAGACGGGAAAAAACAAGCCTGTAATCTACATCTTTGAAAGATATTAATTACAGGCAGTTATCTTTTTACTGGTGGGCCATCCACATGAACGCCAGGGTATAAACGAGACCGAGCGTACTGAGACAAAGCACGAGGAACCTGCCGATCACATTAGAAAACGAGGTGGGTTTTGCCGAAAGAGCCTTGTTTGTAGTGGCATTAACAAAATCACGCTGCGCAAAATTATTCATGATATATTCTCTTCGTTAGGTGCGGGGGTGTACGTCGCCAAACTGAACCCCTGCAAAGTGAAAGCCCGGCCATATGGTCGGGCTTTTTCTTGGTTGCCGCCTTAGCTGCTTAATGCAATCTAAGGGTTTTCTAATTTACCGTCAATTAAAATCACTACTTTTCGTCACTTTTCACCTGTGGCAAGGCCTCTCCGGCATTCTTGAGCCGCTTCAACGCGTCCTGTAGTGCGAAAATCCAGCTACTTTTGTCCAGTTCCCGTACCCGCTTTACTCTCTCCTGTGTGTAGGGATTAATGACCCAAACCCATGCTTCATGATCCTGGCGATTGCGCATCGTAAATACCCCGGTCGGGGGGTAAAAATTCAGCTCAGCACCATTGGCATAGGCATAGGCTTCCAGTTCCTCCAGCTTAAGGTACTTGTTCTCTCGCGGCACGGTGTCTCCTAAAATCTTCTTTTTTCTATGGATTCATCATAGCTGACGTACATGTAAGGTTCAGTATCATCCGCCGACGGCATCACAGGAAGCAGATGCACCGCGCTAAATACGGCATCGTTTTCAGTACGGTCGTCCGCGTACAAGTGCGCAGCTATGACCGTAAGTGCAGGCCGTGAAAGCGAGTATATTTCAGCAACATCGCTTTCAACTACCTGCCCAAATTTAGTAGTAGCACGTTCCAGTAATAAGGTTTTGACCGCAGGCCACCACGGGCCAAATGCCCGGTACGCAAACCTCGCACTGCTAACGCGCTTTACTAAATTTTCCAGATAGCTTACTAAAAACGCCTCTTCTGTTCGCCCGTCCAGTGCCAGCGGTAGCAGGCTCTCGATGTAAGTCTCAGTTGGCTTAATGGTATCAATCAGTGTGGTCATATTAGACGGCCCTCGCGGGCCGCTCCTGAATTATGCGTTTACAATATCGCTGCGTAGCGCATCGAGATCGTGGGAAGAAGGGATAAGCCAGGCGGCTTGTGTAAACTCGTTTCCGGCTACCGGATCCTCTTCGAAGTTCCAGAATTTCGCACCGTACTTCTCTTTAATGAGGTCACGCACCGCTTTACGCTTAAGTACCGGCTTATCGCTGGTGTCGGTCAGGACATAAGCGCCACCAGCCGGGAAGTCGATTTTAAAGGTGCGGTTCTTCCATTTACGCGAAGCCACCAGCTCCTGCTCGTTCTTCATGACCTGGAAGCCATCGGCCTGCTTCTGAACCTGAACGGTACGCACGTCCGTTGCCGCAGCCTCAGCGCGCTGACTTGCCTCTTCACGGCGGGCCTTCACGTCTTCAGGCGAAAGTTTGCCGGTCATCAGCGCTTTGTAGTCATCCCATGTTGTCGCGTAATCCCGGTATTCGCCCTTCTCAATCCGCTCAAGATAGGTATATATCGTACCCATCAGCGTTTTGATGGTGCTGGATGAGGTAAACGTTTCAGCAGTAATTCCGGCGTCATCGAGCGCGCCCAGTGAAACGCCGGCACGAAGATAAATTGCAGCCGGTGACTCAGTGACGGTAGCAGCTCGGTCAATATCACTGAAAGCGTCAAATTTCGACTTCACCAGCAGCATAGCGATCCCTGCCTGGCTGTCACTCTCACTCATCTGGCGGAACTGCTGCAGCGCGGCAGCGGCATATTGTTTTGTCAGTGACCTGACTGCCTGAACCTTGCCGTCAGCCATCTCATTACGCAGCTGATCGAATATCACTTCATACTCATTACGGTTGGAGAATCCCTCCATCCCGTTACGGAACTGGCGAACACTGATTACGTTGCTCCAGTAATAGCGATCGTTCGCCGCGCCCAGGAAGGCTGAATGCGCCTCTTCATCCGTTGCACCG
>Ga0268255_10002156_pt1 | contig 10563 bp, 9 predicted proteins | sample AgamicOrMarz_FD_200256 | JGI IMG/M metagenome (GOLD analysis project Ga0268255, IMG submission 200256) | Agave microbial communities from Guanajuato, Mexico - Or.Ma.rz (v2) (version 3) | ecosystem: Host-associated > Plants > Phyllosphere > Phylloplane/Leaf | place: Guanajuato, Mexico | collected...
AGCGTCCTGCTGCCTGGCGCAAGCAGCACCATGAGCAGAATGACGCCCTGAACAGGGCAGTCAATCTGGCGCGAGAAAAGGTGACAGAAGATAACCCGGTGATGTTTACCCTGCCTGGCAGCCAGATCGCCGAAGGAAAGCAGGCGCTGGTACTGGAAGACGTGCAATTGCCTTTTGTTGCGATGCCACCCTTGACCTGGCGGATGGACGGGCCGATGCGGGTCGCGTTGCGCGGACCCAATGGCTGCGGAAAGTCGACGCTTCTCAAGGTGATATTGGGTGAGATCGCTCCGCTGGCCGGGCATTGTCACGCGTCGGTGAAGATGGCGTATCTCGATCAGCATCTCTCTTCGCTGGATCTGACGCAATCGGTCATGACGCTTCTCAACCTGAACAATACTCCTCTGGAGGAGGGCGTTCTGCGCACGCGTCTGGCACAGCTGCAATTAGGGGCGGATAAAGTGTCATTGCCCCTTGCCGAACTGAGCGGCGGAGAACGGTTAAAAGCCGCCCTGGCCTGCGTATTGTGGCGAGCCGAGGCAACCCAGTTGCTGCTGCTGGATGAGCCAACCAACCATCTGGATTTGGACTCGGTACAGGCAATCGAGGCGGCGCTGGCCGATTTTCCGGGGGCGATACTGGTTGTTTCACATGATGATGCCTTCCTGGACGGGCTTAAGCTGACCCATGAGCTGGTCTGGCAACAGGCGGGGTGGTATTGCAGAGAACGCTAAAAACACAAACCCCCGCATTCGCGGGGGCGTAAACTTTTTTTAATGCATTTTAGGCCTTACTACGGGCTGAGTACGGGCGTTGCCTGAATCAGGCGCATCAGCTTTAACTCGGTCATGGAAGGTTTAACACGTTTTGATTCCCATTCCTGAACCTGAGCGACGCTTACGCCCATTTCTCTAGCGAAATCAATTGTTTTCAATCCTGTCCCTTTGCGCAATCGCTCAAATTCAGTAAAGGGATTGGATTTTTGCGCCAACGTCACCGTCTGCGATAGATCTTTAAATACAATTTGTTCCAGGCTGGTTAACAGCTCAAACATTGGGTCTTTAGATTCCATTAAGAACTCCTCATAAATCTCACAACGGGATCATGAACATCAGAGAGCCATTTAAGAATAGTTGCAAAAAGGAACCTTGGATCGTTGCGGGAGTGATTAATCGTGCGGTAAGCATTGCCTGAGCGTTTCAGCAGACTGGATAGTTATGCTAATTACCTGATTAATCATAAGCAGGCTTCGAATGGTATTTTTTTGTAAATCGTCAGAAAAAATCCAGCAATAGCCGTTTTGCATGAAAAGAGTATCTTGCGGACGTGACCTGGACTATTCTTGTCACCATTGGGCACACGTGTGCCAGAGTGCGTATTTTTTGGGTGAAAGGAGTAATAAAATGGCGACAGGAAAGTCCTGCTCTCGCTGGTTTGCGCCTCTTGCGGCGCTACTGATGGTAGTTAGCCTGAGTGGGTGTTTCGATAAGGAAGGCGATCAGCGCAAGGCGTTCATCGATTTTCTGCAAAATACCGTAATGCGTAGCGGCGAGCATTTGCCTACGCTGACCGCAGATCAGAAAAAACAGCTCGGTCCCTTTGTTTCCGATTACGCCATTCTTTATGGTTATTCACAGCAGGTGAATCAGGCGATGGATTCCGGGCTTCGTCCGGTTGTGGACAGCGTGAATGCCATCCGCGTACCGCAGGATTATATGACTCAGCGTGAACCGCTGCGTCAGTCTAACGGGGCGCTGGGCGTGCTTAGCCAGCAGTTACAGAACGCGAAAATGCAGGCAGACGCCGCACGTTCCGCGCTGAAGCATGAAGAAGACCTCAAGCCGGTGTTCGATCAGGCGTACGAGAAAGTGGTGACCAAACCCGCAAGTGCGCTGGAGCCACTGATTCCGGCTGCGCAGATCTTCACGCAGCAGCTGGTTCAGGTGGGTGATTTTATCGCTTCGCAAGATACGCAGGTGAGCTTTGTCTCTAACGGCATTCAGTTCCCGACGTCTCAGCAAGCCAGTCAGTACAATACGCTTATTGGTCCACTTGCCTCGCAGCATCAGGCATTTAGTCAGGCCTGGAGCGCCGCAGTCGCGGCAACCGAGTAAAAAACACCCCGCTTCTGGCGGGGTTTTTTATCAATGGCGAAAATAAAGCTTGTCATTCGAGTACCACCCACGTATAACTATGTTCGTCGGTTTGTTCACAGACCTAAAGCAGTTTAGTTAAGCAGTCCAGATGAGTTATCTTAGATACCCTTCGTAGTGACCCTTCCTTCATCGCTTAAAAATCTGTAATACATTCCATCATCGCGCCGGAAGGCAAAACAAATTTTTAAAAAGGTAATATCTATGTCTGGTAAAATGACTGGTCTGGTAAAATGGTTCAACGCTGATAAAGGTTTCGGCTTCATCACTCCTGACGATGGCTCTAAAGATGTATTCGTACACTTCTCTGCTATCCAGAACGAAGGCTACAAATCTTTGGACGAAGGTCAGAAAGTTTCCTTCACCATCGAAAGCGGCGCTAAAGGCCCAGCAGCTGGTAACGTTGTAAGCCTGTAAGCTTCCAACTCAGCAGCAAAGAATTTTAAAACCCGCCTTATGGCGGGTTTTTTCGTTTTAGGCTTTTACCTGCGGGTTAACGCAGTTCTTTTCCACTTTACCCTTCAGCGCATCGATCAGATTGTCCACTGCCGTTGCAGCCATGTTGTAGCGGGTTTCATGCGTGGCAGAACCAATGTGTGGCAGCGCGACGACGTTCGCCATACTGAGCAGCGGCGAGTCGACCGGCAAGGGTTCCTGCTCAAACACGTCCAGCCCTGCGGCGTGAATTTCACCCTGCTGCAAGGCGTCAATCAGCGCCTTCTCATCGACGACCGGGCCACGCCCCGCGTTTATGAAAATGGCCGACTTTTTCATCTTCTTAAATTCTGCTTTGCCGATCATATGATGCGTTTCGTCAGTCAGCGGCAGGATCAGGCAGACGTAGTCGGCTTCCTGAAGCAGGGTATCTAATTCACAGTAGCGGGCGTCAAAACGCTCTTCCGCCTCCTGATGATGGCGACGCGCGTTGTAGAGGACGGGCATGTTAAAGCCAAAATGCGCACGCTGTGCCAGGGCAAGGCCAATACGGCCCATGCCGACAATCCCCAGCGTTTTGCCATGAACATCCACGCCAAACCAGTCCGGCCCAATGCTTTTAGTCCATTCGCCCGCCTTAACCCGCTCGGCCACTTCCACGACGCGGCGCGCGGTGCTCAGCACCAGCGCCATCAGCGTATCAGCTACCGTTTCCGTTAGCGCATAGGGCGTGTGCATGAGCAGGATCTGTCGGTTATTAAGGGCATCAACGTCGAAATTGTCATAACCCACTGAAATGGTTGATGTGGCACGCAGCGCAGGCATTTTATCCAGCAAAGCGGCATCCACTTTTTCGCTTGAACCCAGCAAGCCTTCGGCGCGGGCAAAAGCATCCGCATGCTGCGCGACGGTTTCCGGGCTGAGATCCTTCACGCGGGTCACGGTAAAGTGCTCTTCAAGTCGTTTCTGCAGATCTTCAGGCAGTGCTTTATACAAAATGACGGACGGCTTCATGCTAATCTCCGTTGAGTTGAAAGGGGTCAGGCGTGGCGTGCGCCAGCAGGAATTTGTTGATTATTAGCAGGCTTAACAATAAGAGTAAGCCATACCGAGGCGAAAAGTGCCACCCCCATAAAAATGTATGAGGCGGACGGGCTGCCGGTGCTTCCGTTAAGGTAGCCCACAAACCAGGAGCCGAAGAACGACCCTAATGCGCCCATACTATTGATTAACGCCATCGCGCCACCGGCAACGTTCCGCGGCAGCATCTCCGGAATAATGGCAAAGAACGGACCGTATGGGGCGTACATCGCGGCGCCCGCGATGACCAGCAGCGTGTAAGAGATCCAGAAATGATTGGCGCCGACCGCCCAGGAACCAATAAATGCACAGGCAGCAATCAGCAGCAGTGGCCAGACAAACAGCTTACGGTTTTGCAGCTTATCGGAGGCCCATGAAGCAACGATCATCGCGATAGTCGCCGCCAGATAAGGTACGGCAGAGAGCCAGCCCACTTCGACCATTCCCAGGTTTTCCCCACCGCTGCGGATAATAGAAGGCAGCCACAGGACAAAGCCGTACACCCCGATGCTCCAGGTGAAATACTGCATACACAACAGGATCACGTTGCGGGAACGGAAGGCCTCGCCATAGTTTCGTACCGGCTTCAGCCCTTGCTGCTCTTTTTCCAGCTCGGCCTGCAGCGCGGCTTTTTCATCGCCAGAGAGCCAGTTCACCTGTGCGGGTTTGTCTTTTACCAGCACCCACCAACAGAAGGCCCAGATGATGGCCGGCACGCCTTCGATGATGAACATATGGCGCCAGCCGAACGACTGAATCAGGTAACCTGACACCACGGACATCCACAGCACCGTGACCGGATTCCCCAGGATCAGGAAGGTATTGGCTCGCGAGCGTTCTGATTTGGTAAACCAGTTGCTGATATAAATCAGCATGGCGGGCATGACGGCAGCTTCAACGACGCCGAGGATAAAGCGGATAGCGGCCAGCGCAGGAATATTATTTACCATCCCCGTGAGCGAGGCGCAGGCTCCCCATAAAATCAGGCAGATAAAAATCAGTTTGCGTACGCTGCGGCGTTCGGCATAGATAGCGCCGGGGATCTGGAAGAAGAAGTAGCCCAGGAAGAACAGGGCGCCCAATAATGACGAGACACCTTTGGTGATCCCCAGATCTTCCGTGATGCCTGCGGCGGAAGCGAAACTGAAGTTTGCACGATCGAGGTACGCCAGGCTGTACGTGATAAACACGATCGGCATGATGTACCACCAGCGTTTTAATGCATTTGTCGACTTATTCATGGGCTTGCCTCTGTGGTTGAGGTGATACCGCCGTTGTATGTAGGGTACACGGTGGTGAATTTGGGTTATTCGGATAACTGGTTGCGCGTGGGCAATCCTTCACTGTCGCCCTGCACCTGAATCGCCAGCGAACCAATGTGGTTACCCCGGGCGACGGCCTGCTGCAGCGTTTTGCCTTCCAGCAGGGCGCTGATGACCCCCACGGCAAAACCATCTCCCGCACCAACGGTATCGACGACGTTATCGACGTGAACCGCCGGAACGGTGCCTTGCTCACTGGCGGATGTTTTGAACCAGGCACCGTCAGCGCCGATCTTGACGATCACGGCCTTAACGCCTCGCTCCAGATAAAAATCGGCAATGCCTTCCGGCGTCGTTTCACCGGTGAGAATGGTTCCCTCTTTCAGGCCGGGCAGAACCCAGTCTGCCTTAAACGCCAGATGGTTGAGTTTTTCCACCATCTCGGCTTCGCTTTTCCAGAGAACGGGACGAAGGTTGGGATCAAAGGAGATACTTTTCCCCTGAGCCTTGAAGTTCGTTGCAGCATGATCGAGCAGTGCCCAGGAGCTGGCGGACAGCGCCGCCGCCACACCGCTCAGGTGCAAATGGCGTGCTGAACTGAAATAGCCCGGGCTGAAATCCTCGGTGGAGAGGTGGCTCGCGGCGGAGCCTTTACGGAAATACTCCACAATGGGATCGGTTCCATTGTCGACTTTCGATTTAACCTGGAAACCGGTTGGATACCGGTCATCCAGCGTCACGCCTGTTGAATCAATCCCCTCTTTTTTCAGGCAATCTAAAACATACTGCCCGAAGCTGTCGTTCCCTACGCGGCTCACCCAGCCGACGTTCAGCCCCAGGCGTGCCAGCCCGGTGACAACGTTCAGCTCCGCGCCCGCGACGCGTTTGATAAAGCGTTCAACGTGGCTCAGATCGCCGGTTTCGGTGGCGACAAACATGGTCATCGCCTCACCAATGGTGATGACATCCAGCCTCTTTTGCATGGCGTTACTCCTCACGCAGCAGGTTGACATAATGGCGTGTGACCGCGGCTAAATCCGGGCCTTCCAGGGGAAATTCAATGCCTCGTGGCGCATCGCCCGGCAGTTGTTCCAGCAGCGCCATCCAGCGCGCGTCTGCGCAATCGGGCGCTATGGCGCGAAAGTGCTGATGATGCGGGACGGCCGCTTTGACATGAATATAGCTGACGGCTGGCGCCAGATGACGGGCCGCCTCTTCCGGTGATTCGCCGACCCAGAGCCAGTTGCCGGTGTCAAACGTCAGGGTGACGGGTAATGCCATGACCCGGCAGGCGGCTTTAAAACGTTGCATGGGGGCGAGCTGACCACAGTCGGTCTGATCGTTCTCCACCACCAGCGCCATTCCGCTCTCGCTGAGAAGCATGCGTAAGTGTTCCAGCGGTTTTTTATCGTGGAACTGTCCAAGAGAGAGTTTGAGCCACAGGGCATTCAGCGCTGAGGCTTCCTGAAGATAGAGCGGAAGGTCCGGGTTGAGGGTGCCGTCCGGCATAAAGAGGGCGGCTGGGGCGGAATAACACGCCAGTAAATCCAGCCCTTCGATAGACCGGGCGAGGTCAGGCAGCGCGTTGAGTTCTTCCGGGGTGAAGAGTTCACGACGAATTTCTACGCCATCCGCGCCGCCGGCAGCAATCACCGGCAGTATCGCGCTCTGACCACCTGCCTCTCGTACCCGATCCGCGCCATACGCGGCGGTAACGACCATTATTTTCCTGACCATTGCCTGACTCCATCACCTAATCGATACTATTACGCTAGATGGAACCGGTTCCAAAGGAAAGGTCAGTGTGTGTAATTTATGATCGCCATCACGAAGGGGAAATTAACGGGCGGTGGAACCGCGAACGATCAGTTCACCGGAGAAAACCTGCTCGCGAACCCGGTCATCGAGGCCTTCGATGCGGCGCACGACCTGCTCTACGGCGGCGTAGCCGATTTGCCAGGTGGGCTGTTTGAGGGTGGTTATCCCCACACCCGCAAGCTCCGCCCACTCCAGCTCATCGAACCCTAAAAGCCCAATATCGCTTCCCCAGTGCAGACCGAGGCGTTTGAGCGAACGGGCCACCTGAAGCGTGAGCGCACCGTTGGCGGAAATAATCGCTTTACGCATTCCACGGTGATGCGTATGGAACTGGCGCAGGGCATTATCTATCTGCCCGGCTTCATGCAGCGGGGTTTCGGCATTTTCGGCAATGACGCCTGGATAGCGCGCCAGCGTGGCGCGAAAAGCACTCAGGCGATCGCGCCGGGTATTCACCATACCCAGCGGTTCGCTGAGAAACAGAATCGCTTCAAAGCCCTGCTCGATAAGATGCTCTGTGGCAGTGGTCGCCGCCTGAGTATTATCCAGCCCGACCACGTCGCAGGCGAAATCCGGAATTTTGCGGTCGATCAGGACCATGGGTAAAGAGGATTGCTGCAACCGGTTTAACCCCTCTTCGCGCATGCCGACGGCGTTGACCACGATGCCTTCGACCTGATAGCTCCGCAGCAGATCGAGGTAGTGCAACTCCTGATCCAGTTCGTTATTGGTATTACACACCAAAGGGGTGAACCCTTTTTCGCGGCAGGCGGCTTCAATCCCACTGAGCACATTGACGGAGTAGGGATTGGTGATATCGGCGATGATGAGCCCAATCAGGCGTGTTCTGCCCCGTTTCAGGCCGCGCGCCATCAGGCTGGGGCGGTAATTGAGATCGGCAATGGCCTGTTCAATACGCGCCAGCAGCGCATCGGACAGCAGGTGTTTTTCGCCATTCAGATAGCGCGAAATGCTGGTCTTCCCGGTCCTGGCGGCTTTCGCCACGTCGCTGATGGTGGCGCGTGCTGGTTTGCTCATCGCTGATTCCCTTATGAATAGTGAGAACACCTTAGCGGGAAAATGAGCGATGGCAAGCGCTTCATGATGGCGTGCTTAGCCGGAGGGTGTTAATCCAGCCCTCTCCCACCGGGAGAGGGAGGGAGCGCCTTTATTGAAGAGGGCTTAAGGTGATCTCAACGCGGCGGTTTTGCGCTTTGCCTTCCGCCGTGCTGTTGCTGGCGATAGGATTTGCCGGACCCATGCCGCTGGTGCGGATACGGGTGGCCACGACGCCCTGTGTAATCAGCGAGCTGGCGACGGAATCTGCACGCTGCTGTGACAGGCGCATATTCAGATCCTGGCCGCCGGTGCTGTCGGTGTAACCAATGACGTTAATCGCGGTTTTAGGATACTCTTTCAGCACCATCGCGACGCCCGTCAGGGTATTCGCACCAGCAGGTTTCAGCGTGGCGCTGGAGCTGTCAAACGTAACGTTGTTCGGCATGTTCAGGATGATGTTGTCACCACTTCGCGTCACGCTGACGCCGGTACCCTGCATTTTGTCGCGCAGTTTCGCTTCCTGCACATCCATGTAATACCCGACGCCGCCGCCCAAGGCCGCGCCAGCCGCTGCACCAATCAACGCGCCTTTGCCGCGATCTTTTTTGGACGAGGAGAGCGCGCCAACGCCAGCACCCACCAGGGAGCCAAGGCCCGCGCCGATGCCGGATTTACCCGCTTCGCGTTCGCCGGTGTAAGGGTTTGTTGTGCAGCCTGAAACAGCCAGTGCACCGCTCACCAGAGCGGCAATAACCAGTACGCGTTTATTCATCTTATTTCCTTAATCCTTTTTATTCTTTGCCACAGCGAGCGTGGCGGTTGATTATGACGTCCAAATAGTTAGAAAATTTCAGGGATAACTCCGAAATTTGTGTCAAACCATAAACAGCCTCAACAGAAGGCCGTCATACCTGCAACAGGCAACCGGGAGCGCACGCTTTGACCACTTCGACAAAAACCATTCTGACCGCCGCCCATTGGGGCCCCATGCTGGTGGAGACTGACGGTGACACTGTTTTCTCCTCGCGGGGCGCGCTGCCCGTGCAGCACCCGAATTCGTTACAAACTGCCGTTCGCGATCAGGTGCACAGCAAAACCCGCGTGCGCTGGCCGATGGTGCGCAAAGGGTTTCTTGCGTCACCCGATAAACCGCAGGGCGTACGCGGGGAGGATGAGTTTGTTCGCGTAAGCTGGGATGACGCACTGGCCCTGATTGACGCGCAGCACAAGCGTATTCGCCAGAGCTATGGCCCGGCGTCGATTTTTGCCGGTTCCTATGGCTGGCGTTCAAATGGGGTGCTGCACAAAGCGGCGACGCTGCTCCAGCGTTATATGAGCCTGGCGGGTGGGTATACGGGGCATCTTGGTGATTATTCCACCGGCGCGGCGCAGGCGATCATGCCGTACGTGGTGGGGGGAAACGAAGTTTATCAGCAGCAAACCAGCTGGCCGCTGGTGCTGGAACATACTGACGTGGTGGTGCTTTGGAGCGCCAACCCTCTCAACACGCTGAAAATTGCCTGGAATGCCAGCGACGAGCAGGGCATCGGGTATTTTGACGCGCTGCGTAAAAGCGGCAAACGCATCCTGTGTATCGATCCGATGCGTTCGGAAACCATGGATTTTCTGGGCGACAGCGCGGAGTGGATTGCGCCGCATATGGGTACGGACGTGGCGCTGATGCTGGGGATTGCGCATACGCTGGTTGAAAACAACTGGCATGACGAAGCTTTCCTTGCGCGTTGCACCACAGGCTATGACAAATTTGCTGACTATTTATTGGGCCATGCCGACGGTATCGCCAAAACGGCGGAGTGGGCGGCAGAAATTTGTGGCGTAACTGCGCCTAAAATTCGCGAGCTTGCAGAGCTATTCCATAACCACACCACCATGTTGATGTCCGGTTGGGGTATGCAGCGCCAGCAGTTTGGCGAACAAAAGCACTGGATGCTGGTGACGCTGGCCGCAATGCTTGGGCAGATTGGTACGCCGGGCGGGGGTTTTGGCCTCTCTTATCATTTTGCGAACGGCGGCAATCCGACGCGTAAAGCCGCGGTCCTGGCCTCGATGCAGGGGCTGGTGAAAAACGGGACCGACGCGGTGGATAAAATCCCCGTCGCCCGTATTGTTGAAGCGCTGGAAAACCCCGGCGGTTTTTATCAGCACAACGGCATGGATCGACACTTCCCGGATATCCGTTTCGTCTGGTGGGCCGGCGGAGCAAACTTTACCCATCATCAGGACACCAACCGCCTGATTCGTGCATGGAAAAAGCCGGAGCTGGTCGTCATTTCCGAGTGCTTCTGGACCGCAGCGGCCAAACACGCGGATATCGTCTTACCCGCCACCACGTCGTTCGAGCGTAACGATCTCACCATGACCGGTGATTACAGTAATCAGCACATGGTGCCGATGAAGCGCGTTGTCGCGCCGCGTGATGAAGCCCGCGATGATTTTGAGGTGTTCGCCGATCTCAGCGAGCGCTGGGAGACGGGTGGACGCGAGCGCTTTACTGAAGGTAAAACGGACCTCCAGTGGCTGGAAACGTTCTACCACATTGCCGGAGAACGCGGCGCGGCGCACGGCGTGACCTTGCCGCCCTTTGCTGAGTTTTGGCAGGCCAACGCGATCTTTGAAATGCCGGAGAGCGAGCAAAATGCCCGCTTTGTCCGGTTTGCCGATTTCCGTCGCGATCCGCAAAATCATCCCCTCAAAACCGAGAGCGGCAAAATAGAAATCTATAGCCAGCGGATCGC
>Ga0268255_10002157_pt1 | contig 10553 bp, 8 predicted proteins | sample AgamicOrMarz_FD_200256 | JGI IMG/M metagenome (GOLD analysis project Ga0268255, IMG submission 200256) | Agave microbial communities from Guanajuato, Mexico - Or.Ma.rz (v2) (version 3) | ecosystem: Host-associated > Plants > Phyllosphere > Phylloplane/Leaf | place: Guanajuato, Mexico | collected...
TGGCGTTTGCCGGTCGTTCCAACGCTGGCAAATCCAGCGCGCTGAACACCCTGACCCACGCCAGCCTGGCGCGCACCTCGAAAACTCCGGGTCGCACACAGCTGTTGAACTTCTTCAAGCTAGACGATGATCGCCGTCTGGTCGACCTGCCGGGGTACGGTTATGCAAAAGTACCGATCCCGCTCAAGCAACACTGGCAGCGCCACCTCGAGGCTTACCTCGGTGGTCGGGAGAGTTTGAAAGGTCTGATCCTGATGATGGACATCCGCCATCCGATGACCGACTTCGACCTGCTGATGCTCGACTGGGCCGTCGCCGCCGGCATGCCGATGCACATCCTGCTGACCAAAGCCGACAAACTCACCTACGGCGCAGCCAAGAACACCCTGCTGAAAGTACAGTCGGAAATCCGCAAGGGCTGGGGCGACTCGATCACCATCCAGTTGTTCTCCGCACCAAAACGCATGGGCCTGGAAGAGGCCTACACTGTACTGGCCGACTGGATGGAACTCGCAGACAAAGGCGCCGAGGCGGCAGCCGAGTAAGACAATTTCAAGACTGACTGTGGTGCTGTCAGGCAAGGCGAAAGTAGCGCTAAAAAGCGGAGTTTAGGGGACCTGAATGAGCTTTTTTAGCGATGCTTTTAACGCAGCATGGCCGCGCTTCAGCCGATTTTTGGGCAAAAAAAGCCCCGGATTTCATTGGGGAGGGAGAAATTCCGGGGTTCAAGTTCCGAACCGCTAGGGCGGGGTTCAGATATCTGCCAACACTTAACACAACATAGGAGCATCGAAGGGCTTCACCAGCCATTCAGTACCTCTGAGTGTTCGATCGACAGATTAGTTCAGATTTTTTTCAAAAAGCTTTGGAATAGCCTGAAGCGTTTTTCGATCTAAGCCGGATTCCCGGGAGTTGCCGCGACGGTAGGTCGCGGCAACTCTGCCAATACTCAGTGCGCCTCATCCCAGTTGTTGCCCACGCCAACTTCCACCAGCAGCGGCACATCCAGTTTCGCCGCTTCGCTCATGTGCGTACGAATTTCGGCGCTGACCTGCTCGACCAGATCCTCGCGAACCTCCAGCACCAGTTCGTCGTGCACTTGCAGGATGACGCGGGCATCCAGCCCCGACGTGGCCAGCCAGTTATCCACAGCCACCATGGCTTTCTTGATGATGTCCGCTGCCGTGCCCTGCATCGGCGCGTTGATCGCCGTGCGTTCAGCGGCGGCGCGTTCCTGCGGCTTGTTCGAGTTGATCTCCGGTAGGTAGAGGCGACGGCCGAAGAAAGTTTCGACGTAACCCTGATCCGCCGCTTGCGCGCGGGTACGCTCCATGTATTCGCGCACGCCTGGATAACGGGCGAAGTAGGTGTCGATGTAAGCCTTGGCGGTCTTGGTGTCGACGCCGATATCCTTGCCGAGCTTCTGCGCGCCCATGCCGTAGATCAGACCGAAGTTGATCGCCTTGGCGCTGCGACGCTGGTCGGAGGTCACTTGATCAAGCTCGACCTTGAATACTTCGGCAGCGGTTGCAGTGTGCACGTCGAGATTGTTGCGGAAGGCGTTCATCAGGCCTTCGTCACGGGACAGGTGCGCCATGATCCGCAGTTCGATCTGCGAATAGTCCGCCGCCAGCAGTTTGTAGCCTTTGGGTGCGACGAACGCCTGACGAATGCGTCGGCCTTCGGCAGTGCGCACCGGAATGTTCTGCAGGTTCGGATCACTGGAGGACAGGCGCCCGGTCGAGGCCACAGCCTGGTGATACGAGGTGTGGATGCGCCCGGTGCGCGGGTTGATCTGCTCCGGCAGGCGATCGGTGTAGGTGCTTTTCAGCTTGCTCATCGAGCGGTGCTCCATCAGCACCTTCGGCAAGCGGTGATCGTCTTCGGCGAGTTTCGCCAACACTTCTTCAGCGGTGGACGGCTGGCCTTTGGCGGTTTTCTTCAGCACCGGCAGGCCGAGCTTTTCATAAAGAATCACGCCCAGCTGCTTCGGCGAGCCGAGGTTGAATTCTTCCCCGGCGATTTCGAAGGCTTCACGCTCCAGCGCGACCATTTTGTTGCCCAGCTCGATGCTCTGAATGCCCAGCAACTCGGCATCGACGAACGCGCCCTGGCGTTCGATGCGCGCCAGCACCGGTACCAGCGGGATTTCGATGTCGGTCAGCACGCTGGCCAGACTCGGAATCGCGCTGAGCTTGTCGAACAGGGCCTGATGCAGGCGAAGGGTGATGTCGGCGTCTTCAGCGGCGTACGGCCCGGCCTGTTCCAGCGCGATCTGGTCGAAGGTCAGCTGCTTGGCACCTTTGCCGGCGATGTCCTGGAAGCTCACCGTGGTGTGATCGAGGTATTTCTGCGCGAGGCTGTCCATGTCATGGCGGGTCGCGGTGGAGTTGAGCACGTAGGATTCGAGCATCGTGTCGAAGGCGATGCCGCGCACGCTGATGCCTTCACTCTGATCGCCGCCAATGGCGCAGTTGGCCAGAATGTTCATGTCGAACTTGGCGTGCTGGCCGACCTTGAGTTTGTTCGGGTCTTCCAGAATCGGCTTGAGTGCGCGCAGCACGGTGTCGCGATCCAGCTGCTCCGGCACGCCGATGTAGGAATGGGTCAGCGGGATATACGCGGCTTCGTTGGCCTGTACGGCGAACGACAGGCCAACCAGTTGCGCCTGCTGCGCGTCGATGCCGGTGGTCTCGGTGTCGAAGGCGATCAGTTTGGCGTTGCGAAGTTTTTCCAGCCAGACGTCGAAGCGGACCTGATCGAGGATGGTTTCGTATGCGGCCTCGACAGGAGCAACAGGTGCCTCGGCTTGCGGGGCGCTGAACAGATCATGGGCGGGCGCAGGTTCGGCCGCGGCACTCAGTTCCAGGCGTTTGGCATCGCGATCCAGATCATTGAGCCAGCTCTTGAATTCCAGCAGGGTGTACAGCTCGTAGAGTTTCGCCGGGTCTTCCGCGCCCATCTGCAGATCATCGAGGCCGATATCCAGTGGCACGTCGACCTTGATGGTCGCCAGTTGATAGGACAGGAAAGCCATCTCCCGGTGCTCTTCGAGCTTGGCCGGCAAGGTTTTTGCGCCACGGATCGGCAGGGTCGGCACGATATCGAGGTTGGCGTACAGCTCGGTCAGACCGCCGTTGACGCCGACCAGCAGGCCGGACGCCGTCTTCGGGCCGATGCCCGGCACGCCCGGGATGTTGTCGGACGAATCGCCCATCAGCGCCAGATAATCGATGATCTGCTCCGGTGCGACGCCAAATTTCTCCTTAACGCCCTCCACATCCATCGAGCTACCGGACATGGTGTTGACCAAGGTAATGTGGCCATCGACCAGTTGCGCCATGTCCTTGTCACCGGTGGAGATGATCACCGGGCGATCGGCCGCCGCGCTGCTGCGGGCGAGGGTGCCGATCACATCGTCGGCCTCGACGCCGTCGACGCACAGCAGCGGGAAGCCGAGGGCGATCACGCTCTGGTGCAGCGGCTCGATCTGCACGCGCATGTCGTCGGGCATGCTTGGCCGGTTGGCCTTGTATTCGGCGTACATCTCATCGCGAAATGTCCCGCCCTTGGCGTCGAACACTACGGCGAAGGGGCTGTCCGGGTACTGCTTGCGCAGACTCTTGAGCATGTTCAGCACGCCTTTGACCGCACCGGTCGGCAGGCCTTTGGACGTGGTCAGTGGTGGCAGTGCATGAAAGGCGCGGTACAGGTAAGACGAACCGTCCACCAGGACGAGGGGGGCTTGGCTCATGAGCAGGATCAACCTTTTCGGCGGGTCCGGGGCTAGAATAGCGGGACCGTTGACGACAAAGGGACAAGGTTATCATGCGTACGTTAAATCGCTTGCTGCTGGTCGGGTTGATCGCTGTCTCACCACTGGCCGCGATGGCGGCGGATGATGCGCCGGGCGGCGACCCCGAGGTCACCATTCGCACGGAGGGGGACAAAACCATTCAGGAGTACAGCCGGAATGGCTTCGTCTATGCGATCAAGGTCACGCCCAAGAAGGGCAAACCGTATTTCCTGGTGCGCGCCGATGGTTCGGACGCCAATTACATCAGATCCGACCAGCCGGATATGCTGATTCCGTCGTGGGAAATCTTTACCTGGAAGTAAGCTTCCCGATTTTTAATCGGCGTCGCCTGACTGCGGCGCCAAAACTGAGCAGTTTTCAATGTCTGTGTTCACTCCCCTGGCTCGGCCCGAGCTGGAAACCTTTCTCGCCCCTTACGGGTTCGGCCGCCTGCTTGATTTCCAGGGGATCGCCGCCGGCAGCGAAAACACCAATTTCTTCATCAGTCTGGAGCAGGGCGAGTTTGTCCTGACCCTGGTCGAGCGCGGCCCGGTGCAGGAGATGCCGTTCTTCATCGACCTGCTCGACGTGCTGCACGAAGCCGAACTGCCGGTGCCTTACGCCCTGCGCACCACCGACGGCTTGGCCCTGCGTGAACTCAAAGGCAAACCGGCGCTGCTGCAACCGCGCCTGTCCGGCAAGCACATCAAAGTCGCTAACGCCCAGCATTGCGCCCAGGTCGGCGAGTTGCAGGCGCATCTGCACCTGGCGACCCAGGGCGAGCGCATGATCAAGCGCAAGACCGATCGTGGGCTGGACTGGATGCTGGAGGAGGGCACTGAATTTCTCTCGCACCTGAGCGATGAGCCGCGTGCCTTGCTGCAAAAGGCGCTGGATGAGATCACCGAGCGCAAAGACAAGATCCTGGCGCTGCCTCGGGCGAACATTCACGCCGACCTGTTCCGCGACAACGCCATGTTCGAAGGCACCCACCTGACCGGCCTGATCGACTTCTACAACGCCTGCTCGGGGCCGATGCTGTATGACGTGGCAATTGCCTTGAATGACTGGTGTTCGGACGAGGAGGGCGTGATCGATGGCCCGCGCGCCCGGGCATTCCTCGGTGCCTACGCGGCGTTGCGCCCGTTCACGGCGGCGGAGGCTGAGCTCTGGCCAACGATGTTGCGTGTGGCCTGTGTGCGGTTCTGGCTGTCACGCTTGATCGCCGCCGAGCAGTTCGCCGGGCAGGATGTGTTGATTCACGATCCGCAAGAGTTCGAGCAGCGCCTGGCGCAGCGGCAGAAGGTCAATACACCGTTGCCCTTCGCCCTCTGAGTAGATTCGCCAAGCAAACATGAACCTGTGGGAGCGAGCCTGCTCGCGAAGGCGGCGGCCCGTTCAGCATTTTTGCTGACTGACCCACCGCTTTCGCGAGCAGGCTCGCTCCCACAGGGTTTGTGTTGTTACAGCGACTCCAGGCACCCGGCCAGATCATTGCCGAGTTTTTCCAGCACCTGCTCATAGCCCTGAGCCGTCGCCGGGGTGTACCCGCCCAACGCATCCAGCTCGGCCAGTTTCACTGGCAAACCGGCCACCAGCGTTTCCGCCAGGCGCGGACGCAATGGCGGTTCGCTGAACACACAGGTCTTGCCCACTTCCTGCAAACGCTTGCGCATCGCCGCGACATGCTGGGCGCCGGGCTGTACTTCGGCGGCCACCGCGAACACCCCGGCGTGCTTCAGGCCGTAAGCGTCTTCGAAATAATCAAAGGCCTCGTGAAAGACGAAGTACGGCTTGCCTTCGACATTGGCCAGACGCTTCTTCAAACGCTGATCGAGCGCATCCAGACGTTCATCGAAGGCTTTGGCATTGCTCTGATAACGCTGGGCATTGGCCGGGTCGGCGGCGCTGAGGTCGGCGGCAATTTTGTCGGCGATTACCCGCGCATTGACCGGTGACAGCCACAAATGTGCATCCAGCGAGCCGGGGCGATGATCGTGATCATGCTCGTCGGCTTCTTCGGCATGGGAATGGTTGTCCGCGCCGAAATGCCTCAGCTTCAGGCCTGGCAGATCCTGCACCGCGACGCTCGGCAGGCTGCGACCGCCGAGCACGCGCGGCAGGAAACCTTCCATGTCCGGGCCGATCCAGTAGAGCAGATCGACCGACTGCACCTTCCGTACGTCGGACGGGCGCAGGGCGTAATTGTGCGGCGAGGCACCCGGCGGCAGCAGCACCTCGGGAATCGCCACGCCGTCCTGCACGGCAGCGGCAATCAACTGCAACGGTTTGATGCTGGTGAGCACTTTGACCTCGGCCTGAGCCGTACCGATCAGCAGAAAACTGGCAACAAAAGCCACAAAAACAGAAAAAAGTCGGGACACGATGACCACTCAAGGAAGCGAGAACGGGTAACATAATAACGTCTCCAGCAAATCTCGTCGCCGCTCATGCCTATTACACCGATTGCCAGCCGTCCCCACGACCACTCCCATTGCGTGCACAGCGCTCTGTCCGAGGCCGATACCTTGTGCGCGCAGAAAGGTTTGCGTCTGACTGCCCTGCGCCGCCGCGTGCTGGAACTGGTCTGGCAGAGTCACAAGCCACTGGGTGCCTACGACATCCTCGCGGTGCTCAGCGAGCAGGACGGCCGCCGCGCCGCGCCGCCTACCGTGTACCGCGCACTGGATTTCCTGCTGGAAAACGGCCTGGTCCATCGCATCTCTTCGCTGAACGCCTTCGTCGGCTGTGTACACCCGGAACACGCGCATCAGGGCCAGTTCCTGATCTGCCGCGAGTGCCACGCCGCTATCGAACTTGAGCAAAAAGTGATCAGCGACGCGATCATCAGCAGCGCCAAAGACGTCGGTTTCATCGTCGAAGCGCAAACCGTCGAAGTGGTCGGCCTGTGCGCCGGTTGCCAGGGGGCCTGATGAGCAATGCGCTGATCCGTCTGGAACAGGTCGCCGTCACGTTTGCCGGGCAGACCGTGCTGGACAACATCGAGCTGAGCGTCGAGCCGGGGCAGATCGTCACCCTGATCGGCCCCAACGGCGCCGGCAAGACCACGCTGGTACGCGCCGTGCTCGGGCTGTTGAAGCCAAACAGCGGCAGCGTCTGGCGCAAACCGAAGCTGCGCGTCGGTTACATGCCGCAGAAACTGCATGTCGACCCGACCCTGCCGCTGTCAGTGCTGCGCTTCCTGCGCCTGGTGCCTGGCGTTGATCGTTCGCGTGCCCTGGCCGCGTTGAAGGAAGTCGGCGCCGAACACGTGATCGACAGCCCGGTGCAGAGCGTTTCCGGCGGCGAAATGCAGCGCGTGCTGCTGGCTCGGGCACTGCTGCGTGAGCCTGAGCTGCTGGTGCTCGATGAGCCGGTGCAGGGCGTCGACGTGGCCGGGCAGGCCGAGCTGTACAGCCTGATCACCCGGCTGCGCGACCGCCACGGTTGCGGCGTGCTGATGGTGTCGCACGATTTGCATCTGGTGATGAGCACCACCGATCAGGTGGTCTGCCTCAACCGCCACGTCTGCTGCTCCGGGCACCCCGAGCAGGTCAGCGGCGACCCGGCATTCGTCGAGCTGTTCGGCAAGAACGCGCCGAGTCTGGCGATCTATCACCACCATCACGACCACGCCCACGACCTGCACGGTTCGGTGGTCAAAGGCCCGCTCGGCGGGCAACCTCATGTTCATGGAGACGGCTGCAAGCATGGCTGATTTTCTTTTGTATGCCCTGCTTGCAGGCCTGGCCCTGGCGCTGGTGGCCGGGCCGCTCGGCTCGTTTGTGGTGTGGCGGCGCATGGCCTATTTCGGCGATACGCTGTCCCACGCCGCACTGCTCGGCGTGGCGCTGGGCTTTTTGCTGGACGTCAGCCCGACCGTGGCGGTGACGGTCGGCTGCCTGCTGCTGGCGGTTCTCTTGGTGACGTTGCAACAGCGCCAGCCACTGGCGTCCGACACGCTGTTGGGAATTCTTGCGCCAAGCACGCTCTCTCTCGGCCTGGTGGTACTAAGCTTCATGCATGAAGTGCGGATCGACCTGATGGCCTATCTGTTTGGCGACTTGCTGGCAATCAGTCCGAGCGACCTGGCGTGGATTCTCGGCGGCACCGCGGCGGTGCTGGTGTTGCTGGTGACGCTGTGGCGGCCGCTGCTGGCGGTCACCGTGCACGAAGAACTGGCGCGGGTCGAAGGCCTGCCGGTTGCGGGTTTGCGCTTGGCGCTGATGCTGTTGATCGCGGTGGTGATCGCCGTGGCGATGAAAATCGTCGGGGTGCTGCTGATCACTTCGCTGCTGATCATTCCGGCGGCTGCGGCACAGCGTCACGCCCGTTCGCCGGAGCAGATGGCCTTGGGGGCGAGCCTGCTGGGCATGCTCGCGGTGTGCGGCGGGCTGGCGTTGTCGTGGTTCAAGGACACCCCGGCGGGGCCGTCGATCGTGGTGACGGCAGCCGCGCTGTTTCTGTTGAGTTTTGTTCTGCCCCGTCGTGGGGTGTAGACTTGGCCGCTTTTTGCGCAATTAGAGAGTCGCAGGAATGAAGCCGTTCGCCTCCCGTTATCTGCTCCTTGTCGCATTTTCAGTGCTACTGGGCGCCTGCCAAAGCACGCCGCCGGTGGCTGAAGTCCCCGATGCGCGGGCTACGGCCATCGCACAGCTGGAGCAAAGCCTGGCCAGCAGCGAACTGGCCACCGCCGAAGACCAGTTGGCCGCCTTGCAGGCCGCTACCCCCAATGATCAGTCCCTCGAGCAATACCAGCGGCAGCTGGCCGAGGCGTACCTGCGCCGCAGCCAGATCGTCCTGCAAAAAGGCGATGTCAACGCTGCCGCCACCGCGCTCAGCCGCGCCCGTGCTCTGATGCCCAAGGCGCCAGCGCTGACCGGCGGCGTCAACGGCGCGATCACCGAAGCGCGCAAGGCCGAGCTGGAAAAGGCTGAGGCCGCGCTGCTGGCTGCCGAAGCCAGGCCGAAAGCCAAGGTCATCGATCCGACCGCCGAAAGCACCACCGTTGCGTTGAACATCGGCGATATTCACAAGCTGCAACGACAACTCGATGCGATCGCCGCCGATGTAGTGAATTACGAATGCGCCGTCAGCATCCAGGCGCCGCGCACCGCGGATTATCCGTGGCTGGCGACCTTGCTGAGCAAGCGAGTCAAGAAGCTCGATCCTGATTTTGATCTGCAGATCGAGAAGCAGATCTTGCGCACAGTGCCGGCGCAGATGGTTTTAAGCCCGCGTAAACCATAAAAAGATCGCAGCCTCCGGCAGCTCCTACATGGGATTGAGTACATCCTGTAGGAGCTGCCGAAGGCTGCGATCTTTTGCTTTTACGCTGGAATCGCCTTGGCCTTAGGCTCCCGCGCCCAGACCCGATGCTCGCCGATCGCGGCGAAGAACGGCTTGGTCAACGCGCCCACATCCGCGCCCTGCAACAGCCCCGCATCCGCATCGAGCTTCAGCAAGTCCTGCAATTGCTTGGCCTCGCCGTGCAGCGCGATCGCCTTCAGGTGCTTGTACGCTTCCAGCAGGTAATGCAACGCCACTCCATCACCGCTCAACGCAGTAATCGACGCCGCGCCACCCGGCACGAATACCGCGTCGAAAGCGATCGACGGCATGCCTTCCATCGACGCATCCACCGGCAATGCCTTGCCGTCAGCGGCTGTCACTGGCGCCGAGGTCGGGCCGAGCAGTTTTGCGTGAGCGCCTTCGGCTTCCAGCGCTTTCTTCATCGCATCGATGGCCGCAGCATCAACTCCGTTGGCCGCGAGAATCGCCACCTTGCGCGTCTTGATATTGCCCGGCAGCAGGTTGGCCTGGCTCAACGCTGGCGATTGCTCCAGCGAGGTCTTGCGCACTTCGACCGTGCCTTTGGCTGGCGCCGGCAAGCCGAGGTTTTCCGCCACGCGTTTGGCCAGGGTCAGGTCGATATTGGCGAGGATTTCGTTCACTTCACGGGCACGGATGAACTCACGCTCGACCTTGCCCAGCTCGAAGCTGTAGGCAGCGATGATGTGCTCTTTCTCGTGCTCGCTCATGCTGTTGAAGAACAAGCGGGCCTGGGAGAAGTGATCGCTGAACGATTCGCTGCGCTGACGGATCTTCGCTGCGTCGATGCGCTCCGGGTAGCTCTCGAAACCACCGTCCTGTGCCGCTGGCGGGGTTTCTTTTGGCCAGCCGCCGTCGATCGAGTTCGGCTCGTACGAGGCACGACCCTTATCGATGGTGGTGCGGTGCTGCGCGTCACGCTGGCCGTTGTGGAACGGCGCCACCGGACGGTTGATCGGCAGCTCATGGAAGTTCGGCCCGCCGAGTCGGCTGATCTGCGTGTCGGTGTAGGAGAACAGTCGACCTTGCAGCAGCGGGTCATTGGAAAAGTCGATGCCTGGCACGATGTGGCCAGGGCAGAAAGCGACCTGCTCGGTTTCCGCGAAGAAGTTGTCCGGGTTGCGGTTCAGGGTCATTTTGCCCAGCGGCGTGATCGGGACGATTTCTTCGGGGATGATCTTGGTCGGGTCGAGAATGTCGAAATCAAAGTCGTGTTCGTTCTCTTCTTCGACGATCTGTACGCCCAGTTCCCACTCCGGGTAGTCGCCCATTTCGATCGCTTCCCACAGGTCGCGACGGTGGTAGTCGGTGTCTTTACCGGCGAGCTTCTGCGCCTCGTCCCACACCAGCGAGCAGGTGCCGGCGGTAGGGCGCCAGTGGAATTTGACGAAGCGTGATTTGCCCTCGGCGTTGATCAGGCGGAAGG
>Ga0268255_10002158_pt1 | contig 10553 bp, 5 predicted proteins | sample AgamicOrMarz_FD_200256 | JGI IMG/M metagenome (GOLD analysis project Ga0268255, IMG submission 200256) | Agave microbial communities from Guanajuato, Mexico - Or.Ma.rz (v2) (version 3) | ecosystem: Host-associated > Plants > Phyllosphere > Phylloplane/Leaf | place: Guanajuato, Mexico | collected...
CGGTTATCAAGAAATCCTCACTGATCCTTCCTATTCTCGCCAAATCGTTACTCTTACTTATCCTCATATCGGCAATGTCGGCACCAATGCGGCTGACGAAGAATCCTCTCAGGTACATGCGCAAGGCCTGGTCATTCGCGACCTGCCGCTGATTGCCAGCAACTTCCGCAACACCGAAGACCTCTCTTCTTACCTGAAGCGCCACAACATTGTGGCGATTGCCGATATCGATACCCGTAAGCTGACGCGTCTGCTGCGCGAGAAGGGTGCACAAAACGGTTGTATCATCGCAGGGGATAACCTCGATGCGACGCTGGCGCTGGAAAAAGCGAAAGCCTTCCCGGGACTGAACGGTATGGACCTGGCGAAAGAAGTGACCACCGCTGAAGCCTACAGCTGGACGCAGGGAAGCTGGACGCTGGAAGGCGACCTGCCGGAAGCGAAACCGGAAAGCGAGCTGCCGTTCCACGTGGTGGCCTATGATTTTGGCGCCAAGCGCAACATCCTGCGTATGCTGGTTGACCGTGGCTGCCGCCTGACGGTCGTCCCGGCACAAACGTCTGCGGAAGATGTTCTGAAGATGAACCCGGACGGCATCTTCCTCTCTAACGGTCCTGGCGACCCGGCGCCGTGCGACTACGCTATCGACGCCATCAAGTCCTTCCTTGAAACCGACATCCCGGTATTCGGCATCTGTCTCGGCCATCAGCTGCTGGCGCTGGCGAGCGGAGCGAACACCGTCAAGATGAAGTTTGGCCACCACGGTGGTAACCACCCGGTGAAAGATATCGACAACAACACGGTGATGATCACCGCTCAGAACCACGGCTTCGCTGTGGATGAAGCGACGATGCCGGCTAACCTGCGCGTGACGCATAAGTCACTGTTCGATGGTACCTTGCAGGGTATCCATCGCACCGATAAGCCTGCGTTCAGCTTCCAGGGCCACCCTGAAGCCAGCCCGGGCCCACACGATGCCGCGCCGCTGTTCGATCACTTCATCGAACTTATCGAGCAATACCGTAAGACCGCTAAATAATCAGGAGCTGAGAAGACCATGCCAAAACGTACAGACATAAAAAGCATCCTGATCCTTGGCGCTGGCCCGATTGTCATCGGCCAGGCCTGCGAATTCGACTACTCCGGCGCGCAGGCGTGTAAAGCCCTGCGTGAAGAGGGTTACCGTGTCATCCTGGTAAACTCTAACCCGGCCACCATCATGACCGACCCGGAAATGGCGGATGCGACCTACATCGAGCCGATTCACTGGGAAGTGGTACGCAAAATTATCGAGAAAGAGCGTCCGGACGCGGTGCTGCCGACCATGGGCGGCCAGACGGCGCTGAACTGTGCGCTGGAGCTGGAGCGTCAGGGCGTGCTAGAAGAGTTCGGCGTGACCATGATCGGTGCGACCGCCGACGCGATTGATAAAGCAGAAGACCGTCGCCGCTTCGACGTGGCAATGAAAAAAATTGGCCTTGATACCGCACGTTCCGGTATCGCGCACAATATGGAAGAAGCGCTGGCCGTTGCGGCTGAAGTGGGTTATCCGTGCATCATCCGCCCTTCCTTCACCATGGGTGGCACCGGCGGCGGTATTGCCTACAACCGCGAAGAGTTTGAAGAAATTTGCGAGCGCGGCCTGGATCTCTCCCCAACCAAAGAGTTGCTGATTGATGAATCGCTGATTGGCTGGAAAGAGTACGAGATGGAAGTGGTGCGTGATAAAAACGACAACTGCATCATCGTCTGCTCCATCGAAAACTTCGACGCGATGGGGATCCACACCGGTGACTCCATCACCGTTGCGCCAGCTCAGACGCTGACCGACAAAGAGTACCAAATCATGCGTAACGCCTCGATGGCGGTACTGCGTGAAATCGGCGTGGAAACCGGCGGCTCTAACGTGCAGTTCTCGGTGAACCCGAAAACCGGCCGTCTGATTGTTATCGAAATGAACCCGCGCGTGTCCCGTTCCTCCGCGCTGGCCTCCAAAGCCACCGGCTTCCCGATTGCGAAAGTGGCGGCGAAACTGGCGGTGGGTTACACCCTTGACGAGCTGATGAACGATATCACCGGTGGCCGCACGCCAGCGTCCTTCGAACCGTCCATCGACTACGTTGTGACCAAAATTCCACGTTTTAACTTCGAGAAATTCGTCGGTGCCAACGACCGTCTGACTACCCAGATGAAATCCGTTGGTGAAGTCATGGCGATTGGCCGCACGCAGCAGGAATCCCTGCAAAAAGCGCTGCGCGGCCTGGAAGTGGGCGCGACCGGCTTTGACCCGAAAGTCAGCCTGGACGACCCGGAAGCACTGACCAAAATCCGCCGCGAGCTGAAAGACGCGGGCGCAGAGCGTATCTGGTACATTGCCGATGCCTTCCGCGCGGGCCTGTCCGTCGACGGCGTATTTAACCTGACTAACATTGACCGCTGGTTCCTGGTGCAGATTGAAGAGCTGGTGCGTCTGGAAGAGAAAGTGGCGGAGCTGGGCATCAACGGCCTGGACGCAGACTTCCTGCGCATGTTGAAGCGTAAAGGCTTCGCCGATGCGCGTCTGGCTAAGCTGGCGGGCGTGCGTGAAGCGGAAATCCGCAAGCTGCGCGACCAGTACGACCTGCACCCGGTCTACAAGCGCGTGGACACCTGTGCGGCTGAATTCTCGACCGATACCGCATACATGTACTCCACCTATGAAGAGGAGTGCGAAGCGAACCCGTCCGTCGACCGCGACAAGATTATGGTGCTGGGCGGCGGTCCAAACCGTATCGGCCAGGGCATCGAGTTTGACTACTGCTGCGTACACGCCTCACTGGCGCTGCGCGAAGACGGTTACGAGACCATTATGGTCAACTGTAACCCGGAAACCGTCTCGACCGACTACGACACTTCCGACCGCCTCTACTTCGAGCCGGTCACCCTGGAAGACGTGCTGGAAATCGTGCGCATCGAGAAGCCAAAAGGCGTGATCGTGCAGTACGGCGGCCAGACTCCGCTGAAGCTGGCGCGCGCGCTGGAAGCAGCAGGTGTGCCGGTTATCGGCACCAGCCCGGATGCGATTGACCGTGCGGAAGACCGCGAGCGTTTCCAGCAGGCGGTTGACCGTCTCAAACTGAAACAGCCGGCGAACGCCACCGTGACCGCAATTGAAATGGCCGTTGAGAAAGCGAAAGAGATCGGCTACCCGCTGGTGGTGCGTCCATCCTACGTACTGGGCGGCCGCGCGATGGAAATCGTCTACGACGAAGCGGACCTGCGTCGCTACTTCCAGACGGCGGTGAGCGTTTCCAACGATGCGCCAGTGCTGCTCGACCGCTTCCTCGACGACGCGGTTGAAGTCGACGTGGATGCCATCTGCGACGGCGAAAGGGTGCTGATTGGCGGCATCATGGAGCACATCGAGCAGGCGGGCGTGCACTCCGGTGACTCCGCCTGTTCTCTGCCAGCGTACACCCTGAGCCAGGAGATTCAGGACGTGATGCGCCAGCAGGTGCAGAAGCTGGCCTTCGAGCTCCAGGTTCGCGGCCTGATGAACGTTCAGTTCGCGGTAAAAGACAACGAAGTCTATCTGATTGAAGTCAACCCGCGTGCGGCGCGTACCGTACCGTTCGTCTCCAAAGCGACCGGTATTCCGCTGGCGAAAGTGGCGGCGCGCGTGATGGCTGGCCAGACGCTGGCTCAGCAGGGCGTCACGAAAGAAATTATCCCGCCTTACTACTCGGTGAAAGAGGTGGTACTGCCGTTCAACAAATTCCCGGGCGTTGACCCGCTGTTAGGGCCAGAGATGCGCTCTACCGGGGAAGTGATGGGCGTTGGCCGTACCTTCGCAGAAGCGTTTGCGAAAGCGCAGCTGGGCAGTAGCTCCACCATGAGAAAATCTGGCCGTGCGCTGCTCTCCGTTCGCGAAGGCGATAAAGAGCGCGTGGTTGACCTGGCCGCCAAGCTGCTGAAACAGGGCTTCGAGCTGGACGCCACTCACGGTACGGCGATTGTGTTGGGTGAAGCGGGTATCAACCCGCGTCTGGTGAACAAAGTGCATGAAGGTCGTCCGCACATTCAGGACCGCATTAAGAATGGCGAGTACACCTACATCATTAATACCACCGCAGGTCGCCAGGCGATTGAAGACTCCAAGCTGATTCGCCGCAGCGCGCTCCAGTACAAAGTGCATTACGACACCACCCTGAACGGCGGTTTCGCGACGGCCATGGCGCTGAATGCGGATGCCACCGAGAAGGTGATTTCGGTGCAGGAAATGCACGCTCAGATTAGCAAGTAACACATATTGCCCGGTGCCATCCGGTTACCGGGCAATTTTCTCATCTTAAGAACCTTCTGGTTTTTCATCCGCTTTCAGTCAGTTAGCCTAAAATAGTTAGGTCGATAACGAAAATTCAACTGAGAGCAGGGGAATACACCATGCAAAATAAACTACTGATCGCTTCCGTTCTGGCTGCCACCGCAATGTTCACCGTGGCGGGCTGTTCGTCCAATCAGGCCGTAAAAACCACCGATGGCAAAACGATTGTTACTGACGGGAAACCGCAGGTGGATGACGATACCGGTCTGGTATCGTACAAAAACGCCGAAACCGGTCAAACTGAACAGATTAACCGTGACCAGGTTAAATCAATGGGCGAGCTGGATAACTAAAAAAAAGCAGTGGCACATGCCACTGCTTTTTTGCTTCAGGATGCTCGATTACCAGCGATGGTTTAACAAAATATGACCGCCGTAGGCGGCATAGCTGTTTTCACCCCACTCGCCGCTGGCACGCAGGGAGATCGTCGTGGTTTCGTTCAGGTTGCCGGTTAAGCCCAACTCTAACTGACCACGATCTTCCGGCGTATCGTTGCTGACGGTCTCGTCGTTGAATGCCAGATCGTTTTGACCAGCACCTTTCAACCAGTTAACCGCAACGTACGGCTGCCAGGCCTTGACGTCCTTCTGCTGGAAGTAGCTTGCTTTAACGCCGAGACGACCAAAGACGCTGTCATTGTCCAGGGTAGTGACGCGTACGCCGTCGCGATCGGTATGATTTTCCTGATCGAGATAGCTGTAGATCACCTGCGCCTGCGGCTCGATCTTCCAGGTGCGTTCATTTTCAGACTGGATGATCCACGCGTGGCCGACTTCAACAGACGCGGCGAAACCTTCACTATCGTAGTCTTCATCGTTGCGATTGCTGGTGACGTTGTTGTTGTACCAGCTGTAAGCGGCCCAGGTATCAACGTAGCTGCCCAGACGTAATTTCTGATCTTCCTGCCAGGTCGCGTACAGCCCAACATTGAAGCCATCAACCTTACCCTGTGCGTCACGTACGTTGTGCTTCGCATCAGAGTGGGTCTTCGCCTGGCCTGCACCGAACATCCCGCCAGCACGCAGGATACCGTTATCCATTGGCTTGCTCATGAAATCGCTGCCGACTTGGAGTACGGTGGTGGTGGTGTCGTAGCTGACTTTATCGCCACCCGCATCGTTCTCGTGATAGCGACCCTTAACGTACATCCAGGTGTTCAGGTCGTCTTCATTGCGGAAGGTGATCTGGTCGCGATCGTCACGCTTATGCAGGAACATGCCCTGTGCGGCAAGGTAGTTACCTAAGTAAGCACCCACTTCAGGTGCCATGACTTCCGGCGTATTATTACCGCCGTTGTCAGTGTTGCCGCCGTTATCGGTGTTACCGCCGTTGTCAGTGTTGCCGCCGTTGTCGGTGTTGCCACCATCATCGGTGTTGCCGCCATTGTCGGTGTTGCCGCCGTTATCGGTGTTGCCGCCGTTGTCGGTGTTATCGCCATCATCAGTATTGCCACCGTCATCGGTGTCGTCGGAAGGCTCATCAGAAGGCGTCGCCTTTGATTCCAGATACCAGTTGCCGTCACTGTGCTGGTAGAGGTTATATTCCCAGGCGCCTGCGACGACCGGTTTTGCCAGCGTCAGTTGGGCTTCGGAACTGCCGCCGATGCTGACAATTTCCATACCGTTAATAGTTTGCGCGCCTGCGCCGCCAATGTTGGTGATGCTGATGCCGGACTGACCGAAGCTGCTGCCCGTAATAGTGAGGTGATCAGTTGGTGAATTATCTTCACCCAGGGTGCTGTTCATCACGATCTGGCTACCGTCAGAGCCGGTGTAGTCGCCATTAATCGTAAAATTATTGCCAACGCTATTATTAGCCGCACTGAGTAACAGCGTGCCGCCATTAGTCACGTTGCCGTTGATGGTATCGACGCCGGAAGCGCTGAGCGTGGAGTTACCCTGGACTGCATTCCATGCCGCCAGCGTACCGCCGCTAAGAACCGCGATGTTGTTGTTCACTTCGCCTGCGGTGGCAAAGGTCGCGCCATTTTCAACGGTAACGGTGGCGTTACTGCCCTTGACGCCGAGCGTTGCGCCGGTGGAGACCAGCGTGGTGCCGCCGTGCAGAACCGTATCCCCTGTATAGCTATTTTTGCCCGTCAGGGTCAGGGTGTTGGAATCAACTTTTTCGACGTTACCGCTACCGGTCATGTCGGTGGCGAAAGTGAAATCGCTTCCCTGGTTAAAAATGACGGTACCGTTGTTGGTGAGCCCACCGCTGAGGGTCGCGGTTTTTTCGCCATCGCCCAGTTGCAACGAAGCATCTTTGGCCACCCGAGTATTACCGGTATTCGATACCGCGCCTGACAGGGTTAACGTGCCCGTGTCTATCAGCAAGGAATCGCCAGAGCCAATAATATCGAGATCGCCCGACAGCGCCCAATTTTCGCCGTTCATTGTGACGCTGGCAAAGCCGTCGTCTTCATTCAGACCAACAAAGTTACTGTCTTCCGAACCCGTGCCGATCAACGTCAGGGTATTTCCTCTGGAATTTGTGGATATTACGTCACCGATGAGGTTGGAGCCAGTGTCGAGCAGTAGCGTGTTATTTTTATCGCTGGCAAACATAATAGCGTTTGTTTCACCACTAATCGTTCCGCTATTTTTGATATCTAATTTTGCTGTATCTTTTACATTGATTCCGTACTGAGTTCCCTGCACAGTGGCACTGTTAAAAATCTTAGTGTTACCATCATTTGCCGTAATAGCATCACCGTTTGTACCGATAATTTCGCCACTGTTATTAATGCCAATACCAACCTGAGTACTAAGACCTGTTTTTCCTTTTATCGTTCCGGTGCTGGTATTGGTAATATTTACTGCGGAGGAGTTTTCACTGACAAAAATGCCATTTTCCGAGCCAGTAATGTTTCCACTATTATTAAAATCACCGAGTACTGACTGAATATTCACCGCATTCGCGGTGGTGGAGGAAATGGTTGCGCCGATGTCGTTATTAATTACAATGCGCTGTACACCAGTATTTATATTCAGGCCATTTCCCGTGCCAGAAATATTCCCATTATTAGTGGCGTTAGTGGTAGTAAACCCAGTGACAGATACCGCCGCTTCACTATCTGCGGAAGATATCGTCACGTCTTTATTTATAACATATTCAGCATCGGCTGAGAAATCTTGAGGAACAGAAGTTGATTGGTCAATCGTTGCAGAAAACGCAACCGCAGGGGTGCATATCAACAAGGCAGGAAATATCTTTCCCAGAGTTTTGGTTGTATTATTTAATTGGGAGGGTTTGTTGCTCATGTACACATCCATTTGAGTGAGAAGGAATATTCGACACGTGTGTGAAACGTATATCGACCGCCTAAATAATGAGCTCAAAACAAAGAGCGTAAAATTATTATTTTTTCAATGGGTTATGTACAGACTGTTTTATTAAAGAATGACTTAAGGTCCTCTAAAAATATCTGTTGGCAATATGAGTTGTTACTATTATTTTGCGGCATGAATTTGTCGTACGCGTCGTTTTCTTTCTTTAGCGCCGTAATCGCTGTTAAGGTGGTGATGATTGCCAATACTTGCGTTTTACTTTGAAGCGTAAGATGGCCTCTTTAAGTCGGGGTGGTAACTGTCTACACTCATTGCTACAAGAAAAGTAAAAGACGGGCATATACATGATTCTGATAATTTATGCGCACCCCTATCCGCAGCACTCGCATGCGAATAAGCGGATGCTTGAGCAGGCAAGGACGCTTGAAAACGTAGAGATACGTTCCCTCTATCAACTCTATCCTGATTTCAATATCGATGTCGCCGCCGAACAGGAGGCGCTCTCCCGTGCCGATCTGATCGTCTTGCAGCATCCGATGCAGTGGTACAGCACGCCTCCGCTGCTGAAATTGTGGATCGACAAAGTTTTCTCCCACGGTTGGGCATATGGGCACAACGGCAACGCGCTTCAGGGCAAAAGCCTGATGTGGGCTGTTACCACCGGCGGGGGGGAAAGCCACTTTGAGATTGGCGCCTTCCCCGGATTTGACGTGCTGGCGCAGCCGCTCCAGGCTACTGCCCTATACTGCGGTCTGAACTGGCTTCCGCCTTTTGCGATGCACTGTACCTTTGTCTGCGACGATGAAACCTTGCAGGCGCAGGCTCGTCACTACAAACAACGCTTACTTGAGTGGCAGGAGGCGCACAATGGATAGCCATACGCTGATACAGGCGCTGATTTACCTCGGCGCGGCGGCATTAATTGTGCCCGTGGCGGTTCGTCTGGGGCTGGGCTCGGTGCTCGGCTACCTGATTGCCGGATGTGTGATTGGCCCCTGGGGCTTTCGGCTGGTGACGGACGCCGAGTCGATCCTGCATTTTGCGGAGATCGGCGTGGTGCTGATGCTGTTCGTGATTGGTCTGGAGCTGGATCCGCAGCGGCTGTGGAAACTGCGCGCCTCGGTGTTTGGCGGAGGTGCCCTGCAAATGCTGGCCTGCGGTCTGCTGTTGGGCGGGTTCTGCATTCTGCTGGGAATGGAGTGGAAAGTCGCAGAGCTGATCGGCATGACGCTGGCGCTCTCCTCGACGGCAATTGCCATGCAGGCAATGAACGAGCGTAACCTGACGGTGTCGCAAATGGGGCGCAGCACCTTCTCCGTACTGTTGTTCCAGGATATTGCCGCCATCCCGCTGGTGGCGATGATCCCGCTTCTGGCAACCAGCGGCGCATCAACGACGCTGGGGGCATTTGCCTTATCAGCGCTGAAGGTTGCCGGTGCGCTGGCGCTGGTTGTTCTGCTTGGTCGCTACGTAACGCGTCCGCTGCTGCGCTTTGTTGCTCGCTCTGGCCTGCGCGAAGTATTCAGCGCCGTTGCGTTATTCCTGGTGTTTGGTTTTGGATTGCTGCTGGAAGAGGCCGGGCTGTCGATGGCAATGGGCGCCTTCCTCGCGGGAGTCTTACTGGCAAGCTCCGAATACCGTCACGCGCTGGAAAGCGATATCGAGCCGTTTAAAGGATTGCTGCTGGGGCTGTTTTTCATCGGCGTCGGGATGTCTATCGACTTCGGGACGCTGGTAACCCATCCGCTGCGCATCATCATTCTGCTGGTGGGTTTCCTGGTCATTAAAATGGCGATGCTGTGGCTGATTGCCCGCCCGTTAAATGTGCCAAAACCGCAACGCCGCTGGTTTGCCGTGCTGCTGGGGCAGGGGAGTGAGTTTGCTTTCGTTGTCTTTGGCGCAGCGCAGATGGCAAATGTACTTGATCCGGAATGGGCAAAAGCGCTGACGCTGGCGGTTGCGCTGTCGATGGCCGCAACGCCGATCCTGCTGGTGCTGCTGACGCGTCTGGAGAAAACGGGAAGCGAACAGGAGCGAGAAGCCGATGAGATCGACGAGGAGCAGCCGCGGGTGATCATCGCCGGATTTGGCCGATTCGGGCAGATTACTGGCCGTTTACTGCTCTCCAGCGGAGTCAAAATGGTTATCCTCGATCACGATCCTGACCATGTCGATACGCTGCGTAAATTCGATATGAAAGTGTTTTACGGTGATGCGACCCGCGTCGATCTGCTGGAATCCGCCGGGGCGGCGAAAGCCGAGGTGTTGATTAATGCCATTGACGATCCAGAGACCAGTATGCAGATGGTTGAGCTGGTTAAAGAGCATTTTCCGCATCTGACCATTATCTCCCGTGCGCGCGATGTGGATCACTACATCCAGCTGCGTCAGGCGGGTGTGGCAGCCCCTGAACGCGAAACCTTCGAAGGGGCGCTTAAATCTGGCCGCATGGCGCTGGAAAGCCTGGGGCTTGGCGCGTATGAGGCACGTGAGCGTGCCGATCTGTTCCGCCGTTTTAATCATGAGATGGTGGAAGAGATGGTGGCGATGGCGAGCAGTACGGCAACCGAACGCGCTGCGGTGTTTAAACGCACCAGCACCATGCTGACGGAGATCATCAACGAGGATCGTAATCATCTGTCGCTGGTTCAGCGCCACGGCTGGCAAGGAACGGAAGAGGGCAAGCATACTGGTGATCCTGCGGATGAACCGGAGAGTAAACCCTCTGCGTGAAGTGGAGTTGCCAGCAATATTAAAAAATTTCTAATTCTTTACCCTGCCGCCAGTCGACGAAAGATTAAGCTTTCCGTATAGTGGCGGCAATTTTTTGCATCCGGGAAATTTTCAATGATCAGTCTGATTGCAGCGCTGGCGGTAGACCGCGTTATCGGCATGGAAAA
>Ga0268255_10002159_pt1 | contig 10553 bp, 12 predicted proteins | sample AgamicOrMarz_FD_200256 | JGI IMG/M metagenome (GOLD analysis project Ga0268255, IMG submission 200256) | Agave microbial communities from Guanajuato, Mexico - Or.Ma.rz (v2) (version 3) | ecosystem: Host-associated > Plants > Phyllosphere > Phylloplane/Leaf | place: Guanajuato, Mexico...
TTCTTTCTTTGAATTGGTTGTGGTGACTTAATTCTACAAGAAAAGGTCTTCCTTTTTGTATTTATTCATTTACACAAGATATTTTACGCTCTCACCTTTTAATATCGTATAATTTTCTATAAGATTATATAATTTATAACAATAAAATTTATGAAAACAAAAAGTAAGGATTAAAAATTCCTTACTTTAAAATGAATACATAAAATTATTTTATAATGGTATTATTTCAAGTTACTTAAAATAAAATTAAAAATTAAATAATATTATTGAAATAATAACAATGCCAGCTATAAGTGTGCATGAACAATTAAAGAATAAAGCTTTTTGTTTCAGAGCAGCCTTTTTATATGCAGCAAAAAATAGTATATTTAGCATCACAATGGTCATAATTGTAATTACTATACACGCAGTTAAAAAGATGTTATATGGTTCCACTATATCACTCAACCTTTATTTAATATTATCTAGTATTTTATTTTTAAACAGTAAAGCATTGGTTTCATTTGTATAATCCTTATTTAACTTGGAAGTTTTTCCATTATTTAATATGTATATATTATCTGCAATTCCTTGACAAAAGGCCATATCATGCGTAGTTATTAACAAAGAGTGGCCTTTTTCTTTCAACTTTGTAATATGTTCTCTCAAATAATCAATACTTATAATATCTAATCCTATTGTTGGTTCATCCATAATAATTAATTCCGGATGAATAATATCGATAAAACATAAACTTAATTTCTGTCTCATACCTCTGGAATAGTCTTTCACAAATTTATCTGCAGAACTATATATGCCATAAGCTTTCATAATTGAAAGCAAATATTCATTAGAACTATTCTTGTTATATAACTTACAATAATATTTCAAATTTTCCAACCCTGTGAGATATTCTATAAATATAGGTTCATCGGGAACATATCCAAGACTAAGTTTATCTGTATTAGAAAATGGAACTCTTAATTCTTTAGAGTTAAGTAAAACCGTTCCTTCATCAGGCCTTGATAGACCTAATATAATTTTCACCAAAGTTGTTTTTCCAGCACCATTTGGTCCAACAAGAAATACTATTTCACCTTTATTTATATCTAGGTTCAGACCATTTAGGACATCTTTTTCGTCATAAGCTTTATATATATTATCTAAATAAAGAAGGTTCATAGCTTTCTCCTTACTATTTATATTATAGTGTTCAAGATACGTTAAGATAAAAATATTTTTATAACTGATCCTATTATTATAAAGAATGTAGAAATTATAATTGGAGTGTAGCTAAAAACGTTCACTTTATAGAACTCTTTACTAAATACATAAAATTGTAAAATACTAAAGAAAAGCCAATATACATAAGCCACATAAGCATTAAAAACTTGGATTGACTGGCCAGTAACGTTGAGAAAAGTCCCTTGTAAAATATAATTTAATATAATTACATAGATGCTTTTGTAAAAACACGAAACAATGTAACTATAACTATTATCTTTTTGTTGAAGATTTCTTTTTTTATTCTCGAATTTATTAAAAACTAAAATACACACGCTTAACCCATATACAAACATCAAAGAATGGAGAAATTTTAAAGGAATTTGAAAATACATACTTGTAATAATATTATAAAATGAATCCAATATTCCTACTTGTCCATCTGATATATGCATTCCTTCTTTTATACCGTCAATTACTAAGGATACTTCGTTTATAGCGTGCGAATAGAAATAAGTGTAAAAAAAGATGGATAATAACAACAGAAATAGAACCATATAATTATTCGAAAAAATATTTTTATTACTCATATTACTTCCTCCATTTAACTATTCATAGTTACATTTACTTCCACTATCGCTGCAATGATATTTAAAAGAAGAACAACAAGAAATAGTACTCCAACGTATTTTACATAAAGCATATAATTAATTTTATGTTTTCTATGTGCTTTTTGTATTAACAATATAGCAGGTATAAAACCGATGGAGGTACTAATTATAATAGATGGAATTTCAAATATACCATGGGGTATGATATTCCACATTATTTCAGAGTAATCCATATTTTTTGTTACAAATTGCATTAAAGAGCCTACATTAAAGCCATTAATAACTGCTAACCCTAAATTTATTAGTCCCAAAGAAAAAACACCAAGAAACATGACGATAGAAATAATAGTGTTATTAATGAAGATATCCATAACATTATAAGATGTTTCGTCTTGAATATAGTGAGTGTTCATTGAATACCCCGCGTAATATGAAGTAGAAAAAATAAATATAGAGATTACATAACTAACTAATATTACAATATTAGTTTTTTTAATTAATCGCATCACTGTACTCACCATAAAATTCCTTTGAAGTAGATTTTGTTTTTCTTTTTAAGAAAATATAAATACCAACATGAATTAAACATATTATTAAAATTAAAAAATTAGAAAGACCTTGTCCAAATAACAAAGAAAACAAAAATATAGCTGTAATATCGAAATAACTTAATATAGCCATGATAATGATAGTCTTTATAGCTGCAAACTTATGAGGAATCATAAATTTGTTTGAATATGAAGTTTTATATGCGTTATTATAATTTGCTACAATTGCGTATATCAAAATGAACGTATATATTATTGGTAAAAAAATCAAAGAATGTAAAATTTCCTGATCAAATAAAATTGACAATAGTATATATGCATAAATACTAATAAGACTTAAAACTTTAACTATTATTTTAGATTTAACTAGCAATAGATCAGAAATGTTAAATCCTGATAAAATATATTGTATTATATATTTTCTTTCGTAACCAATTGATGTTTTTGAATATGTACCCATAAAATTAGAAATCTCACTAAATATTACAATTAAGATTAAACTTTGACTAATTTTAAAGTTTAAATTAATAATTTGATTTAACGAGCATAATAAAATAAATGCAATAGTATGTACAAAGATTCTTTCATAGAGCATTTTAATTATCCCTGTTTTATGTAAAAGGTTATATTCTTTAACGTATAGCATATCATTTTCATTTCTTAGAAAGATTTTTTTAAAGATATAAGAATCTTTATTATTTGAAACTTTCACCTTATTAAAATAAAAAGAATAACAAATAATTTTTAAAGTGTAAGAAAAGATCAATAAAGTAAAAAGAATCAAAATTACATTAATTTTGATTGGATTAAATAAAAATTTCTTTAAAAAATATAGAATTTGAATACTTTCACCATCAAATATGTTAAGTGTACTGAACCCAGCTATATATTCAAATAAACCTGCTAATTTACCAAATATAAGTAATAAAACTGCTAGCACGATTGACTTGAAAATTAACTTAATAAAATTCAAAATATTGGAATCAATTAGAGCATTGCTAGTCAAAATTAAAACGAAATTTCTGGAAACAAGAAAAGACAAGCAATATATTAATAAATAAAAAGTAAGTAATAAAATATTAGATCCAGATAGCATCATAGATACCAAAATAGAGAAAAGAACTACCAATATTTCAAACAAAACGATAATCTCATATTTTAAACCTTTCAACAAAAGTAATATCAATTTACTCCTGGGAAATATATTTAATAACAAACTTTTTTCACTTCTTAAATAGTCTTGATAAAGATCTTTTTTTAAACCAAACCCTAATAATATAGATAAAATAAAACCTATATTCAATAAAAATAATTCATTTGCACCAACAACTTTCAAAATATAAAATATTAAAGTTGAAAACATAAAAAACATTAAAAAGAATAAGACTTTATGAAAAGTTATATTAAATGATGCTTTGTACTCTCTAATAATGCCTTTACATTCATATAAAAATATAGAAAACATAATTTTCCCGCCATTGTCTATAAATTTTAATAAAAAAGGATAAGACGATTTTACTCATCCTATCCTTAATGATTTACCAGGCTGTTAAAGCTGCTTTCCCTGCCTTAATTTTCTTAGCTAAGAATGGATAAGAAACTAAAGCTGCTAATGCAATCGTCATTCCTACAGCACCCGTTCCTGCAATAAGAACAGCTGCTCCACGCAATGTTAAAGTTCCTGCATTATATGCTGCAATTATTAGACCAGCAAGACTAGTTGCAGTTGCAGTTGTTATTCCAAATGTAGCAACAAGTTTAAATAAAGTAGACTCCATAAATTCCCTCCTCAGTAATAATTTTCACCCAAAAATCATTTTACATTTTATTGCAAAATAAATCAATATTTTTATTAAATACTAATTAATTACAAAATTAGATTAATATACTACAAGGATATTCTACATTTTTCGATTAATTAATATTGAGAATACTATGTATATTAAATTCAAAGGAAGCCTTCTTTTTATCCAAGCCACTTATTTGCTTAACACAGAATATATGTATCAATTTAACAATTCAGGTCTGTCGAACTTATATTTGATGCCGATATTTTTCAGGCTTAATGTTCTCACTTTTTTCCATGCAAACGACAGAATGGTTACAAAATATTCCTCTTTGAATGAAGCTTCCTTCTGTGTCTAGATAAACATCTTTAGTTCCACTATAAAAAAGCAGATTCTTTTAGCACTGTAATTATGATGTAAATTATATATTTTGAGTCTTCATTTCAATGAAAATACTATACTGATTATATATACAATTAAGTAATTAAATGGTAAAATCCTTACTGTTATTAACATAAAATACATTTTTCAAAAGGAGATTTATGATGAAGACGGAACTTACTTTTCCTTCCTATCCACAACTCGTGGATAAACATTCTATCTTTAAATTTATAACTAGCCTAATTGCACAGTTTGAAAAATTTAAAAAACACCCTATATTTTTTAGATTTCTTTTCCCTATTACATTAATATATTTTATTTTTAGTTTCGTGATTAGATTAATATCAAGGTCATTCTTTAAAGGAATTCCTCTGCAATGAAAAAAGGGATTACTATTTTAGTTATAGCAAGCGCTATTGTTTTAGTTATTGGAATTAACGTATATGGTGCACAAAGTGGAAGCAGTAAGACAACAAATTTAGCCGTTACGAACTTAAAAGAAAAGACGTTAAAAAACACAATCATGGTGCCAGGTACGTTAAAGTTGGCTAATGAGCAGTACGTATACTTTGACGCTGAAAAAGGGGAGATTGAAAAGTTTCACGTTACAGAAGGATCTCATGTACAACAAGGGACACCCCTTATTACATATAAAAGTGATTCAATGGAATTAGAACAAGAACAAAATCAATTAGAGAAAAAGTCGACCTATCTGCAAATAGACTCATTAAGTAAACAGATTTCTAATTTGAATAAAAAACAAAGAGATTTAGAAAGGGAAATGAACAAGCAAGAAGCAAGAGAACAAATTGATTCAGAACGCACACAGTTAAATCTTGATTTAGAAACAGCAAAAATTGATTTAGAACGAAAACAGTTAGAAACAAAGTCAATAACAAAAAAAGAGCAAGACTTAGAGATAATGAGTGATATTAACGGCATAGTCTTAGAAGTAGACAAAGAAGCAATAAACAACACAAGTGAAGTACAAAAACCACTTGTACATATTGGAAATACTGATGAATATATAGCTATGGGTGTGCTATCTGAGTATGACGCACTTAAAATTCAAATAGGTCAAACCGTGAAGATTACTTCAGACGTCTTACCAGATAAAGAATGGTCAGGTAGCGTAAAGCAAATTGATTATTTACCAAAACAGCAAGTATCAGTCGAAGGAAGTAATGATTCTGCCAATCAATATCCAATTCAAGTGAAGATAGATAATAAAGATATTACTATGATTAAGCCTGGATTTAAGCTACTTCTTGAAATCGAAACAAGTAGTAAAAGAGCAAATTCATTGCCAACAAAATCTATTATTAATAAAAAGAATAGAAAGTACGTATACGTAGTGAAAGACAAAAAAGTGCTTCTTCGAGAGGTGAAAGTAGGAGAAGTGACAAGTAAGTATATTGAAATTAAAAAAGGCGTTTCTAGTAAAGAAAAAGTTGTTTCTAATCCTACTGAAAATTTAGTAGATGGTGCGGAAGTGAACATACAATGATTGAGTTAATAGATATTCATAAGAGATATCAACTCGGTAAAGAAAACATAACTATTTTAAGAGACATTAACATAAAAATTTTAGATGGTGAATTTTTAGCCATTATGGGACCATCGGGTTCTGGTAAATCGACGCTAATGAATATTATTGGTTGTTTAGACCGTGCATCTTCCGGTTTGTATCTATTAAATGAACAAGAAATTTCTACTTATAACGATGAAGATTTAGCAAAAGTACGTAATATACATATTGGTTTTGTATTCCAACAATTCCAGCTATTACCTAGATTGACAGCCGTTGAAAACGTTGAACTTCCTATGATTTATGCTGGGGTTTCACGAAAAGAAAGACGCGCTCGAGCAGAAGATGCGCTTAGAAAAGTAGGCCTAAGTGAACGTATGAAGCATTTACCCAACGAATTATCTGGAGGACAAAAACAGCGTGTAGCGATTGCCCGTTCAATTGTAAATAATCCCACGCTTATTTTAGCAGATGAACCAACCGGCGCTTTAGATACAAAAACAAGTGCGGATATAATGGAACAGTTTGTAAGACTTAATGAGGCCGGTACAACGATTGTTGTTATTACACACGAACCTGAAGTTGCAGAATATGCATCACGTACAATTGTTGTCCGTGATGGAAAAATCTTAGCTCCCAATAGTAACAGTAAGGAGAGAAATGAGCGATGAGCTTAAGAGAAAATATTCACATGGCGCTATCATCCGTCCTTGCTCATAAAATGAGATCCACTTTAACGATGCTTGGTATTATCATTGGAGTAGCTGCTGTAATTGTGGTAGTAGCAATAGGACAAGGCGGGGAACAAATGATTAAATCTGAAATAACAGGTCCAAGCAACACTGTAGATGTGTATTATCAGCCTCCTGAAGAAGAGACTCAATCAGATTTATCTATGATGGCAGATACTATTTTTACAGAAGAGGACATTACAGCTCTTTCAAAAATATCTGGTGTTAAAAACGTAGTTGCATCCAGCTCCATGAGTATGACAGTCAGACACCGAAATGAAGAAACAGATACAACTGTCAACGCTATTAATAGAGCCTACTTAGATGTAAACAAACTTGAAATTGCAAAAGGAAGAATGTTGGATAGCTCTGACTTTTTGTCAGGAAACCGTGTGGGTATTATTACGAACAAAATGAAAGAAGATTTATTTCCTAAAAAAGAAGCTCTTGGACAAATTATTTGGATACAAGGTCAACCAATTGAAGTTGTCGGCATTACAAAAAAACAAACTGGACTACTTGCTTTTGGTATGAACGAAATCTATATTCCGGACAATACGTATAAATCAAGCTTTGGCAAGCTTGATTATACAACCCTTAGCATTCAGGCATGGAATTCTGATTATCTAAAGCAAGCAGGCAATGAAGCAACTGATTTATTAAATAAACTTCACAACACGGAAGACTCATATAAAGTAAATAATTTAGAAGAAATGGCAGATAGTATAGGAAATGTAACCAAAATTATGACAATGGTAATTGGCTCTATTGCCGGTATTTCCCTCTTAGTAGGGGGCATTGGTGTTATGAATATCATGCTCGTTTCTGTAACGGAACGCACACGAGAGATTGGTATCCGTAAAGCACTAGGGGCATCTAAAAAACAAATACTAACACAATTTTTAATTGAGTCTATGACTCTCACCTTAATAGGGGGTCTTATTGGTATTTTACTTGGTGCGGGAGGATCTATGTTAATATCAGTTTTTGCAGGGTGGCCCTCTCTTGTTTCTTGGCAAGTTGTACTAGCAGGTGTATTATTCTCTACAATCGTGGGTGTTATTTTTGGCATGTTACCTGCAAATAAAGCAGCGAAATTAGATCCAATAGAAGCTTTAAGATATGAATAAAATATGTAAGTAGATGCTTCTTCTATAAACAGTTCAATTCATTTTTAGATGTTAATTATTAAAAATACGATACAAAGTTCTATAAATAAGAATATTAACTTTATGAATTAGGGATGTAAAATTGAATAATAGATACTACATATCATTGTAAAGTTAAGATAAGCAAAAAAACTTTTTTATAAGAATTAACATTGAAAAATATAGTTAATAGGTTAAAAAGGATAACTTACGAGTATTGTTCATAGAGTAAATGAGTTTGTAAGGACTGTTGTAATTCTATTACAACTGCACATTCCTTTGAAAATAAACGGAAATAATGCTACTGATACTTACTTTGCCAACGATGGAATTTATATATATAAATAATAGTCAGAAATACTTAACCAAGGGTAGTCCATATAATAGATCTTATGCTGAAGAATAATGTTAAATATAAGGGAAGCAATAATTTTATATACCAACTAGCAAGGGTACAAGGAAAACTTTGAAATATAAATTTTATACAAACTATTATCCGTAAAATCACACTAAGATGAGTTTATTTTCATTCTAATTCTACTATAGAAAAATTAACAATTGCAAGAACGCAATTGTTCTCTATCAGAAGATTCGTAATCTTTTTATTCATGAAAATTGTTGAAGAAAAATAAAAAGGAAACTCCACTCCTATGAAAATTTTTCAAAGGTAGTGAAGTTTCCAAAAGTTATATTAAGGTTATTAAAAGTGGTAATTTATTAAAATTCCAACTTTATCATTCTGAAAATAATAACCATTCATAAAATTAATTAATTAAAAGGCTACATATTGACCTAAGATAATTTTAATTACATAAGCAATTTCATCCCATAAATTTGGGTGTGCAATAAGCCACTGAATTAAAGAGTTTAACCCCCCTCTTTTAGCTGCTAGTAAACTCTGCATTTCAGATGAACTTAAAACTTTGTCTAAAGCTGGTGCTAACTTTGACCAATACTTTAGTAGTAATGAAGCAATTGTTTGCATTTTAATAACCTCCTAATGAATATAGTTTTTATAGTTCTATTGTACGTTGTCTCTAGGCATACAATTAGGTATATGTCATAAAAATGTACTATTTTGACGTTAATTGTCATATTAGTAACGTCAATCTATTTATTTGAAAATCGTTGTAACATCTTGCAATGAGATACTAAAGGAGGTGAAATGTAACTTTAGAAGCAATTTACGAAATTAAATACTTAACATTCAATCTCTAATGATGTTTGCAATTTATAATAATAAATCTTTTATATGGAAAGGAGAAAGAGAACTACTTCGCTTAATTCTTTATTATAAGATTAAGCACGGTTCACTCACTAACTAAAATGAAAATTAAGAAGTATGAAGACAATCTTATTATTCAAAAAAGAAATGAAATATATTTTCTCCCTTTCTTAGAGATCTTGTATGTAGAACGTTTTGGAAATTTAACTATTATTCATACTGAAGAAGATGAAATCACGATTCGATTTTCATTACACGGGTTGATTGATCTCTTACCTTCTTACTTTATGCGCTCCCATAAGTCTTATATTGTAAATATAAGGAGAGTAAAGCAAATGAAAGTTCTAAGAGGAGATTCCACAACTTATGAAGCTTTCTTTAACCATGAGAAGAGTGCTTTAATAACGAAAGAAAATGTTTCTTTACTCGTTAAATAAAAAAATAAGTAATCAAAAACCTATCTAACATATTAACTCAGAATAATTAAATTCCCACTATTTAAAGATATATCTGTCTCTTTTCATCTAATGATATATCTTTTTATTTCTTTAAACTAAGCGATATTACTATTTTATTTATCTCTTATTTTGCCCATTTAGTTTCAGTACATTACCCCTTACAACAATAGCTAACTATGATAATTACTCTTCAATATAAATAGTTATATGAACAAAAGAATTCCCTGTTTATAGTAATAATTTTGATTTAGATATTTTTAGAACTACTTTATTACTTTTAACGTTCCTTCGTCTAATTTTTCATTATTTTGAGGTGTATGTTTAGCCACACGATTTAGTTGCAAAAGAAAAAAAGTTATTAATTTAAGCTAATCTTTTAAAAATTTTGCCTACCAATACTATGTTTTTTATCTAATTTAACAATTTATTTAACTACAGTTTCTTTGATATTTTGTACAATTATATTTAATATACACGTTCTTTTTCTGTACATTGTGGTTCCCCACTACAAAAGAGAGAAGAAGAGCATAAGGGGTTTTTGCCCCCACCATAGGTGTGGAGCTAGGCAGAGCCTAGCAAAACCGTGGGTACAAAGAAAATCGCTAAATGTCTCCTTTAAGTCCCCTTTTTTTGGCGCACGTCCCTTTCACGTCCCCCTTTAAAATCCCAATGTCCCCTTTATGTCTCCCTATTTTGAAGCCATGTCCCCTTTGCGTCCCCCTCTTTTTTTGCACTTCATGATCAAATCCTCTTCTTTTTCATTCAACTTTTTTGGCTTTTCTTGAAAAATTTTTTGTTCATCTTCATAGAGCTAAATGTTTTCATCACTGGACTGAATCGTATCTTTTTAATCGCAATTTTTGATTCTGTCTCGACTTTTCCATAGCTTTTCATTTTCTTTTTTATAAAATCTTTTTCTAAATCATGTGAACA
>Ga0268255_10002170_pt1 | contig 10523 bp, 7 predicted proteins | sample AgamicOrMarz_FD_200256 | JGI IMG/M metagenome (GOLD analysis project Ga0268255, IMG submission 200256) | Agave microbial communities from Guanajuato, Mexico - Or.Ma.rz (v2) (version 3) | ecosystem: Host-associated > Plants > Phyllosphere > Phylloplane/Leaf | place: Guanajuato, Mexico | collected...
CAGTTCTCGCTGAAGTACGCCGCGGTGCAGTGGAAGTACACGCAGCAGAAGATCGGCGGCAATCAGGGCGGCAATGCGCAAGGCGCGTGGAGCCTGACGAAGAACGACAAGACGTACGCGGTGTAATGCACGGGCGCACGCCGCAGCGCGCATTGCCTGAAAAGGTTGGCGCGCGCGGCGTGCGCCTGTCATGAACCGCTTCTTCGGACGCCGATGAAACGCTTCGAGCCCAGCTTTCTCGACAAGCTGTTCGACGACGAACCGCATCTGCCGGCTTCACCGGCGATGCGGCAATTGTCGTTGGAGGAACTGAAGGCCACCGTCGCGCGCGACGTCGAGGCGATTCTCAACACGCGAATTGCGCTGACCGAGCATGAACTCGCGGCCTTGCCCGAATGCCAGCGCTCGGTGCTGACCTATGGTCTGAACGACTTCGCGGGTTTGAGTCTCGCGAGTCACTATGACCGCACGTTCATTTGCAAATCGATTCAGCAGGCCATTGCACGGCATGAGCCGCGCTTGCAGCAGGTATCGGTCACACTCGAACTGAACGAACAATCGACCAACGCGCTTTATTTCGCGATTCAGGCGTTGCTGGTCGTTCATCCGGCAGAAGAACCGGTCAGTTTCGATGCGATGTTGCAGCCGTCCACATTGCAATACTCGGTGACGCGCGCACGCGCGAAACTGTAGACGCTGGTTTGTTTAATACGCTTGGCTTCAATACCGCCTGAGCGCCGCCGCGACGCGCAACGGCGGCATTAGTTCAGGCGTAGAGGGTTCGGGTTCGGGGATAGATCGATGGAAGAATTGCTGCCGTATTACGAGCGCGAACTGTCATTTCTGCGGCGCTATTCGCGCGATTTCGCGGAGCGCTATCCGAAGATCGCGGCGCGTCTGGCGATGTCCGGCGAGCATTGCGAAGATCCACACGTCGAGCGGATGATCGAATCGTTCGCATTGCTCGGCGCGCGCATCAACAAGAAGCTCGACGACGATTACCCCGAGTTCACCGAAGCGCTGCTGGAAGTGTTGTATCCGCACTATCTGCGGCCATTTCCTTCATGCTCGATCGCGCAACTGGGCACGTCCGCGGCACTGAGTCATCTGACCGAGCCCGTTACGATAGAACGCGGCACGGAACTCAAATCGCGGCCCATTCGCGGCGTGCAATGCCGCTTTCGTACCGCGTACGACGTCACGCTCGCGCCGGTTCGCATTTCCGAGGCGAAGTACACGTCAGTGGCGATGGCGCCGAGCGCGACGGTATTGCCCGGCAATGCAACCGCCATTGTGTCGATCACTTTCGAATCGACTGCTGCGCAACTCGATCTGTCCGCGTTGAAAGTCAGCACCTTGCGCGCGCATCTGCACGGCGAGCAGTCGTTCATTGCGGCGCTTGCCGATTGCCTGTTCGTCAATGCAATGGCCACGTATGTCGAAGCGGACCGGCGCGGCGTATGGACGCCATTGCGCACGTCGCCGCTCGCGCAAGCAGGCTTTGACGAAGACGACGCGCTCATCGACTATCCGGCCAAATCGCATCCGGCTTACCGGCTTCTCACCGAGTACTTTGCGTTCCCGGAAAAATTCAATTTCGCCGACTTCGATCTCACGGCAATGACGCGTGCGGCGGGCCGCTGCCAGCGTCTGACACTGCACGTCGTGCTCAAGGAAGTACGCAGCGATTCGCATGTCGCGCGGCTTCTCGATGCGTTGTCCGCACATCACCTGCGGCTCTTTTGCACGCCGGTGGTCAATCTGTTCGAACAGCACGGCGAACCCATTCGCGTGAATCATCAGGCGATCTCCTATCCGGTGATCGCCGAAGCGCGCCGCGCATTCGCTTACGAAGTCTATTCGATCGATTCGGTGAAGCTCGTCAGGCAACAGGCGCATCAGGAATCGGTGACTGAATTCCGGCCATTTTATTCGCTGCATCACGGTGAAGCGGCCCGCGCCGGACACTACTGGTTCGCACGGCGCAACGACTGGGTCGCGCAAAAAAGCCCCGGCTATGAGACGGAAATCTCCATTGTCGATATCGACTTCGAACCGGCCGCGCCGCAAACCGACACGCTGAGTCTCGACCTGACGTGTACGAATCGCGATTTGCCCGCCGGTCTCGCGGTGGGTCTGGAAGGCGGCGATCTGTTTCTCGAAGGCGGCTCGCTGACCGGCAACATTGCGATGTTGCGCCGGCCCACGCCGACTGTGCGTTTCGAACGTGGGCGCGCGGCGCACTGGCGGCTCATTTCGCATCTCGCGCTGAATCACGTGTCGCTCGCGAATAGCGGTCTTTCCGCGTTGAAGGAAATGCTGGTGCTCTACGATTTGCGGCGCACGGCGGTATCGGCGCGGCATATCGACGGGCTCGTCGGAATCGAGCAGCGCGCAGCCGTGCAATGGCTGCCGGGCAAACCGTTCGCCACTTTCGTGCGCGGCATAGAAATTCGCCTGACGATCGACGAAGAACATTTCGTCGGCACGAGTCTCGCGTCGTTCGTGCGGGTGATCGACACATTCTTCGGGCTGTACGTGCATCTGAACAGCTTTGTGCAACTGGTCGTCGTGTCGAAGCGCACGGGCGAGGAGATCTTGCGATGCAAACCGCGCAGCGGCGAATCGATCCTGGCGTAGTCGAGCAGTTTCTCGACGAGCCGCACCGCTTTGAATTTTTTCAGGCGGTGCGTCTGCTCGAGAAGTGGTTCGCACAGCAATCGCCATCTACAGTCGGGCGTTCCGGCGACATCGTCGCGCAGCGCATTTCCTTTCGCAATTCGCTGTCCCTGTCGTTTCCGCCGAGCGAAATTCACGGCGCGCAATCCTACGACGACGAAGGCTTGCCGCTAAAAGAAAAAGCGCAGCGCACCACGGCGCTCGAGGCGGGCTCACTCGATAAAGTCGACATTACCCCCGCGTTTTTCGGTTTGCTCGGCGGGCAAGGTGCGTTGCCGCTGCATTACACCGAGCAGATCATCGCGCGAGAGCAGATCAAGCGAGACCGCGCCGCGCGCGAGTTCTTCGATGTGTTTTCAAATCGCGCCACCGCGCTCTTTTATGCGGCGTGGAAGAAGTACCGTTTGCCGTTTCATTACGAACTGGATCGCGACGAGCGCTATTTGCCATTGCTGCTCGCGCTTGCGGGCGTGGCCGACAACGACACGCGCAGCAGCCTGCAAAGCGGCGACGGCGCGCTATTCGACGAAGCGATTGCCGGTTACGCATTGCCCGCGCGGCACAGACCGGTGTCGGCAGCTTATTTGCAACGCACGCTGTCGGACTACTTCAAGGTTCCTGTGCGCGTCGAACAGTTTGTCGGCAAATGGTACGACGTGCCGCGCGATCAATTGACGGTACTGGGCAGCGTCAACGCGACGCTCGGCGCCACTGCGCTGGCGGGCGAGCGCGTCTGGCAGCGCGACATGCGGGCGCGGCTCGTGATCGGCCCGCTTGGTAAAGCCGATTACGAAGCATTCCTGCCGGGGGCGGATCGCGCCGTTGCACTCGAACGCATGCTGACGCTGCTCGCCGGTATTACGCTGGAGTACGAAGTGTCGCTGGTACTTCGCCGCGAGGCGGTTGGGCCGGCGCTCCTGAGCAACGGCGCGCGCCTCGGCTGGGACGCATTCCTCTGCACGCGCGATGCCGACCGCGATCGCGCGGATGCCCGCTACGAACTGCATGTGATTCACTGACCATAACGATAGAACCTGACCGGATCGCACGACATGAGCACGTCCCTCAACACCCTGATCGCGAAACTCAATCCGACCTGCCGGCAAGCGGCGTTGCTGGCGGCGAACAACTGTCTCGCGCGCGGTCATTACGAGGTCGACCTCGAGCATCTGCTGCTTGCGCTGCTCGACGAGCCGGCAAGCGATGTTGCGCTCGTTCTGCGGGCGAGCAGAATCGATTCGCATGCGTTGCGCGCGGACATCGAGCGCGAATTGCAGCGCCTGAAAAACGGCAATACGCGCACGCCGGTGTTCTCGAAGCACTTGATCGATCTGCTCGAGCAGGCTTGGTTGATCGCATCGCTCGATTCGCAGATTGGGCGCATCCGTTCCGGGCATTTGCTGCTTGCGTTGCTGAGTGCGCCTGATCTCGCGCAATTCGCGGAGCGCATGTCGCCGCTGCTGCGCGATGTACCTGTGACCGAGCTGAAGCATAATTTCGACGAGTTGACCGCGGGCTCGCGCGAAGTCGAGCGCGCTAATGACGCGCAAAACACGGAACATGATGCGAGCGATATAGCGGGTTCCGAATCAGTGCCTGGCGCTCCGTCAAGAACGCCCGCACTCGATACGTACACCAGCAATCTCACGCAGCGCGCGCGTGAAGGCAAGATCGATCCGGTGATCGGACGCGAAGGCGAAATTCGCCAGACCATCGACATTCTGATGCGGCGCCGGCAGAACAATCCGATCATGACGGGCGAGGCGGGCGTCGGCAAGACGGCCGTGGTCGAAGGACTCGCGCTGCGCATTGCCGCCGACGACGTACCCGCGCCGCTCAAAGGCGTCGCACTGCATGTGCTCGACATGGGCCTCTTGCAAGCGGGCGCAAGTGTGAAGGGCGAGTTCGAGAACCGCCTGAAGAACGTGATCGACGAAGTGAAGAAGAGCCCTCATCCGATCATTCTCTTCATCGACGAAGCGCACACGATCATCGGCGCGGGCGGCCAGGCCGGGCAGAACGATGCGGCCAATCTTCTGAAGCCCGCGTTGGCTCGCGGCGAACTGCGCACCATCGCGGCGACGACATGGAGCGAGTACAAGAAGTACTTCGAGAAAGACGCGGCGCTCGCGCGCCGCTTCCAGGTTGTGAAGATCGAAGAGCCGAGCGAAACGCTTGCCGCGGCGATGTTGCGCGGCATGGCGTCGCTAATGGAAAAGCACTTCAACGTGCGCGTGCTCGATGACGCGATCACGGAAGCGGTGCGCCTGTCGCATCGCTATATTAGCGGGCGGCAATTGCCCGACAAGGCGATCAGCGTGCTCGACACCGCTTGCGCGAAAGTGGCGCTCGCGCATAGCTCGACACCGGCCGCAATCGACGATACGAAAAAGCGCCTGGAACGCATCGACGCGGAAATCGCCGCACTCGAACGCGAGGTCGCGAGCGGCGCGCAGCACGACGAACGGCTCGCGCAATTGCGCGACCTGCGCGAAGAAGATCTGAAGCAACTCGCCGCGGACGAAGCGCGCTACGACAAGGAGCGTGCGCTGGTGACCGAGATCGTCGGCTTGCGTTCGGACATCGACGCGGCTCGCGTGAGCAGTGCGGACGCGGAGCAGGCGCAGAAAGCGGCGCAAGCGCGCGAAACGCTCGCGCTGCGCGTGGCCGAATTGCATGCATTGCAAGGTACTCAGCCGATGGTGCCGTTGCAGGTGGACGGACACGTCGTCGCCGAAATCGTTGCGTCGTGGACGGGCATTCCGCTGGGCCGCATGGTGAAGGATGAGATCCAGACGGTGCTGAATCTGCAGCCGCTCCTTGCCGCGCGCGTGATCGGTCAGGATCATGCGCTTGAAGCCATCGCGCAGCGAGTGCGCACGGCCAGCGCGAATCTCGAAGATCCGAATAAGCCGCGCGGTGTGTTCATGTTCGTCGGACCTTCGGGTGTCGGCAAGACCGAAACGGCGCTCGCACTCGCCGATGTGTTGTACGGCGGCGAGCGCAAGATGGTGACGATCAACATGAGCGAGTATCAGGAAGCGCATAGCGTCTCGGGGCTGAAAGGCTCGCCGCCCGGTTACGTCGGTTATGGCGAGGGCGGCGTACTCACGGAAGCGGTGCGCCGCAATCCGTATTCGGTGGTGCTTCTCGATGAAGTCGAAAAGGCGCATCCCGATGTACTCGAAATGTTCTTCCGGGTATTCGACAAGGGCACGATGGACGACGCCGAAGGCCGCGAGATCGACTTCCGCAATACGCTCATCATTCTCACGTCGAATGTCGGTTCGCAAGCGGTCATGCAGGCTTGCCTGAATAAAAGTGCCGACGAATTGCCCGACGCCGACGCGCTCGCCGAAACCTTGCGTCCGCAACTGTATAAAGCGTTTAAGCCGGCTTTTCTCGGCCGCATGAAAGTAGTGCCGTACTATCCGATTTCCGACGACGTGCTCGCTGAAATCATCGAGTTGAAGCTGGAAAGAATTCGCCGCCGCATCGAATCGAATCACAAGGCGGTGTTCGAGTGGGACGAGTCGCTGGTCGATGCGGTGCTCGCGCGCTGCACCGAAGTGGATTCGGGCGCGCGCAATGTCGACCATATTCTGAACGGCACGCTGCTGCCCGAAGTCGCGCAGCAGGTACTCGAGCGCATTGCCAACGGCGCGGCCATCGAGCGCATTTCGGTGCGTGCGACCGAGGCGGGCGAGTTCGACTACGCCGTCGTATAAGCGGTTTGATGAATGACACTTGAAAGCTCCATGCCATGCCGATCGATCTGAATACGCTGCTTGCTCCAATCAGTGAAGGTGCGCCCTGTGGCGAAGATCTTCTGTTCTCCGCCGACTTCGATGCAATCCAGCACGCGCGGCGTTTCGAAGACCCGTCGCTCGACCAGGGCGAATGGGTCACCGAAATCAAGGAAGCCGACTGGCCGCTGGTGATCGAGCGCTCCAGTGCGTTACTGCAGACGCAAACGAAAGACTTGCGCCTTGCCGTGTGGCTCACCGAAGCGCTCGCGATTGAAGAAGGCGTGGGCGGTCTCACGCAAGGCTACACACTGCTAACGGCGCTGTGCGAGAAGTACTGGGACACCGTTCATCCGCTGCCGGAAGGCGACGACACCGAATATCGCCTTGGCAATGTCGTGTGGCTCGTCGGGCGAACCGGCGATCTGCTGCGCGCAATGCCGCTCACGTCGTCGCAAGGGAATGCGTACAGCACGATCGATTGGGACGTCGCCACGCATGTCGCGCAAGCGGTAAAGCGCGATCCCGATCATGCCGACGACATCGCGCGCGGCAAGCCGTCCATCGAGCAGATCGACGCGTCGAAACGTGCGACGCTGCCCGCGTTCTATTCGACGCTGCTGGCCGATCTCAAGGCATTCGAAACGGCGATGCTCGCGCTCGAACAGGAACTGGATCGTCGCGCTGCGGACTTTGCGCCAAGTTTCCGTCAGGCGAAAGACGCCTACGAAAGCGTCTATCGTCTCGCCGAACGCTTTGCGCGCGAACTCGGTGTGACCGCACAAGCGCAGCAGACGCCCGGTAGTGGATCGAGTGCTTCGGCGACTCATGAACACGCGCACGAACACGAACGCGCCGAGCCCACTTTCAAGACCTCACCGCAACGCGAGGAACCTGTGTTGACGACCACGCCGACCCACGCAGTCGCAGGAATCCAGAGCCGCGCGCAAGCCGTCGCGCAGTTGCGCGCGGTGGCCCGTTTCTTTCGCAGTACGGAGCCGCACAATCCGGCTGCGTACTTTGCCGAGAAGGCTGCGGAAGCGGCGGACATGCCGTTGCATCAATGGCTGTCGACGGTGGTGAAAGACGACGGCTCGCTCGCGCACATTCGTGAGTTGCTGGGTGTGAAGCCTGAAGAAAACAGCTAGACGTCCGCGTCGAAATTAAAAAGCCTGGCCTGGGTCGAGAGAACCCAGGCCAGGCTTTTTTCATGCTTCATGCGTGCCTTGCAGCAAGCACGCAGTAATCTGCTTAAGATCCGGCGCGGAACTCGATGCGCCGGTTGCGTGCGCGGCCATCGGCCGTATCGTTCGATGCAATCGGCTGATCGGGTCCGACACCGGTCGTGCTCATCTGTTGCGGCGGAATGCCCTTGGCGACGAGATAGCCTTTCACGGCATCGGCGCGTGCCTGGCTCAGCGCGATATTCGACGTGCGATTACCCGAGTTGTCGGTATGACCGATGATCGCGACAGTCTTCGTCGCCATCTTCAGCATTGCCGCCGCCATCTGATCGAGAATCGCGCGGCCTTGCGGCGTGAGCGTTGCACTGCCGGTTTCGAATTCGATCGTGCGATTCGCTAGCGTCTGATCGAGCAGGCCCTGTTCGGATGCACTGACGCGCAGGCCATTCTTGATCGTATACGTCGGATTTAGCGCATTCGCCATGTCGCTTGCGAGTTGCTGACGCTGCGACTCGTTGCGCACCTCGCCTTTCACGTCGATCTGCGTGCCGTCGATCTTCAACTGTCCTTTACTGATCTGCTTGAGTTGCGGGCCAATCAGTTTTTGTACATTGGCGGACCAGTTCGGCGGCGTCGCGACGTCGGCGACTTCGATCTGATCCACTACGTTGGCCGAGCCATACGTGTCGCGAAGACGCGCGAGCACCGCGGCTTTGGTCGCCTCGTCCGGTACTTTTCCACCGACCACGACCTGGCCCGGCGCCGCGTTCGCGGGCGGAGGCGAAGCCGTGACCGCGCCGGTGCCGGCGCCGGTCGTGCCGCTTGCGAGGCCCGCCGTATTCACTGCGGGACCCGCACTGCCTGCCGTAGTGGACGAAGGCGAGGGCAGCGCCGTCGTGCGAATCGAAATGCCGCTGTTGTCGACCGGCGTGACGCGTGCGGGGCCGTCGTTGTCGGCGTGAGCGAGCGTGCTGAACAGGCCGCTAACCAGCAGGCTCGCGAGCAGCGCGCTGATCGCGGTGCGTGAATAAGTCATCGCGTCACGCTCCCGTGAAGGCTTCGCGGAACGTGTCGATGCTGACGCGCAAGGACAGTTGCGGTTGGTCGAGGTAACTGACGAGCTTGCTGATGCCATGATCGTTCTGTGCGTGTTCGTCGATCCACTCGGGGTCGTCGATATCGATGTTATGGGCTGCGTATGCTTGCGGATCGACCACACTGTGCAGCGTTTTCGCGGACGCACCGTTAAAGCCGATGATAAGCCGCTCGCGCTCCGCGATCGTGCCGATAAAAATCGCCAGTTCGAAATCCGCTTGCGCGACGAACGGCGCGATCAGTTCGAGCCAGAATGCGGCGACGAGGCTGCGATAGAACGGATCGTTCGGCAACGGCAGCGTGAGCCCGCGTTCGAGGTGCGACGAACCGCTTTGCATCACGGGGCGCAGCAGCGAACCGAGCGCGAGCATCGCGCCGCGCAAGCGCACCGGATGCCCGCTTGCGAGCAGCATCTGTTCGAGTCCGGCGAGCGTCTGATGTTCGACGAAGTCGTTGAACGTGCCGTCATGCGGATTGCCCGGACCGCCGCCGATTTCGATCGGCACCTGCGTTTCGCCGAGCGCCTGCAATGCGCCGGCCGGCTCGCTCACGCCAAGCAAGGGCTTCATTTGCGCCGACACGCGCGACCACAAACGCGCGAACGCAAGCGGACTGTGCGCGAGGAACGTGAGCGGCTTTTCGACTTCGAGCGCGGTCGCGGCGAGAAACGGAAAGCGTCGCGACGACTGATCGTGACTCGCGACCATGTGCCCCGCAATCGCGAGCTTGCTGCGCGAACCGAGAAACGCGAAATGCATCGGCTTCGCGTTTTCGTAGACGATCTTCCAGCGCGGGTCGTCGGTGAGCAGTTCCATTGCTTCGGCGATCCAGCGGTCGAGCGTCGCAAGCAACTGCGGGTTATGCGCGCTTTTCACGAAGTCGCCGCGCGACGGAATCTTGCCGAAGTACGCGATTTGCGCCTGCACGGTCTGCGTCATTGCGCACCTCCTGTGTTCGAAACCGCGGTCGTCGCCGGTCGCGCTGCCGTTGCCGCTGTTGCCGCCGGCGTTGCGTTCGCGGCCGTGGCCGCGACCGAATTCGCCGCCGCGCTGACGTCGGCCACCGACGAAGGCAACCGCAAGCCGCGCAGGCTCTGCTGCTGCGGCGCGTCGCTGCTGCCGCCCGATGCTTGCGACGTGCTGATGATGCGCATGCTGACCGCCACCGTGATGTTGCCTTGCGTCCACGACAGGTCGAACGTGCCGTCAGGCCGGCGCTTGCGCTGCGCCGAATTGATCAGCTTCTCGAGACCGTAGCGGCCCGGCTCGTTGACGAGCTGCAGCGTGCGGCCGTCGAAAGTCGTGGCATTCAACGTCGCGCCTGGCGAGCCCGACGGATTCGGCCACACGAAGTTGGTCCATTGCGGCGGCGTGTTGCGATAGCGCATCTGCTGACCGTCGATCGCGAGCGTGTACTCGGTCGTGCCGCTGCTGGGTTGCGGCAGGATCTGGAACACGGTCTGCGGTTCCGCGGAGCCCTGGCCTGCCGACGCGCCCGCTGCACCGCCAGCGAGCGGCGCGACCCAGCGCGCGAATCCGCTGGTGAAGTCAGGCGTGAGCGCGAGGCCCATGTCGCCCCACGTGCGAGCGGTGAGCGTGTCGCCGCGGCGCACTGCAAGCGGTCCGAGCGTGGTGCCGACGAACTTCGCAATCGAGCCGTCCGGTCCGAACACCTGCGCGATTTCACCGGCGCCCGCTTCGACTTTCGCATCGCCGGCAAAGGGATATTTGTTGGCGAGCGAGTTCTGGAACGTCTGGTACACCTGCGCGTTCCACACCTTGTTGACTTCGACGCTGGCCGGCTGGATCACGACCGCATA
>Ga0268255_10002171_pt1 | contig 10523 bp, 7 predicted proteins | sample AgamicOrMarz_FD_200256 | JGI IMG/M metagenome (GOLD analysis project Ga0268255, IMG submission 200256) | Agave microbial communities from Guanajuato, Mexico - Or.Ma.rz (v2) (version 3) | ecosystem: Host-associated > Plants > Phyllosphere > Phylloplane/Leaf | place: Guanajuato, Mexico | collected...
TCCTCACTGAGCAGTGCCGTATTGGAAAGCTCAGCCCCGGTAGCTTCCATCTGTACCTGATGTACAAAGTCAATGAAGGGATGTGCCGAGAGCCGCAGAGCAGTGACATCGTTGATGGACAAGTCCCCGGCTACCTCACCAATCGGTTGGTCGAGCCAAGCCTGAGCCGCGGCTTCCAAGTCTTTCGTAAGTTCCATGACGACAGCATCCGGCTGTACGTCACTGTTCTCATCCAGAAGCAGCAAATGTGATTCCTTTCCGGTAATCTTCCACGTCCCGTCCGAATGCTGCTCTAATTGAACGGATACTTGTCCAAGACCGTTGCCGCTGAACCCTGGCTGAATGACGGTCACGCCATGAATTTCGGCAGTAAGCTGACGGTGCTGATGCCCGCTCAGAAGTACATCAATGCCTTCGATGTCACGACAGATGGCATAGCCCTGATTTTCACCGGTTAACCGCTCGGCAGGCTCGCCCGTCTCCAGATCACACTCAAACCCGCCATGATAGCTGACTACCATCACGTCTGGCCGCTCATACTCGCGAATGTAACCAACCCATTTTCGAATGGTCTCCAGGGCGTCAACGAACTGCAAACCTTCTATATTTTTCGGATGCTCCCAATTCGGAATGTAGTGCGTGGTCGTACCGAGCAGGGCAATTTTGACGCCTGAAGACAATGTTTTGATCAAATAAGGAGGACCATACGCGGGTACATCCGGCTGTTCACTGCTCACAATATTGGCAGACAACCATGGGAATTTGGAGGCTTCAACGGCTCCGCGCAGCAATTCCTGCCCATAGTTGAACTCGTGGTTGCCCATCACGGCAGCATCATAGCCGAGTTCATTCAAAACTGTAATGAAGGGATGCTCTTTGTAATCCGTAACAAAGGAAGCAGCATATGAAGCCAAAGGAGAACCTTGCAGCAGATCCCCGTTATCCACCAGCATCAATTCGGGTGACCGTTCACGTTCCTTACGAATCAGCGAAGCGAGCAGAGCCAGCCCTGCCGGGCGGTAGGCGTTGGTATTGTAATGAATGGGGCGGATGGCCCCGTGCAGATCGCTAGTGAACAAAATGTCGAAGCTGGATGTATTCGTTATGGATGTCATTTTACAATCTCCTCTAATATATAAGTTTAAACATAAGGGATTACAGGCTATTTTGCCTATAAATAACGAGTGAAGACCAGCCTCTCTACCTATATCTTCAACCATAATGAGCCTATTCTAACAGATGAAAGTCTCTCTGACAGCCTGACAGGAAACTTTACAAAACTCCAAATTTCGTTTCACATCGCGCAAATATTTGCCAATTATAGTAGACAAGTATTGAAAAATAGAAACTCTTTGGAGGGTGTTCGTTTGAAGAAGTCCGCTTTATTTTTACCATTGTTGATTTTGGTTCTGTTTCTAAGTGCTTGTGGGTCAGGCAGTACAACGGGTTCGACTAACGAGGCGAATTCGAGTTCCAATGCATCCGGTACATCTACCGAAACGGCAGAAACAGACAAAGCAGCCGAAGGTTACGTACCCACTGAATTGACTGTACAATTCGTTCCATCCCAGAATGCAGACACGCTTGAAGCCAAAGCAAAACCGCTGGAGAAATTGCTGGGCGACAAACTGGGCATTCCGGTAAAAGTCAGCGTATCCACTGACTACAACACCATTATCGAAGCAATGGCTTCCAATAAAGTAGACGTGGGCTTCCTGCCACCAACTGCTTATGTACTGGCAAAAGAAAAAGGTGCAGCACAGGTTATTTTGCAGGCACAACGTTTTGGCGTAAATGATGAGACAGGTGCTCCTACTGAAGAATTGGCTGATTCCTATAAATCCATGTTTATCGTGAAAAAAGATTCGCCGATCCAATCCGTTGAAGAACTGAAAGGCAAAAAGATCGCCTACCAAAACGTAACTTCTTCCGCAGGTTATGTATGGCCGGCAGGTTTGCTGTTGGACAAAGGCATTGATCCATTGAAAGACGTAACTCCTGTAACGGTAAAAGGTCATGACCAAGGTGTTATTGCTGTACTGAACGGTGACGTTGATGCAGCTGCTATTTTCCAAGATGCCCGTAACACCGTGTCCAAAGACTACCCAACGGTATTCGAAGATACACGTGTACTGGCGTTCACAGAGCCGATTCCTAACGATACCATCGCTGTACGTACAGATATGAATGCTGACTGGACAACTAAAATCAAACAGGCGTTCATCGACATCGGTACCGATCCGGAAGGTCATGAAATCATCAAAGAAATCTATACACATGAAGGTTATGTAGAGTCTGATGACAGCAAGTTCGAAATCGTCCGTCAATACGGCGAAAAAGTAAAAACAGAGTAGTTTTTTGATTAATGTAGACATTTGAAATAACTAGATTGTCATTAGCTTCTATTGTATGGAACAGATGTATTCGCAGTGCGGACAAGCCAGTTCAGCGTGATATACGCTGCGCTGGCTTGTCCCGTTACTGCAGGGCTAGGATTGGAATCTATTAATGAAAGAAGGATTAATGTCATGATTGAGCTTCGCAACGTAACCAAAACGTACGCCAACGGCACGAAAGGCCTGGATAATATTAACCTTACCTTTGAGCAAGGTGAGTTCATTGCGGTAGTGGGCTTGTCCGGTGCGGGTAAGTCCACGCTGCTGCGTTCCATTAATCGTCTCCATGATATCAGCGAGGGCGAAATTTTGATTAACGGCAGTTCCATCACGAAGGCACAGGGCAAGAGATTGCGCATGATTCGCCGGGATATCGGCATGATCTTCCAGAGCTTTAACCTGGTTAAACGCTCAAGTGTCCTCCGTAATGTTCTGGCGGGTCGCGTAGGTTATCATTCTACGATGCGTACCATTTTGGGCCGCTTTCCAAAAGAAGATACGGAACTTGCATTCGAAGCGCTCGAACGCGTGAACATTGCGGAGAAGGCCTATTCCCGTGCAGATCAGCTGTCCGGCGGACAGCAGCAGCGTGTGGCGATTGCCCGCGTACTCGCACAGGAAGCCAAAATCATTTTGGCAGACGAACCGGTTGCCTCACTGGATCCGCTCACAACCAAACAAGTGATGGATGACTTGAAACGTATTAATCAGGATCTTGGCATTACCACGATCGTTAACCTTCACTTTATTGATCTGGCGAGGGAGTATGCGACTCGTATTGTCGGCTTGCGTGCAGGAGAAGTGGTGTTCGACGGTCCTGTGGAAGAGGCGACAGATGAGCGTTTTGCGGAGATCTATGGCAGACCGATTCTCGCAGACGAGTTGTTGGACAAACAGGCTGTAACCGAGCAGGGAGAAGTACTGGTATGAAGGGGCAGTCTGGCGCTTCACTTCACCAACCACTGACGGGAGCGGGGAAGGAGCCCGGTTCTGGACCAGGGCAGGTCGTTCATCGTCCCAAACCACCCGGCCGCACCAAACATCTGCTCACGCTAGTTATCATCTTGCTGTTGTTGTGGGCCAGTGCCAAACAAACCGATGCCAGCTTCAGCGAGCTGATCGAAGGATTCCCGAATATGCTGGATCTGCTGAAGGACATGTTTCCGCCCAGATGGACCTACTTCGATAACATTGTTCAGGGCATGCTGGAGACCATTCGTATGGCTCTGATTGGTACAACCATCGGCGCAATTATTGCCATTCCGGTTTCGATTATCTGTGCGGGCAACCTGATGCCGAGCCGCTGGATCTACTACCCGGCGAGATTTGTATTGAACCTGATTCGTACCGTGCCCGATCTGCTGCTCGCTGCACTGTTTGTTGCAGTATTCGGTCTGGGCCCGATCCCGGGTATTCTGGCACTTGCCGTATTCTCCGTCGGACTGATTGCCAAGCTGACCTATGAAACGCTGGAAACGATTGATCAGGGACCGTTGGAAGCAATGACGGCTGTCGGCATGAACCGAATTCAGCTGATCGTCTATGGTGTAGTACCTCAACTGGCTGCCCAGTTTACGTCCTATGTCCTGTATGCCTTTGAGATCAATGTGCGTGCGGCTGCTATTCTTGGATTGGTAGGTGCAGGCGGTATTGGACTGTACTATGAAGCAACACTTGGATTCCTGGAGTATGACAAAACGAGCGTGATCATTCTCTTTACCCTGGTTATTGTTCTGATCATCGATTATGTAAGTACTAAGCTGCGGGAGAAATTGTTATGATGAAAAATGAAACGAGCGTCATCCGGCGCAAACCTCGGAAGAACCCGCTTCGCTGGGTCATTGTGCTGCTGCTGATCCTTGTGTATGCTTGGGCATTGGCAGGCGTACCGTTCACCGGCTTCAAGGAAACAGCTGGACAGATTATGAAGGCGATCGTGGCCGGAATTTTCTCGCCTGATTGGGACTTTGTCTATTTGCCTGAAGGTGAAGATTTGCTGCGAGGATTGCTGGACACGCTGGCGATCTCGGTCCTGGGAACTGTCATTTCAGCTGTACTGTGTATTCCTTTTGCTTTCTGGTCTGCCAGAAACATGAGCCGCTTCCGCGGGATTTCAGGTGCAGGGAAAATGGTGCTGAGCTTCATTCGTACCTTTCCAGAGATCATTATGGCTTTGCTGTTTATCAAGGCCGTAGGACCAGGTTCCTTTGCGGGTGTACTCGCACTTGGACTGCATTCCATCGGGATGCTGGGTAAACTGTTCGCGGATGAAGTGGAAAATATCGATTATGGCCCTTCTGAAGCATTGCTGGCTTCCGGAGCGACTCGAATGCAGCAGCTGTGGTTTGCTGTACTGCCGCAGGTATTGCCTGGATTCCTGAACTACACGTTGTATCGGTTCGAGATTAACGTACGTTCTGCAACCATTCTAGGTGTTATTGGGGCAGGGGGAATTGGTACACCGCTGATCTTCGCACTCAGCACGCGGAACTGGCCGCGAGTAGGGATTATCCTGCTGGGGATCATCGTGATGATCACGATCATTGACCTGATCTCGGGGTATATCCGGAAGAAACTGGTGTAACTAATCATAGAAATCTTGGATTAAGAAGAGGCTATCACGTGCTGAAATATAACTGCGCTGATAGTCTTTTTTGTATTTTAACTGTGTTATTGATTGTAAGAAGATCCATTAAGGTTTTGCAACATTTCAACTGAATACAGATTAACTCATTAACTCATTAAATAGTCATTACAACTTATAGAAAGTAATAAAAAACCGAAACCATATTGCCCGGAAATCAGGCAGATGTTGGTTTCGGTTTTTCTGTAGTCTCTTAGCTAGCCAAAGGCAGTGCTTTGGTAACTTGAACCGTAATTGTTTCGGTGCTTGTCACACCAGCTGCATTCACCAGCTCAGCACGGTACGTATACGTTCCGTTAGCACGACCGGACAGGTCTGTTGCCGCGCTTTGAGCCGATGGTGTTGCAGCGTTCAAGGCTTGAGTATCGATCAATACATCATTCTCATAGAGGCGATATTCGGTTGCGTTTGTCCCCCACCAGAGGTTCATCGTTACTTTGTAGTTGCCATCTCCATCCCAATTGTCCTGGGAGAGAACTGCTTTGCCTGGAGCGGCATGGGCCACTTGAACCGTTAGTACTTCACTGCGAGTGGAACCGCTGGAGTTCGTCAACTCGGCGACATACGTATAGGTACCGTTGGCTTTGCCGGTGATACTGGTTTTAGCAGATTGTGCTTGTGGAGAAGCGCTGGTCAGCGTTTGCGAATCGATCAGCACGCCGTCTTCGTACAATTTGTAGCTTGTTGCGTTTTCACCCCACCAGAGGTTCATGCTAACCGTATAGGATCCTTCAAGGAGACCATTGGTATGACCATTGTTTGAGGAAAGCACCGGTTTACCCGGTACACCTGCTGAAGGAATCGAAGGCTGCTCACCGCCGCCTTCTTCCTCGGCAGCAGCAAAATCATTCAGACTTCTAGGTTTCAATTGATATACATCCTTGAAGATGGCAGCAACACCAGTAACATTGATTTTGTCACCTGCTGCATAAGGGAAGCTCGTTTCAGTTACTCCTGTGCGTGTATCGACACGTACAAGAGTGCTTGTCCCATCCGCTGCAACCGCGTCGAATTCAAATGATCCAACAGGTGCTGCGCTGACAATGTTTTCAACTGTTACGTCTTTCAGTTGGATCAGTTGTCCCTGGTTTTCATCCGTCACTGTCGTTGACTCCACTGGGGCAGGGATATCAGCCGTTCCTGTTTTTTCAATCGCAACAATGTCAGTCAGTTCGAACTCGGAGTTATACAGTGCCGTAGCCGCTGTAACCTTAACCTTGTCTCCGGCGTGGAATCCGCTTGTGCTTTGGAAGACGTATAGTCCGCCGGTTTCATCCTGCAGGTAGAAGGATTGTCCACCAAATGCGCCCGGTTCCGTAGTCACAACGCCTTCAACCGTTACGGTGGTTCCGGCTGTTTTGGCACGTGCTTCTGCAATCGTAATTGCTGCAGGAATCGGTCCTTCTTCTTCAGGAAGCTGTTCTGCTGGAACGTTGCCGATGGTCACGGCATTGGTGATCAGGTTGCTGCCGTTCAAGCGAAGACGTAAGTTCGCCGCACCGGATGTTCCTGGCTTGATGCGAACGTTCAGATCCTTGATGGCCCGGCCTTTGCTGTCGGAAGTTACGCTGAACGTGGAGCTGTAGCCATACGATGTTGGCCAAGTACCACTTTCATTCTGAATCATGGCAACTTGAGTTCCGCCAGTCAGATAGATTCCTGCACTGTACCCGGATACGGTGGTATTGGCAGGCATATTTTCCACAACAACACGAACCTGGAAGTCCTCTGCGTTAGGCAGTGTATCCTGTTTCACGAAGCTGTAGGAAGCATTGGCGCTGGAAGCAGGTCCGCCATAGGAACCTGGTTTGAAGGTGGAGCTGTCATACCATTTGTACCCTGCAGCTGGTGCAGCCCAAGGTTCAGCCTGCGGCTCAGTGGAAGCTGCTGGTTCCTCGAATGCCAGTAATGCGGTTGGGCTATCCAGCTCCAAACCGTTTACTTGGGTCAGATCGGTATAGTTTTCTTGCGTAGCAAGCCAGTTCACTGTGTTGACGAGCAGCGCAGCATCATCGGCTTCTTTGAAACCGTCATAGGTTGTTTTGCGTGCACCAGTCTCTTCACGCAAATATTTAGGTGATGCATCTTCTACTGGGGAGGAGTCTCCGATGAAGGCTGCTTTACCCGCGCCCAGCTTGGATACGGCTACGTAAGGACCTTCCTCGATTCCGCCGCCGTTGTAGACGCCTTGATCGACTGCATTATTCCATTTTGCATTGGTTTTTGGGAGGTAGACGATACCTTTTGCTTTTTCCGGATCGGTAATAGCGAGGGTTGAACCGGCATGCATGGCTACAGCCGATACCCCTTCAGTGATCCCGAAGGCTTGATCTGCCGGTACAATGATGTTCGCGTCGATATCGCCAAGTGCGTTATAGCGGAATCGTACACCAAAGTTATCGGACAACCAGTCCGTGCTCGTTACATTTTGCATGGCTCCAGAGTTACGCTCATCAGTGCTCATGCCTTTAGTCGGATCTTCAAAAGCTCCCCGGCGATAGCCGTTAATGACTTCAGAGCCATCCCAGCGGTTTTTGTTACGGTCGGCATTATAGTGATCTCCGACGAAGAAGATACTGCCGCCTGATTCAACATATTGCTTCAGCGCAGCCTGTTCTGATGTTTTGAAAGGAATTTGGGGTTCAGCAATAACAAATACGTTATACTCCTTGAGATCATCATAGGTAAATGGGGTTGTTTTTCGAAGTTCCTTCACGTAGTACCCGTCATTTGCAAGTGCATTACCGAAGTCCGAGAATCCGCCATCAATAACCCAGTCTGCAGCTCCAGCCGTCTGACCATGCGAGTTGTCGAACAATACCTTTTTACCGGCATTTTCGTTCACAACCTTCGCCTGGATGAATGGTGCTGGATCCGTTGGTCCCTCTGCATGAACAGCAGCGTTCCCATTCCATAATCCGACCTGAAGCGGTAAAGCCATGGACAATGCAAGGAGTGATTTTAACCACACTCCACGCATGCGTGTCATTTTACCCAACCAAATCCCTCCCAAATATTAGATAATTCATAAGTTCGTCCATATTTTATCACACCAAAATCTCACATAGTCATAACAATTTGTAAAAAATTCCTCGGGTTTTGTAAAATTGAGTCAGTAGTCATACATCAAAACGAGCATATACGATTAAAGCTTACATCCCCTGTTTATTTTTGCTCTTGCATAATCTGAAAAAGCCATCTCTTAGGAGATGACTTTGGCACGTATGCGATTCACGGCATGGAACACCGAGGATTTGATCATGCCTTCACTGCGATTGACGAGCTGGGCGGTTTCCCTGATGCTGTAACCTTGAATGACACGAAGCTCCAGGATTTTGCGATGCTCTGCATTGGTGACAACGGAGAAGAGGTCGTTGACACTCTCGTTGATCTCCAGTTCGGATATGTCGCAGTGGTAGTGGAGGAGACGAAGTCGATTCTGGAGATAACAGCGATCGGAAGAACGATTCGTAAACGGAACGGTTGCTCATACTTATTTTTGAAATGAGTCTCAATAAAACACTGAATATTGATCGTTTTGAACGGATATTTGCCTATGTCATAGCGGAAAGGATGTCTATAATAGTACCCGTTGGGCGGGAACACCTGCTCAGAAGTGAATGAGGTATGGAAGGGGGACAGTGCTCTGGTAATCGGTTGAGTGGTGGATCAACTTCATTTTTGTAAGCGTAATCATTATGTGGTGGCTGTTCAAAATAAGATAAGCATCACCTATTCTGTCTCAAGGAGAGTGAAGGTTGATGAATACCAAAACAACAGTAAAGGTACATAAGGAGTCGTTTCCCCGTGTACAGACCAATCGCAGGAAGGCGCGTATGCCGCTTGCGGCTAAGGTGTTATCCTCGGCGCTCAGCGTAGCGCTGCTAATTGCAGGAACTGCGGGGACGAGCGGAGCAGTGGCTTCGAATAGCAGCAGCGCAGCAGAGGCCAACCTGCAATCACACAAGGGGGGCGGTTCGTTGAAAGAGATTCAGCTCGAATATCTGGATCGGGGGCTGGTGGCAGCGTCAACGTCTGAAGGTGTTTTTCTAAGCTGGCGGTTACTTGGGGATGAGGCAACGGGTTACAGCGACAAAGGGCTGACAGGCACGAATTTCAACGTATACCGCGACGGCAAGAAGATTGCTACCGTTACGGACAGTACAAACTATATTGATCCCGCAGGAAAATCGTCCTCCCGCTATGAAGTGGCGGCTGTAAACAGCAAGGGAAAGGAAAGCAAGCGCAGCAGCTCGGTCAAGCCGTGGGCCAATGGCTATATGGATATTCCACTGCAAAAACCGGCTGATGGGGTTACGCCTGCTGGTGAAGCCTATACGTATTCCGCAAATGACATGAGTGTAGGTGATGTGGACGGAGACGGCCAATATGAGTTTTTCGTCAAATGGGACCCTTCCAACGCCAAGGACGTATCTCAAAAAGGTTATACCGGTAAAACGTACGTCGATTGCTACACCCTGGATGGCCAATTATTGTACCGCATTGACCTCGGGGTCAACATACGCGCAGGTGCTCACTATACACAGATGCTGGTTTATGATTTTGACGGAGATGGCAAGGCAGAATTGATGTTCAAGACTGCTCCGGGAACCAAGATCATTAAATATAACAAAAAAGGAAAAGTGACGTCCGAGAAATATATAACGCTGCCAAAAGAAGATCGCAAAGCAGGGTACTCCAACGAAGATGACTATCGTTTAAGTGCTGACGGTTACTATGATCATGTGGTCGACATGTTCAAGAACTGGCACAAACACGAGGAGGTTGTGAAGGGGAACTGGCCTGCTACGTTGGAGGAGGCTTTTGGCATAGAGAAGAAGTATGCCTATCCGTTGTCCCAGCAGGATGCCGAGAGCCTGGCTGATTACTTCATCGATGTCTATGCACCAAGCCGCAGTGATAAGAATGAGCTGCGCAAGTTCGAAGGCTTTATCGTCGATGGACCTGAGTATGTGACCGTGTTTGAAGGGAATTCCGGCAAAGAACTCGAGACCGTTCCTTATGAACCGGAGCGTCATGATGATGGTCTGATGTGGGGCGATTATGCCATGGCGCGGATCGAGCCGGGTAACCGGGTAGACCGTTTCCTGGCAGGGGTGGCGTATCTGGATGGGAAGAAGCCGTCTGCCATCTTTGCACGTGGATACTATACACGCTCGACGATGGTTGCTTATAACTGGGATGGCAAAAAGCTCAAACGCGAATGGAAAGTGGACAGCGGCTGGACACCGATGAAAAATCCGTTTAACGACGGACCGCATGGCGTAGATGGTACAGATCCAGAGTACGGTTCCATTACAACCCAGGGTGCTCACTATTTTAGTGTGGCTGATGTCGATGGAGACGGTAAACAGGAGATTGTTTACGGTTCTGCCACGATTGATCATGACGGCAGTGTGCTGTACAGCTCAACAGACCTGATGCCTGCGGAGAGTGCAGCACCGGGAACGGTTGCCCGTCTG
>Ga0268255_10002174_pt1 | contig 10508 bp, 9 predicted proteins | sample AgamicOrMarz_FD_200256 | JGI IMG/M metagenome (GOLD analysis project Ga0268255, IMG submission 200256) | Agave microbial communities from Guanajuato, Mexico - Or.Ma.rz (v2) (version 3) | ecosystem: Host-associated > Plants > Phyllosphere > Phylloplane/Leaf | place: Guanajuato, Mexico | collected...
GAGACCGTCTGCATCGGCGAATACGCCGGCGCCCGCCGCCAATGAAGCCTCACCACTCAGGAAAGCGCCGCCGCTCGTGTATCGGGTCAAGCGCGGAGACACTCTGGCGCGCATCGCGCAGCGTCATCATTGCAGTGTTGGGCAGTTGCAGGCTTGGAATGGCCTCAAGGCATCGTCGCGGTTGAAGCGGGGCCAGGTGTTGCGTGTTGCATCGCCGGAAACGGTGCAGGCGGTCAACGCGGCAGCGGCTGCCGCCAAAGCCGCCGCTGCTACGTCGAGCGCCTCTGTCGCGCAGACTTCCGCGGCCGATAGTGCCGCAGCCGGAACGTCGTCAGCCGCGCAAGCTTCGGCCGGGCCTAGTGCCGCCGAAGCGCGCGAAGTCGCGCAACAGACCATGCGTCACGCGAACGGTGTCGCGCTCGCGTGGCCGGCGGGCGGCCGGGTGGTCGAAGGGTTTCAGCCGGGCGAAACGCGCGGCATAGAGATCGGCGGCAAGGCAGGCGATCCGGTTCGTGCTGCGGCCGACGGCAAGGTCATGTACGCCGGTACGGGGCTGAACAGCTACGGCAGTCTCATCATCGTCCAGCACAACAAAGACTTCCTCACCGCCTACTCGCATAACCGCAAGCTGCTGGTCAAGACGGGAGACATCGTTCGTCAAGGGCAGCAGATCGCCGAGATGGGCGATCAGAACAACTCACGCGTCTCGGTCGGTTTCGAATTGCGCCGCGACGGCAAGCCCATTGATCCAATGCCGTACCTGCCGCAAGGACGCGGCTAGGCGCATCTCGTCGGGCGGCTTCAGTCGAGCTGCCCGAGCCACCCCAGCGCCGCCGCGACGATTGCTTCCGGCGCATCTTCCTGCACCAGATGGCCCGCGCGCGGCACGGCCTGAAAGCGCGCCTGCGGAATCAGCGCAGCCAGACGGCGGCCGCGTTCCAGCTCAATCCACCGATCCTCTTCGCCCCACAGAATCTGCGTCGGGCAGCGCAGTTGCGCATAGCGGGGTTCGACTTCGTCTGTGTAACGCTGATCCATTTGCGCGATCTGCCGGTAGAACGCAGCTTGCCCTGTTGCGCCGAGCCATGGTGTCACGTACGGCGCAAGCTCGTGATCCGAGATGTCGCGCGCGATCGCACCGCGCACATACGCGTTGACCACGGCCTCGTGAATATAGGGCGGCAGCCCTGTGAAGGCGTCGCCGTGGCGGCGCACGTGCTGGACGAACGGCGAGCCCCACGGCGCGAGCGCGACCGGATCGATCAGCATGAGGCTGCGGTAGTCGCAACCGTTGATCAGATGCGCTCGCAACGACGTGGCTCCGCCGAAGTCATGCGCGATCACATCCGGGCTCTTCAATTGCCAGTGCGCGAGCAACTCGGCGAGCAACTCATTCTGGACACCGAGAGACACGTCCTGGCCGTCGCACATGGCGGACTGCCCATAGCCCAGGAAATCGTAATAATGGACCGTGCGATGTTGCGCGAGATGTGGCGCGATGCGATGCCAGACATAGGATGAAAACGGTGTGCCATGCACCAGCACGAGGGGCGGGCCGGTTCCTGTCACGTTGAAGCGCACGCTTTGATCGCGGAACGTATAGGTTTGGGGCAGTGGCCAGTCGTTCATGGCAGTGAGCGGTTGTGACGAAGTCTGCTTACGTTAGCAGGGCTCGCGACAGCATGCATCACGGTTTTGCGTGGTTTTACGGCAGGAGCCGCGATGCACCTCCAGACTCTGCTCGGCTTGACCGCCCACGTCCCGCAAAAGCTCACCGTAAAATTGTTCAGCAAACCCAGGCAATTTGATCGATAGGTCTTTCATCGCGCTTGCACGGCACCTCCGTCCACCAGTCACGCATGCATCATCTTTACGAATCGCGCATGAATGCCCTTGAATCAGGGCGACTTTGCGCCGTCATGGTTGGCAAAGCCTGGTAATCGCTGATTGGCGACGCTCCGCCGCTTAGGAGCAACCACGCTGGATTGACGCAGACTACTCACATGCAACCGCTTGCGAACGGTGAGGAAATCCGGGAGACGCGGCCTGTCAGTGACTACTTCGACTACTTTGCTTGCGCGCCGCGCAAGAGTTGCGATACCTGGCCATGCAGATGCAGTATCGCCGGATCGGCCTGCAACAGCGGCAGATAACGCGGCAGGAAAATATTGTTCGGCTGGTCGGGGGAGAAGAGGCCGGTAACGGCTTCGGCAGCGGCGATCCGGTCCGTGGCGTCGGCTTCCTTGTCGTCGAGAATTTCGTCGACGTTCGCGATGATTGTCGAGAGCGGCGTGAGCCAGCGGAAGCCTGTACCGTTGATCAGCACTTGCAGAAACGCCGCAGGCGTAACCGGGCCGAATTCTTTCTCGTACGACGCGCGCTCATGATCGAGTATCGCCTTATGCAGCGCCAGCAAAGGTCTGCGGATCTCCGAGAGGAATTGGGTGCATTGCTGGTCGTTCATGATGCGGCTCCTTCGGATGGTCAGTGCAGGTCTCGCCCATGCTAACAAAAATGCGGCGCCTGGGGCCGCTCCGGTGCCATTGCACAGCGATGGCGGCGTCCAGGCGAAGTTCTTAATGCACGGCTACAATTCGCCGAACCCTCACAGTCACTAGCGCGATGCCTGGCGTGCAGTTACGCGACGACGCGTTTGCAACGGCGCATATTGGCATTGCGCATTAGTCATTGCTGTCGAATAAACGCGGCGAGTCATTGCGTTTTGAACGCCGGTCATGACTAAACAGCATGGCAAAAGATAACCCCACAAGGAGTCGCTCATGACAACATTCAACATCAACGGCGAGACACATACCGTGGACGCGCCGCCCGACATGCCTCTGTTGTGGGTCCTTCGCGATCTCGTCGGCTTGACCGGCACGAAGTTCGGCTGCGGTATCGCTCAATGCGGCGCCTGCACCGTTCATCTCGACGGCGTCGCAGTGCGCTCGTGCGTATTGCCGGCGGCGGCTGTCGGCGACAAGAAGATCACGACCATCGAAGCAGTCGGCAACACACCCGCGGGCCAGAAGGTGCAGCAGGCGTGGCGCCAACTGGACGTGGTGCAATGCGGCTACTGCCAGTCGGGCCAGGTCATGTCGGCGGCCTCGCTGATTGCGAGCAACCCCAATCCTACCGATGCTGACATCGACGCAGCCATGGCCGGCAACATCTGCCGCTGCGGCACGTACAACCGCATCCGCGTTGCAATCAAGCATGCGGCGAAGGGAGTCTGATATGTCGCAAGGATTGCTCGATGCACAGAACGGCGCAACGTCCTCGCCCGAGGCAAACGGAAAGCGCGGCGTGTCGCGCCGCACATTCCTCAAGCTGAGCGTGACCGTCGGCGCGGCGGCGGGCGGCGGGTTGCTGCTCGGCTTCAGCATGCCGGCCGTCAGTCAGGACCAGAAATCCGGCAAGTCGGTGATTGGCGGCGACGCAAACGAAGCGGCGCAGAACGGCGTGTTCGCACCGAATGCGTTCATCCAGATCGACACGGCAGGCAAGGTTACGCTGGTGATTCCGAAGGTCGAGATGGGTCAGGGCGTTTATACGTCGATCCCAATGTTGATCGCCGAAGAACTCGAAGTGCCGCTCGACACGGTCACGCTCGACCACGCGCCGCCGGACGAGAAGCTCTTCACCGACCCGTTGCTCGGCGGCCAGCTTACCGGCGGATCGACGTCGATCCGCTATGCATGGGAGCCGATGCGCAAGGCGGGGGCCACCGCGCGCATGCTGCTTATCGGCGCGGCCGCGCAGCAATGGCAAGTGGACGCCGCAAGCTGTCATGCGAAATCCGGTCAGGTCATTCACGCGGCGAGCAATCGCAGCATCGGCTATGGCCAGTTGGTGGATGCCGCGGCCAAACTGCCGGTGCCGCAGAACGTGCCGCTGAAGGACCCGAAAGACTTCAAGATCATCGGCACGGCTGTGAAGCGCCTCGATTCGCCGGAAAAAGTGGATGGCACCGCAACGTTCGGCCTCGACGTGCGACTACCCGACATGGTCTACGCGGCCATCGCTAACTGTCCCGTGTTCGGTGGCAAGCTTGCGAGCGTCGACGATACCAACGCGAAGAAGATCCCCGGCGTGCGTCAGGTCGTCAAGATCGACAACGGGGTCGCCGTGATCGGCGATCACACGTGGGCAGCCAAACGCGGGCTGCAGGCGCTCGACATCAAATGGAACGAGGGCGCGGACGCAAAGCTTTCGATGAAGCAGATCGTCGACGATCTGGCCAATGCGTCGCAACGCAACGGCGCGGTCGCACGCAAAGACGGCGATGTGGTGCACGCCTTTTCGAACGCGAAGACGCGAGTCGATGCCGTCTATCAGCAGCCGTTTCTCGCGCATGCCACGATGGAGCCGATCAACTGTACGGTGCATGTGCGCCCCGATGGCTGCGAAATCTGGCTCGGCTCGCAGGTGCCCACGCGCGTGCGCGACGCGGCAATGGCCGTGACCGGCTTGCCCGCCGACAAGATCGTCGTGCACAACCATCTGATCGGCGGCGGCTTCGGTCGCCGGCTCGAGTTCGATATGGTCACGCAGGCGGTCAAGATCGGCAAGCAGGTGTCGACGCCCGTCAAAGTGTTGTGGACGCGCGAAGAAGACATTCAGCACGACATGTACCGGCCGTACTACTACGACAAGATTTCCGCAGGCCTCGACGCGAACGGCAAGCCGCTCGCGTGGCAGCACCGGATCGTCGGTTCGTCGATCATGGCTCGCTTTGCACCGCCTGCATTTAAAGACGGGCTCGATCCCGACGCGGTTGAAGTCGCGTCCGATCTGCCCTACGACTTGCCCAACCAGCTTGTCGACTACGTGCGCCAGGAGCCGCACGCCATTCCCACTGCGTTCTGGCGCGGCGTGGGCCCGACGCGCGGCACGTTCGTGGTCGAAAGTTTTATCGACGAACTCGCGGCCGAGGCCAAGGTAGACCCCGTCAAATACCGGCGCGATCTGCTCGGCAAGACGCCGCGCGCGCTGAATGTGCTCAACACTGCCGCGCAGGCGGCAAATTGGGGCAGCGCGGTGCCGAAGGGGCAAGGGCGCGGCGTGTCGGTCATGCATGCGTTCGGCAGCTACTTCGCGATCGTCGTCGATGTCGCGGTCGATCAGGGCGAGGTGGCGGTCAAGCGCGTGGTGTGCGCGGTCGATTGCGGAATGGTCGTCAATCCGAACACCGTCGAAGCGCAGGTGCAAGGCGGGATCATCTTCGGCATTACGGCGGCGCTTTATAGCGAGATCACGATCAAGGACGGCCGCGTGGAGCAGAACAACTTCACGGACTACCGGATGCTTCGTATCGACGAAACGCCGCCTATCGACGTGCATATCGTGAAGAGCAGCGAGGCGCCGGGCGGCATCGGCGAGCCGGGAACAGCCGCGCTCGCGCCCGCGCTGACCAATGCGATTTTCGCGGCCACCGGCAAGCGGCTGCGGCAATTGCCGGTCGGCAGCCAGTTGAAAACCGCTTAACGGGAGCCCGACATGAAAAACACTCTGAAGGGTTTCGGTGCGGCGCTATGCGTGGCGTTGCCTTTTCTGACCCAGACATCGCCGGCAAGCGCGGCGGCATCCGCAGCCGACCAGGCGCTCGTGCAACGCGGCGCGTATCTGGCGAAGGCCGGCGATTGCGCCGCATGCCACACGGCGCCGAAAGGCAAGCCGTTCGCGGGCGGCTTGCCGATGAACACGCCGATGGGCCAGATCTACACCACCAACATCACGCCCGACGCGCAAACCGGCATCGGCAGTTATACGGAACAGGACTTTGCCCGCGCCATGCGCGAAGGTGTCGCGAAAGACGGGCACAACCTGTATCCGGCGATGCCGTATCCGTCGTATGCAAAGGTCAACGACGAAGACATGAAAGCGCTCTACGCGTTTTTCATGAGCGGCGTCGCGCCGGTGCAGCAGGCCAATCGCGAGTCCGACATCAAATGGCCGATGAACATGCGCTGGCCGTTGAAGCTCTGGAACATGGTGTTCCTCGAGAAGGGCGTGTACCAGAACAAGCCGGGCAAGGACGTCGCATGGAATCGCGGCGCGTATCTGATCCAGGGACTCGGGCACTGCGGCTCATGTCACACGCCGCGCGGCATTGCGTTCCAGGAGAAGGCGCTCGACGAAACCGGCAGCGCGTTCCTGACTGGTGGTCTGCTCGACAACTGGTACGCGACGAACCTCACCGGCGAACATAACGTCGGCCTCGGGCGCTGGAGCGATCAGGACTTGCAGGCGTTCCTGAAGACCGGCGCGAATCGTCACGCTTCCGCATTCGGCTCGATGACGAGCGTGATCAACAACAGCACGCAGAACCTGAACGACGGCGATATCGCGGCGATGACGACGTATCTGAAGTCGCTGCCGGCGGTGGGCGGCAACGGTGCGCCGCCCTACAAGTACGATCCGCAAACGACGAAGGTGTCGCTCAACCGTCCCGCGAACGATGCCGGCGCGCGCGTCTACACCGCGTATTGCATGCATTGTCACGGCGTCGACGGACGCGGTTTTGCGCCGATGCTTGCGCCGTTGGCCGGTAATCCGAACGTGCTGGAAAAGGACGCGTCGTCGCTCATCAACGTGACGCTGAACGGCACCGAGGACCTCGTGATCGGCGGCATTCCCGCGCCGTATCCAATGCCGAAGTACGCGCCGGTGCTCAACGACCAGCAGATCGCCGACGTGCTCACGTTCGTGCGCGCCGGCTGGAACAACGGCGCGCCCGCAGTCACGGCCGCCGACGTGACGAAGCTGCGCAAGTCGACTCAAGCGGCGCGCTAGCTGTAGCGTAAAGCGTGAGCGCATGAAAAAGCGTCAACCGTCTTTCGGCGGTTGACGCTTTTTACCTTCTGCGACGCACCCGGCTCGCGAGGTCTAGCGATGCTGTCCGACCTTTTGCCGCTTCTCCAGCACGCGTGCGTACCAGGTCAGCGGAAAGCACATCGCGAAGTAGATCATGGCGACCATCCCGTAGATCGGAAACGGGCGGAACGCTGCGTTCGTGATCATCGTGCCGGTCTTCGTCAATTCAGTGAAGCCGATAATCGACGCCAGCGCAGTGCTCTTGACTACCTGCACGAGAAAGCCGACCGTCGGCGCAACGGCGATTTTGAGCGCCTGCGGCCAGACGATATAACGCAGCTGCTGGCTGAACGTCATGCCGAGACTCGCGCCGGCGGCCCACTGACCGCGCGGCACGGCTTCCACACAGCCTCGCCAGATGTCGACCAGATACGCGCTCGTGTAAAGCGTGAGCGTGACCGTGGCGGCGACCCACGGCGACACGTCCACGCCGAGGAGCGGCAGACCAAAAAACGCGAGAAAGAGTTGCATGAGCAGCGGCGTGCCCTGAAACACCTCCACATAGAGCACGACGATGCGGCGCAGCCACGCGAGCGGCGACACACGCATGGCGAGCAGGATCAGGCCAACGATGCCGCCGCCGACAAACGCGATCAACGAAAGCAGCACTGTCCAGCGCGCCGCGAGCAGCAGATTGCGAGCGATGTCCCACAGGGTGAATTCGACCATGATCAACGCTCCGCGGGCAGGGTGCGGGCGCCGCGCCACATCAGGCGGGCGCGCCAGCTGCGAGGCGCGCTGTCGGCGCCGCGCGCGGTGCGGCCCGCAAACAGGCCGCGTCCGAACCGGTTGAGGATTTGCCGCAGCACGATGGACAGCAGCAGGTAAGTCGCCGTGATGATCAGGTAGCTCTCGAACGAACGGAAATTGCGCGACTGAATGAAGTTGGCTGCGTACGTGAGATCGGGAACGGAGATCTGCGACACCACCGCCGAGCCGAGCATCACGATCAGCACCTGGCTCAGGAGCGCAGGAAACACATTGGCGAGCGCCTGCGGCAGCACGATGTAGCGAAACACTTGCCGTCCATGCAGACCGAGCGCTTGCGCGGCCTGAACCTGGCCGCGCGAAATGGAGTCGATGCCCGCGCGCACGATTTCGATTGCGTAGGCACCCAGGTTGACGGTCATCGCCAGAATCGCCGCCTGTATTTCGTCGATATGAATACCGAGGCTCGGCAAGCCGAAGAACACGAAGAACAACTGCACGATGAACGGCGTATTGCGGATCAGTTCCACATAGCTCGCCACGACCCAGCGCGCCCATTTTGGTCCGGCCACCGCGACGCTCGCGCCCGCGATGCCGACCGCGGCGCCGAGCAAGGTCGAGATCGCCGTGAGTCCCAATGTGACGGCAACACCGCGCGCGAGCATCCCCGCATAGAGGCCGAAGCCGCTGAAATCGAACGCATAGGTCATGGCGTGGCGCTCATCGTGAGGTCAAACTCCGTACAGGAAATTCAGAGGTCGGCCGGCAACGGCGTGCGCAGCCATTTCTGCGAAATCGCGTTCATGGTGCCGTCCTTGCGGGCCTTGGCTATGGTTTCGTCGACTTTCTGCTTCAGACGCGGCTCGTTCTTGTTCAAACCGACGTGATCCGGCGAGCTGAAAAGCGAGAACTTCTGCTCGGGATCGTTCGCGGGATGACGCGCGAGAATCGTGGCGCCGACGTCGTTGCCGACGACCATCAACTGTACCTGACCAGAAAGAAACGCCGAAATTGCTCCGTTAGGATCGTCGAAACGTTTGATGTTCGCGCTGGGCGGCGCGATTTTCGTCACGCTCAGGTCTTCCAGCGTGCCGCGCGCGACCGAAATGGACTTGCCTGCCAGATCGGCGGCGTTTTTCACCGGCAATGCTTTCGGGCCGAATACGGCCAGGTAATACGGCGCGTACGGCTGCGAGAAGTCGATCACCTTCTCGCGCTCGGGCGTCTGGCCGACCGACAGCAGCATGTCGGCCTTACGGTCCGCGAGGTATGCCATGCGGTTGTCGCCCGTCACCTGCACCAGTTCGACCTTCGCGTTGAGTGCGCGGCCGATCAGATTCGCGACGTCGATGTCATAGCCCATCGGCTTCATGTCCGGCCCGATCGAGCCGAACGGCGGATAGTCCATGAACACGCCAATGCGCACGGTGCCCGATTTGGCAATGCTGTCGAGCGCATCGGCATGAGCGGCCGGCGAAAACGCGCTGAGCGCGCCAGCGCCGGTGAACGCCAGCGCTGCGGCCAGCGTGGCGAATGCGCGGCGCGCTGTCGAGCGAACGGGCTTGAGTTGCTTAATGAGCTGATTCATGGTCTGTCCTCTGTCGAGTGTGTTGCAACTGTCGTGTTGGAATACGATTGATATCACTGCACCGCGCGCGCGGCGATCAGCTTGCACGCGTGCGGCGGCAGTTCGGCCAGCACCGGCATGCCGAGCGCAAGGCCCGGTGTTTCGCGCGGCGTAGTTGCGGCAGTCAGCGTAAAGCCGGCGCAATCGATCGTCGCCTCAAGCGAGGCGCCTACGTCGCGGATAAACGTGACCGTACCGGCCAGCCGGTTCGGCCCCGCGGCGACGCCGGTCGCGGATTTCACGCAGACGTCCTCGGGACGGATCAGCAAACGGATGTCGCTCGTGGACTCCGGAACGCGAGCCGCCTGCGACACCGCAATGCGCACGCCGCCTGGAAGACTGACCGCGCCCGCGCCGTCGTAAGTGACCGGCAGGATATTACCGAGCCCGATAAAGTCGGCCACGAACTCGCTGACCGGATCGCGATAGATGTCGAGCGGCTTGCCGACCTGAGCGATGCGGCCTTTTTCCATTACGACGATTTCATCGGCCATGGTCATTGCTTCGCGCTGGTCGTGCGTGACCATGATCGTGGTGATGCCGAGGCGCTGTTGCAGCAGGCGAATTTCAACTTGCATCGCTTCGCGCAATTTGGCATCGAGCGCGGAAAGCGGTTCGTCCAGAAGCAGCAGTTTCGGCTGCGACGCGATTGCACGCGCAATCGCCACCCGTTGCCGCTGGCCGCCGGAAAGCTGGGTGACCGGCCGGTTCGCCATGTGCGGCAACTGGATCAGTTCGAGCAGTTCGGCGATCCGGCGCGCCTGTTCGGACTTCGGCGTCTTACGCAGCTTCAGCGGATAGGCGATGTTTTGCGCGACGCTCATGTGCGGAAAGAGCGCAAGCGACTGGAACACCATGCCGAAGTCGCGCTGGTTGGCCGGCACGCGCGTGATGTCGCGGCCCGCGAATTCGATGCTGCCCGAGGTCGGCGTTTCGAGGCCGGCGATCATCCGCAGCAAGGTGGTTTTGCCGCAGCCCGACGGGCCGAGAAAGCACACGAGCTTGCCGTCCGGCACGCTCAGATCGACGCTGTCGACAGCATAGGCCGCGCCGAAGCGCCGGGTCACGGCCTGCAAGGTCAGATGAGTCATCGAATGCTCCAGCAAGAAGGCGTCGGAAAAACACGTGCGGTCACAGCGCAACCCCTTCGTCGCCGATCAGCTTTTCGAGCAGCCAGATCAGCGCGAAATCGATCGCGACGATAAACACCGCGAAGCAGAACACGGTCGGATCGAGCGACGACACCGTGCGGCTGTAGAGCCACACCGGCAAGGTCATCGTGTCGATGGTGTACAGG
>Ga0268255_10002178_pt1 | contig 10492 bp, 9 predicted proteins | sample AgamicOrMarz_FD_200256 | JGI IMG/M metagenome (GOLD analysis project Ga0268255, IMG submission 200256) | Agave microbial communities from Guanajuato, Mexico - Or.Ma.rz (v2) (version 3) | ecosystem: Host-associated > Plants > Phyllosphere > Phylloplane/Leaf | place: Guanajuato, Mexico | collected...
AGATGCTGATTTAATTATTGGCGGGAATGTAGCGATTGACGGTGGAACAGGCCAAGTGGGACCACGTGTTGCAGAACTGTTAAACATTCCTTATGTAACAACTATTACTAAGTTAGAAATTGATGGAACAAATGTAACCGTTACCCGCGACGTTGAAGGTGATTCAGAAGTTATTGAAACTAGCCTTCCGCTATTAGTTACAGCCCAACAAGGTCTAAACGAGCCGCGCTACCCATCCTTACCAGGAATCATGAAAGCAAAGAAGAAGCCGCTTGAAGAATTAGAATTAGATGACCTAGACCTTGAAGAAGACGATGTGGAAGCAAAAACAAAAACGATCGAAATTTATTTGCCGCCTAAGAAAGAAGCAGGCCGCGTTTTAGCTGGCGATTTGAATGATCAAGTAAAAGAACTTGTTCATCTTCTTCATACCGAAGCAAAAGTAATCTAACTGGTTTAATACAAATTTTGTTCTCAGGAGGTATATGGAATGTCAAGAAAAGTAGTAGTTTTAGGAGAAGTTCGTGACGGTTCATTACGTAATGTATCATTCGAAGCGATTGCAGCAGCAAAAACAGTTGCTGAGGGTGGAGAAGTTGTTGGTGTTTTAGTGGGCGATTCTGTAAGCGCTCTATCGACTGAGTTAATCCAATTTGGTGCGGACCGTGTGGTTGTGGTTGAAGATGAGAAATTAAAACTTTATACATCGGATGGTTACTCTCAAGCACTTTTAGCTGTGCTCAACCAAGAAAAACCAGAAGGATTGGTTATTGGTCATACCTCATTAGGAAAAGACCTTTCCCCAAGAATTGCCGGAAAATTAGCATCAGGTTTAATTTCCGACGCCACAGCTGTTGAAGTAGCAGGTGGTAATGTTGTTTTCACAAGACCGATTTATTCCGGTAAAGCCTTTGAAAAGAAAATTGTTACAGAGGGCTTAATTTTCGCAACAGTACGACCAAATAACATCGCCCCATTAGAAAAAGATGAAAGCAGAAGCGGCGATGTATCATCCCTTTCTGTAGAGATCAAGGACCTTCGTGCAATTATTAAAGAGGTCGTCAGAAAAGCGAGCGAGGGTGTTGACCTAAGTGAAGCAAAAGTAGTTATTTCAGGAGGCCGCGGTGTAAAAAGTGCGGATGGATTCCAGCCGCTTAAAGAACTTGCAGCCGTCCTTGGCGGAGCGGTAGGTGCTTCTCGTGGTGCCTGTGATGCTGACTATTGCGACTACTCGCTGCAAATTGGCCAGACTGGCAAGGTTGTCACACCAGACCTGTACATTGCCTGTGGTATTTCTGGAGCTATTCAACACTTAGCGGGAATGTCCAACTCAAAGGTAATCGTTGCTATTAACAAGGACCCAGAAGCAAATATTTTCAAAGTAGCAGATTATGGAATCGTCGGCGACTTATTTGAAGTGGTGCCTTTATTAACTGAAGAGTTTAAAAAATTGAAGGTACACTCATAATAAGAACGGCGGAAGTGCTTAGTTGCTATAACTAGATAATAAAAAAGCGAGCGGAAGGTCTCCGCTCGCTTAATTTTTCGGATACTTAGGTTCATTCTTGGGAAGAATTAACGATGTGGCTAAGCAATTTATTAGCTTGATTTTTCAAACTTTGTTATACTTTCGATAGTAACTCAGTAATCATTAGGAGGGCAATATAAATGGCAATTTCACATTTAACTGATCAAAACTTTTCGGCTGAAACTGGTTCAGGCCTTGTTCTTGTAGATTTTTGGGCACCATGGTGCGGACCTTGTAAAATGATCGCTCCCGTTCTTGAAGAACTTGATCTAGAAATGGGCGATAAAGTAAAAATCACTAAACTTGATGTGGATGATAACCCGCAAACTGCAGCAAACTTTGGTGTAATGAGCATCCCAACTTTATTAGTGATGAAAAATGGCGAAGTTGTTGACAAAGTTGTCGGCTTCCAACCAAAAGATGCACTAGCAAGTGTTTTAGAAAAACACGTGTAAATAAAACAAAAATGCCTTAGCTTGGAAATAACCGAGCTAAGGTTTTTTTATATTTCCAAGAGACTACTACTTTCAATTATGCGCAGTTTCCTTTAATATTTTAACAGTAGAATATATATAAGACGGGAGGGGAGTGGCCGGAATGAATGAAACAATTAAGCAAAAACTGACGCTGCTGCCGGATCAGCCTGGCTGCTACTTAATGAAAGACCGTCAGGGAACGATTATTTATGTGGGAAAAGCAAAGGTACTAAAGAATCGTGTCCGTTCCTATTTCACTGGTTCGCACGATGGGAAGACACTAAGACTTGTCAATGAAATTGAGGACTTTGAATATATCGTCACCTCTTCGAATATTGAAGCACTTCTGCTGGAACTTAATCTTATTAAAAAGTATGATCCGAAATACAATATCATGCTGAAGGATGATAAAACCTATCCGTTTATAAAGTTGACAGCGGAAAAGCATCCCAAACTTATTATCACAAGAAAAGTAAAAAAGGATAAAGGCAAATACTTTGGTCCGTACCCCAATGTGACAGCCGCTAATGAAACCAAAAAGCTTCTTGACCGAATCTACCCGCTCCGCAAATGTTCAACACTGCCGGACAGGGTCTGTTTATACTATCATTTAGGGCAGTGCCTGGCACCATGTGTAAATGAAGTTCAGGAAGAACAGTATAAACAAATGACCGATGAAATCACCCGCTTTTTAAATGGTGGTTATAATGAAATAAAAAAAGAGCTAAAGGAAAAAATGACTGCTGCATCCGAGGAATTAGACTTTGAACGAGCAAAAGACTATCGTGACAAAATCATTCATATTGAAACGATTATGGAAAAACAAAAAATTACGATGACCGATTTTACGGACCGTGATGTTTTTGGCTATGCAGTCGATAAAGGCTGGATGTGTGTGCAGGTCTTTTTTGTCCGCCAAGGAAAACTAATTGAGCGAGACGTTTCCATGTTCCCTGTCTATAATGAGCCAGAGGAAGAAATCTTAACGTTCCTCGGTCAATTTTATTCTAAAGCTAATCACTTTAAGCCGAAAGAAATTCTCATCCAGGATAATGTCGAGTTGAGTTTAGCTGAACAACTGTTAGAAGTTAAAGTGCTTCAGCCGCAACGAGGACAAAAAAAGGATCTTGTGCAATTGGCGATTAAAAATGCAAAAATTGCTTTGAATGAAAAATTTTCACTGATTGAAAAGGATGAAAATCGAACCATTAAGGCAGTCGAGAACCTGGGCGAATTACTGGGAATCTATACGCCGCACCGGATTGAAGCTTTTGATAATTCTAACATCCAAGGGGCGGACCCTGTATCAGCGATGGTGGTTTTCATTGATGGCAAGGCGAATCATCGTGAATACCGTAAATACAAAATCAAAACCGTTCAAGGGCCAGATGATTATGAATCGATGCGGGAAGTAACAAGAAGAAGGTACTCACGTGCGTTAAAAGAGGAACTTCCTCTTCCTGATTTAATCATCATCGATGGTGGAAAAGGGCATGTTGAAGCCGTGCGTGATGTATTGGAAAATGAATTAGGTTTAGATATTCCGCTGTCTGGGCTTGTAAAAGACGAAAAGCACCGGACATCACAATTGCTGTATGGCAATCCATTAGGAATTGTTCCGCTCGGGCGAAACAGCCAGGAGTTTTATTTACTGCAAAGGATTCAAGATGAAGTCCATCGTTTTGCGATCACCTTCCATCGCCAACTGCGCGGAAAAACTGCGTTTCAATCCTTGCTTGATGATATTCCGGGAATTGGGGAGAAACGGAAAAAGTTATTATTAAAACAGTTCGGCTCGGTGAAAAAAATGAAAGAAGCAAGTAAAGAAGAATTCATAAATATTGGAATTCCTATGAATGTTGCCGAAGAATTAATCAAAAAACTTCAATCCTAGTGATTGTCAGAAAAAAAGGAACATGCTATAATTAGTGAAAATTTAATTTACTATCACTTTTACGTATTAAAGTGAAGGTAGAGGTGCGAGCTTCAAGAGTAGTGGTTCTGAGAAGGATGAGCTTCTGAGAGGGATCATGAAAGGGGATGTTCGCCGAAGTAAAGATGGTCTCATAACTTTCTTTGCTGGTCCCGTATTGAATAAATGCTGGATTGTCAAGACTAATGTCTTGGAGAGCTATCTTACATTGTAGGTGCGAGAATTTTTTTCGTGTTTTAAGCAATGAGATGCCCTTCTCATTGCTTTTTTGTGTTTAATCGGGGAAAAATATGAATTACTTCTAGAGAAGGGGAAAACAAACATGGGGATAATTGTACAAAAATTCGGAGGCACTTCGGTTGCTAATGTAGAAAGAATTTTAAATGTCGCGTCATGTGTAAAAGGTGAGGTTGACCGGGGAAATAATGTGGTTGTTGTTGTTTCTGCAATGGGTAAATCGACGGATACACTTGTCGGTTTAGCAAAGGAAATTTCAGCGCAGCCTAATAAACGGGAAATGGACATGCTATTATCGACTGGGGAACAAGTAACAATTTCGTTACTGTCCATGGCTCTCAACCAGCAAGGGCTTGACGCCGTATCCTTTACAGGCTGGCAGGCAGGTATTACGACAGAACCAGTCCATGGGAATGCCCGGATTTCTAATATTAAAACAGCAGCGATTGAATCACAGCTTGAATCTGGCAAGGTGGTTATTGTTGCAGGATTCCAAGGAATCACTGAAGACGGTGAAATTACCACACTTGGCCGCGGCGGTTCCGATACTACAGCCGTTGCTCTCGCTGCAGCCCTTAAGGCAGATAAATGCGACATTTATACTGATGTAACGGGTGTTTTTACAACGGATCCAAGATATGTGAAGAGTGCTCGCAAGCTATTATCAGTATCGTACGATGAAATGCTCGAGTTAGCTAATTTGGGTGCAGGTGTACTTCATCCACGAGCAGTGGAATTTGCGAAAAATTATCAAGTTCGGCTTGAAGTTCGTTCGAGCATGGAGAAAACAGAAGGAACAGTTATTGAGGGGGAAGCAGCAATGGAACAAAACTTAGTAGTCCGCGGAGTCGCATTTGAAGACGAAATAACAAAAGTAACAGTATTAGGATTGGCAAATTCATTAACCAGTCTATCAACCATCTTTACAACACTTGCTGAAAATCATCTAAATGTGGATATTATTATCCAGAGCACAACAGAAGGCGGTTCTGCGAATTTGTCATTCTCAATTCATACGGATGATCTATTAGAAACATTAAAGGTCCTAGAAAACAATAAAGCAGTACTTAATTATGAGCAAATTGATGCTGAAAACAAATTAGCGAAGGTGTCAATCGTCGGTTCAGGGATGATCTCCAACCCTGGTGTCGCAGCAAAGATGTTTGAGGTTCTCGCTGCAAACAACATCCAAATCAAAATGGTCAGCACATCGGAAATTAAAGTTTCGGCCGTAGTAGAAGAAATAAATATGTTAAAAGCAGTAGAAGCTTTACACGAAGCATTCGGACTTGCAGTTCAATAAAAAAGAATGGTGTCAGGCACTATTCGGTGCCTGACACCATTTTCGATTAGTTTTTTTCCCATTTCACTGTGAAAACAACTTTATTTGATTTTTTGACTGGATGTTCGAAGGTTTCGGCGTTGGCTTCTTTTTGCATTTCAATTTGTTGGGCTAGGAATCCTGCTTCGAGTTGGAAAAAGTGTTCAGCCTTGGACTTAACACGTGAAACAATGAGCGGACTTATTAATTCAAATTGGAACTCTGTTTTATTTTCTTTCACAAGTTCCAACTGGCCCCATGAGGCCTTGGCGAAGAAATCAATAATCTGTCCTAGATCCAGTAATGGATATTTTCGTGCAAGTCGTTTTCCGGCCCAATATAAAATTTCAGGTGTATCTTTCCCTAAAATCTCAGGCAAAAGAACTTCCCTGATTAATTCATAGCCGAAGATGGATATGGTTCTTGGTTCATCAGTATCGATCATTTCATTCATAACTGTACTATTATTCACAAGCTTCCCCTCTTTCTATCATTCTATTATATACACTTTTGGTTAATTTTCAGTACAGTTTTTCTAGTTATAATGAATCAAATTTAGCTTAATTTTTTGTTATTTTGCAATATCTTACCTTGTTTTCCATGATAATTATCATTCCCGTTGTGAAAAAAATAACAACAGTTATATCTTGGTAATTTACCATGAAAATGTTATGGTTGATAAAATATTTTCCACTCGCTATAGGGAAAATGACTACTCTATTATAATTTCAATATATTTAAAAAATTTTATTTTTTGCAAGATAAGTGTATCCGTTTTCTTGACGCTCTTAAATGATGGGAGTAAAATGGACTTGTCACATTATTGTCACAGTGATGCTAGGTTTCAAACTAATGGGATTTAAATTGATAGAAACTGAACATCATTTTTTTTAAACATTATAGGGGGGTAAATTTATGGCAGGTAATCGAGAGTTTGTTTATCGGAGATTGCATTCGTTGCTTGGAGTTATTCCAATCGGGATCTTTGTCATGCAGCATCTGATTGTGAATCACTATGCAACAGAAGGGGTAGAATCCTTCAACAAAGCTGCGAACTTTATGGGGAATCTTCCATTTCGCTATGTTTTAGAAACTGTAATTATTTATTTACCGATTTTATTCCATGCAATCTACGGGCTGTATATCGCTTTTACAGCTAAAAACAATGCAAGTCAATATGGTTTTTTCAGAAACTGGATGTTTTTGCTACAACGTGTGTCTGGTGTAATTACACTAATTTTCATCACATGGCATGTGTGGGAAACTCGTATCGCTGCGGCTTTTGGAAATGAAGTTAACTTCCAAATGATGCAAGATATTTTATCATCCCCATTCATGTTTGGTTTTTATGTTGTTGGTATCATTTCAGCGATTTTCCACTTTGCAAATGGATTGTGGTCATTCTTGGTTAGCTGGGGCATCACTGTATCGCCTCGTTCTCAAGTAATTTCTACATACGTGACAATCGTGATTTTCTTGGCTCTATCCTTTGTTGGTGTAACGACATTATTAGCTTTTGTATAACTAATGAAATGATTGAACGGAAAAATATTGGATTTTGGATTAAGGGAGTGAGTCACGAATGAGTAAAGGTAAGGTTATTGTAGTCGGCGGTGGTTTAGCTGGCTTAATGGCAACGATAAAGGTTGCAGAAACAGGAACACCAGTAGAATTATTTTCTTTAGTGCCTGTTAAACGCTCTCACTCTGTTTGTGCACAGGGTGGTATTAATGGAGCAGTAAATACAAAAGGTGAAGGCGATTCAACATGGATTCACTTTGATGACACTGTTTATGGTGGAGATTTCTTGGCTAACCAGCCGCCAGTAAAAGCAATGTGTGATGCAGCACCTGGAATTATTCACTTAATGGACCGTATGGGAGTTATGTTTAACCGTACTCCTGAAGGATTACTTGATTTCCGCCGCTTTGGTGGAACACAGCATCACCGTACTGCATTTGCCGGAGCAACCACTGGTCAACAGCTACTTTATGCATTAGATGAACAAGTTCGCCGCGAAGAAGTGGCAGGTCTTGTAACAAAATATGAGGGCTGGGAATTCCTAGGTGCAGTTGTTGATGACGATGGTGTGTGCCGTGGGATTGTTGCTCAAAACTTAAAAACAATGGAAATTAAATCCTTCTCAGGCGATGCCGTAATCATGGCTACAGGCGGCCCTGGTATTATTTTTGGAAAATCAACTAACTCTGTTATTAATACAGGTTCTGCTGCATCAATCGTTTACCAGCAGGGCGCCTATTATGCGAATGGAGAAATGATTCAAATCCACCCGACTGCCATTCCAGGCGATGATAAACTTCGCTTAATGAGTGAATCTGCTCGTGGTGAAGGTGGACGTGTTTGGACATATAAAGATGGAAAGCCTTGGTACTTCCTAGAAGAAAAATATCCTGCCTATGGAAACCTTGTACCACGTGATATTGCAACACGTGAGATTTTCGATGTGTGTGTAAATCAAAAACTCGGAATCAATGGCGAGAACATGGTCTACCTTGATCTTTCTCATAAAGATCCACATGAATTAGATGTTAAACTCGGTGGTATTATCGAGATTTATGAAAAGTTTATGGGTGATGACCCTCGTAAAGTCCCAATGAAAATCTTCCCAGCTGTTCACTATTCAATGGGTGGCCTTTGGGTTGATTATGATCAAATGACAAACATTCCAGGGTTATTTGCAGCTGGTGAATGTGATTACTCACAACATGGTGCGAACCGTTTAGGTGCCAATTCCTTGCTTTCCGCCATTTACGGTGGAATGGTCGTTGGACCAAATGTAGTGAGGTACATCAAAGGTCTTGAAAAGAGTTCTGATGCCGTATCTTCTACAGTATTTGACCGTCATGTTAAAGAACAAGAAGATAAGTGGAATGCCGTTATGTCTCTAGATGGAAATGAAAATGCTTATATTCTTCATAAAGAGCTTGGCGAATGGATGACGGATAATGTAACCGTTGTTCGCCACAATGACAGACTATTAAAAACGGACGAGAAAATTCAAGAACTATTAGAACGTTACCAAAACATTAACATTAATGATACATCTAAATGGAGTAACCAAGGGGCAGCCTTTACTCGTCAATTACAAAACATGCTGCAATTGGCTCGTGTTATTACGATTGGTGCATACAACCGGAATGAGAGCCGCGGTGCTCATTATAAGCCTGACTTCCCTACACGTAATGATGAGGAATTCTTAAAAACAACAATGGCGAAATTTGTTGACAGCTCATCCGCACCGGCTTTCCATTATGAAGATGTTGATGTTTCATTAATCAAGCCACGCGAACGCAATTACGCAAAAAGTTAAGGGGGAGTAGGAAAAATGTCTGATACTAAAATGGTGAAATTTATTATTTCACGTCAAGATAACGAAAATGCTGCTCCTTATGAGGAGGAATTTGAGGTTCCTTATCGTCCGAATATGAATGTCATTTCGGCGTTAATGGAAATCCGTAAAAACCCTGTCAATGCGAAAGGACAAGCATCTACCCCAATTACATGGGATATGAACTGTTTAGAAGAAGTTTGCGGTGCTTGTTCGATGGTCATCAACGGCAAACCGCGTCAATCTTGTTCAGCACTGATCGATCAGTTGGAACAGCCAATTCGATTAGCGCCAATGAAAACATTCCCTGTGGTGCGTGACCTTCAGGTTGACAGAAGCAGAATGTTTGATGCCTTAAAGAAAGTAAAAGCATGGATTCCTATTGATGGGACCTATGATTTAGGACCTGGTCCACGTATGCCTGAGACAAAGCGTCAATGGGCATATGAACTTTCTAAATGTATGACTTGTGGCGTATGTCTTGAGGCTTGCCCGAACGTAAATAGCAAATCAAACTTTATTGGTGCACAGCCGCTTTCACAGGTTCGTCTTTTCAACGCACATCCAACGGGTGCTATGAATAAGGCAGAACGACTTGAAGCGATTATGGGAGATGGCGGACTTGCTAACTGCGGTAATTCACAAAACTGTGTTCAATCTTGTCCAAAAGGTATCCCATTAACAACCTCTATTGCTGCATTGAACCGTGATACAACCATTCAGGCTTTCAGAAGCTTCTTTGGCAGTGACCACGCATAATAGGGCAAAAACCTTCTTTTCTCATGTGGAAAAGAAGGTTTTTTGTCGTTTATGGGCGAATAATTGCATTGGTTCTTTCGGTTGCTGTTTGTTATACTCTTATTAATGTAAAGCCCGATAGAAAAGGATGGTTTTTATAGGTGAAATATAAATTTCCGCTGTTTATTATTTTGACAGGACTCGTTTTAGTAGGGATTGGACTCTGGCAGTTTATCAATGTGAAGACACAAACCCATGCATCGCTCCAGGAAGCGAAGGAACTAATCGCCGATCAGCCTGCGGTTGCTCCTAAAAAGAGGGTTGAAAACAGCCCGTCTCCTAATATGGGGGAAACAGTCGGACTATTAGCCATTCCAAAAATTAAGGCAGAGTTAGCTATTGTTGAAGGAACGGATCCAGATGACCTCGAAAAAGGCGTCGGTCATTATAAGGGTGCCTATTTTCCTGGTGATCAAGGGCAAATTGTTTTATCGGGACACCGTGACACCGTTTTTCGTAAATTAGGAGAGTTAAAGCTTGGTGATTCACTAAAAATGGAAATGCCGTATGGTTCATATACTTATGAAATCATTGATACGAAGATTGTCCAGGCTGATGATACTAGCGTTATTACGCTCCAACACGAAAAAGAGGAATTAATTTTAACAACTTGTTATCCGTTTAGTTATGTAGGGAATGCACCAAAGCGATATATTATTTATGCAGCACTCAAAAGTTCCTAGCGATTAGGAGCTTTTTTTTTACAAAAATCAATCTCCTTTCTGTAAATATAGTCACTACATTTGTATTGTTCACATAAGATATGTTGACTAAATATATACCCACCCCGTGTTCATAACTGGCGAAGGCAAGGAGGGTTACAGTACTTGAAGGAGAATGTTTATAATCA
>Ga0268255_10002180_pt1 | contig 10483 bp, 7 predicted proteins | sample AgamicOrMarz_FD_200256 | JGI IMG/M metagenome (GOLD analysis project Ga0268255, IMG submission 200256) | Agave microbial communities from Guanajuato, Mexico - Or.Ma.rz (v2) (version 3) | ecosystem: Host-associated > Plants > Phyllosphere > Phylloplane/Leaf | place: Guanajuato, Mexico | collected...
ATTATTGGGGTGAAAATCTCAATTTTAATGGATGAACATCAGTCTTTTCCGATGATTTTACTAGCGAAAGATTTGAATGGTTATCAAAACCTTTTAAAACTTACAAGTATAATAGGGACAAAATCACCAGAAGGAATTCCTAAAAAGTGGTTATCGGCATATAGTAACGGCGTGATTGCTATTACACCAGGAATTGAGGGAGAAATTGAAAACTTACTATTGAATGGAGAAATCGAAAGAGCTATTGTTCATGTAAAAGAGTATCAATCAATTTTCGATCACTTTTTTGTCAGTATTCAAGATCACGGTTTACCTGAAAATCGTTCGCTATATCCATTAATTAAACAAGTACAAAAAGAAACAAACATCAGTTTAGTTGTTACAAATGATGTTCGATATATTGAAAAAGAGGATGCACTTATTCAAGATGCTTTATTTTCAGTTAAAAATGGTACTAAGTTATCGGACGAATCAAGACCAAGATTACATTCGAACGAATATTATTATAAATCAAAAGCCGAATTATTGAAGTTGTTTTCTGATGAAGAAGAAGCATTTCAAAACACTATACATATTTCAGATATATGTAATGTAACGATTCCGTTTCATCAGCCGTTATTGCCTAAGTATCCAGTACCTGATGAATATTCAACAGTGGAATACTTAAAAATGGTTTGTGAAAATGGCATGATTGAGCGGTACGGGGAAATAAATGATGAACTTAAACAAAGATTAGAATTTGAGTTAAATACAATCAATAAGATGGGGTTTAATGATTATTTCCTCATTGTTTGGGACTTTATTAAATATGCACTTGAACAAGGGATATTTGTTGGACCAGGACGTGGTTCCGCCGCGGGATCTTTAGTGGCTTATGTATTAAAAATTACGAATGTAGACCCAATACATTATAATTTACTATTTGAACGATTTTTAAATGAAGAAAGAATTACAATGCCAGATATTGATATTGACTTTCCAGATCATCGACGAGATGAAATGATTGATTATGTAGCTTCAAAATATGGTGATGTGCATGTTGCACAAATTATTACATTTGGAACATTAGGAGCAAAAGCGGCCATTCGAGATATTGCCAGGGTAATGGGGCTTACGCCAACTGAAATAGATCGGTTTTCGAAGCTAATTCCATCATCATCACTAGGATTAAAAGATGTCTATGAGCAATCAAAGGCATTTAAAAGTCATGTTGAACATTCTGGTATTCATAAAAGGATATTTGAGGTAGCTTGCCAAGTTGAAGGATTACCTCGTCATACAAGCATCCATGCAGCAGGTGTTATTATTTCTGAACTTCCTTTAACAAATGTTGTCCCATTACAAGCGGGGAATCATGGAGTTTTTTTAACACAATATCCTGCAGAAATCCTTGAAGAACTTGGATTAGTAAAGATGGACTTCCTTGGCCTACGTAACTTAAGTTTATTGGAAGAGGTCTGTCGATTAATTTATGAAGCAAAAGGTGAAGTAATTAATTTGGAAGAAATTCCGTTACAAGATTTAAAAACATTTGAAATTCTTAGTAAAGGAGATACCTCAGGCGTATTTCAGCTAGAATCATCAGGGATGAGAAGAGTACTACAGCAATTACAGCCTAATCAGTTTGAAGATATAGTGGCTGTAAACGCGTTATATCGTCCAGGTCCAATGGAGCAAATCCCTAGATTTATTCAATATAAACATGGATTAGAGAAGGTTACGTATCCTCATCCAGTTTTAGAAAAAATATTAAAACCAACATATGGCGTAATCATATATCAAGAGCAAATCATGCAAATTGCTTCAACTCTTTCAGGGTTTACTTTAAGTGAAGCAGACTTACTTCGAAGAGCTGTAAGTAAAAAGAAGAAGGAAGTTTTAGATGAAGAAAGAATTCATTTTGTAGAAGGTGCAATAGCTAAAGGTTATGATGAACAAGTTGCAAATGAAGTATACGATTTAATTGTCCAATTTGCTAACTATGGATTTAATCGGAGTCATGCTGTAGCGTATAGTATGATTGCGTATCAACTTGCATATTTAAAGGCGAATTTTCCTCTAGAATTTTATGCAGCACTTTTATCGAGTTTTATAGGAAGTGAAGAGAAAGTATCGAATTATATTGGTGAAGCAAAATTGAAAGGGATCCCAATCTATCCACCTTCAATCAATAAAAGTCAATATGCATTTGTAGTTGAAGGAAATGGAATTCGATATAGTTTATTAGCTATAAAAAATATAGGAATGGCAACTGTAAGAGAAATTCTACAAAAGCGACCATATAAAGATTTTTTTGAAGTGTGCATTAAAATTTCACCAAAAGCATTAAACCGAAAAAGTATAGAAAATTTAATTTTTTCGGGATGCTTTGATGAGTTTGAGCTCGACCGTGCAACCCTGTTAGCAAATATAGATATGATTTTTGATTACGTGGATATAGTAAGACCTGAAAATGAAGATCAATATGATTTATTTCTTGATGAAGATTTTGTGCCTAAACCGGAGATTATTAAAGTGGAGCCAATGAAAGTTTCAATTAAGCTTGAACTTGAAAAACAGGCTTTAGGTACTTATTTATCAGGTCATCCGATTAGTCAATACGAGAAGTTGCTTAATGATAGTGATGCCGGGACTATTTCATCAATTATGATGAAGAAAGATACAGAGCATCTGCTGTTCGTCTATATTAAGGATTTAAGGATTACAAAAACAAAAAAACAACAGCATATGGCTTTTTTACAAGTTGAAGATTTAAGTTCATCAATTGATGCTGTTGTATTTCCAACTACTTTTGAAAAATACCGTCATAAATTAAAAGAAAAAGAAGTAGTTGTGGTTAAAGTAAAAGTTGATGAACGGGATGAAAGAAAACAATTAATAATAAATGAAGTCCTTACAATCGAAGAAATGGAAGAAATAAACGACCAAAAGAAGTATACTTTATTTATTAAAATAACGGGACATACTAATAAAAATATTTCCTACACAATACAGCAAACAATCTCTAAGTTTAAAGGGCATGCGAAAGTTGTGCTTTACTATGAAGAAGATAAAAAAGCTGTTCAATTATCTGAACACTATTATGTGAATCCTTCTGTGAATTGTCTTTCGATGTTAAGAAATATTGTCGGGGATGCAAATGTTGTATTAAAGAAATAGACATTCTTCTCTAAACTATTTATTATTAACATACATGTGATATCATACAAAAAGAAAATTTTACCTTTTAAAGAGAAAATCACTAAGAAATATACAGTTGAAAAGTCAACTCGTCAACATTAGGGAGAGTGAATAGTTTGTCATTATTAAGTGAAGAAGCATTACATATGCATAGAGTACATCAAGGTAAATTAGAAACAGTTTCTAAGGTGCCAGTTACAAATGCTAAAGAACTAAGTTTAGCGTACTCACCAGGTGTTGCCGAGCCGTGTAAAGAAATTTACGAAGAAAAAAGCAGAGTGTATGAATACACAATGAAAGGTAATATGGTTGGTGTAGTTTCGGATGGATCTGCCGTTCTTGGACTAGGTAATATTGGACCAGAAGCTGCATTACCTGTAATGGAAGGTAAAGCTGCGTTATTTAAAAGCTTTGCTGGTGTTGATGCATTTCCAATCTGTTTAAATACGCAAGATGTAGAGCAAATCATTCAAACAGTAAAATTGTTAGAACCTACATTTGGTGGAATAAATTTAGAGGATATTGCAGCTCCAAACTGCTTTATTATTGAAGAACGCTTAAAGCGTGAAACAAATATTCCAATATTCCATGATGATCAACATGGAACGGCTATCGTTACGCTTGCAGGTTTAGTAAATGCTTTAAAAATAGTGAATAAAAATATGGCTGATATTAAAGTGGTCCTTAATGGTGCAGGAGCTGCAGGTATTGCTATATTAAAATTATTGTATCGTTTTGGTGTTCGCCAAATTATTATGTGTGATACAAAAGGTGCGATTTACGAAGGTCGTCCAAATGGTATGAATAGCGTAAAAAATGAAGTTGCAAAATATACAAATAAAGATAAAATTCAAGGTAGTCTTAAAGAAGCTCTTGAAGGGGCGGACGTATTTATTGGGGTTTCTGTAAAAGGAGCAGTAACTCAAGAAATGGTTCGTTCAATGAATGAAAATCCTATTATTTTTGCAATGGCTAATCCTGATCCAGAAATTATGCCTGAAGATGCGAAAGAAGCAGGGGCTTTAGTAATCGGTACTGGTCGAAGTGATTATCCTAACCAAGTAAATAACGTTCTTGCATTCCCAGGAATTTTCCGTGGAGCATTAGATGTACGTGCTACACATATTAATGAAGAGATGAAAATTGCTGCAGTAAATGCAATTGCAAGCTTAGTAAGTGAATCTGATCTATCTCCAGATTTTATTATTCCAGCACCATTTGATCCTCGAGTGGCTCCAAAAGTAGCTGCTAGTGTAGCAAAAGCTGCAATGGAAACAGGGGTTGCGAGACTGAATGTTGACCCGAAAGAAATCGAAGAAAAAACAAAAAAACTAGCTTTAATTAAATAGTTTTATTACCAGATATCAATATTAATGGGGATAGTATTACAATACTAAAATTAAGTAATGTAGTACTATCCTTTTTTATCTGATATAATACTTAGATGTGGTAAAAAAGCGCAGAGATTGTTGGAAATTAAAGGAATTTCATAAAAATTGTATAAATTAATTTTTAAGGATTTTCTACAAAGATCAAGTTTGTTAAATGGTTGAAATGACGAAATTTAGCTGAATTTTATCGACAAATGTTAACAAAAAGTGTATAACATTTATAGTATCCTATTAGTATTTAGTACTAAAAAAGTTAGGAGGAATTAGGTTGCAAATAAAAGACTTATTTTCCAAAAAGAAAAAATATGCATCTATACCTTCAGAAGTAATGAGACAAGATTTACCTGACGGTGTTATGACAAAATGTCCTAAATGTAAAAAAATTAGTATTACAAAAGAATTAATAAAAAACCTAAAAGTTTGTAATAGTTGTGGATATCATCATCAAATGACAGCATTCGAAAGAATTGAAAGCTTAATTGATGAAGATACTTTTGAAGAGTTTGATCAAAATATGGTTTCTGCAAATCCTTTACACTTCCCTGATTACATAGAGAAGCTTGAAGGGGATCGTAAAAAAACAGAGCTTAACGAGGCGATTGTTACAGGAAAAGGAAAAATCGACGGAATTCCTGTTGTAATTGCAGTTATGGATGCACGATTCCGAATGGGAAGTATGGGATCTGTTGTCGGAGAGAAAATAACTCGTGCAGTTGAGCGAGCTTCATCTGACGGTTCACCATTTATTATTTTTACTGCATCTGGCGGAGCTCGTATGCAGGAAGGTATTTTAAGTTTAATGCAAATGGCAAAAACTAGTGCTGCGCTTAAAAAACATAGCGAGCTAGGTTATTTAGCAATTTCAATTATGACAAATCCAACTACAGGTGGAGTTTCTGCTAGTTTTGCATCTTTAGGCGATTTTAACTTTGCTGAGCCTGGTGCTTTAATTGGTTTTGCTGGTAGACGTATTATTGAGCAAACGATCCGTGAAGAACTACCTGAAGACTTCCAAACTGCAGAATTTCTTTTAAATCATGGTCAGCTTGATGCAGTTATTTCACGATTAGAATTACGTTCAAAATTATTTACAATCCTTAACTTACATCAAGGGGGTGTCTTGCAATAGTGGTTATGTTAGAATTCGAAAAACCGATTCATGAACTAAAGACGAAAATAGACGAACTTAAGGTTTATACGAGTCAACATGATGTTGATTTTTCTGAAGAAATCAGACGTTTAGAAGAACGTTTAAAAACCTTAGAAAATGAAATATACGGTAACATGGGAGTTTGGGATCGTGTACAAGTTGCTAGACATCCAGAACGACCAACTACTTTAGATTATGTTAATAGATTATTTACAGATTTCTTTGAATGCCATGGTGATCGATTATTTGGAGACGATGCTGCAATTGTTTCAGGTATCGCATCTTACCGTGGATTACCAGTTACTGTCGTTGGACATCAACGTGGTAAAGATACAAAAGAAAATATTAGACGTAATTTCGGTATGCCACATCCAGAAGGGTACCGAAAAGCACTTCGTTTAATGAAGCAAGCAGAGAAATTTAACAGACCAATTATCGCGTTTATCGATACAAAAGGTGCATATCCTGGTAAGGCAGCTGAAGAGCGTGGACAAAGTGAAGCAATTGCCCGAAATATTTTTGAAATGGCAGGCTTAAAAGTACCTACTATTTGTATCGTAATTGGCGAAGGTGGTAGTGGTGGAGCGTTAGCATTAGGAATTGGTAATAAGTTACTGATGCTAGAAAACTCAACTTACTCTGTTATTTCACCAGAAGGTGCAGCAGCATTATTATGGAAAGATTCTTCACAAGCACGTAGAGCAGCTGAAACAATGAAAATTACAGCTCCAGACTTATTAGAACTAGGTGTAGTTGACCAAATTATTCCTGAAGTAAAAGGTGGAGCACAAAATGATGTTGAACAACAGGCTAAATATATCGACAAGTACTTATACGAAACATTAAAGTCACTGTTAACTATGGATAAAGAAGAGCTAGTTCAACAACGATATGAAAAACACGCAAAGTTAGGGAAAATTTCTTTTAACCAATAATATTTAGTTTAACTTCTAGAGTGTGTGAAACAATATGTTAGCATGCTCTTTTTGTATTTTTTTTATAAAATTAGTAAAAAATAGCAATATGCATAAAGATGTCGTCATACTTTTTAAAAGTGTTTCATTCATTAAAAAAAGTTTATGAAAAAGTTCACATTATTTCTATTGTTTAAATAGGCATTACATGGTACTTTATTAAAATGAATAAAGACATAAGGTAAAATCATTGAGGTGAATACATAATGAAAAGAATTGGCGTATTAACTAGTGGGGGAGACTCTCCAGGAATGAACGCTGCTGTACGTGCAGTTGTAAGGAAAGCGATTTTTCATGGTCTAGACGTTTATGGTGTATACCAAGGATATTCTGGTCTTATTAATGGAAATATTGAGAAGCTAGAGTTAGGTTCTGTTGGTGATATTATTCATCGTGGTGGGACAAAACTACTTAGTGCACGTTGTCCTGAATTTAAAACATTAGAAGGGCAAATGAAAGGGATCGAGCAGCTTAAAAAGTTTGGAATTGAAGGATTAGTTGTTATTGGTGGAGATGGATCATATCAAGGTGCAAAGAAGCTGACTGAACATGGTTATCCTTGCGTTGGTGTTCCAGGTACAATTGATAATGATATTCCAGGTACAGACTTTACAATTGGATTCGATACAGCATTAAACACTGTTATTGATGCGATTGATAAAATTCGTGATACTGCCACATCACATGAGCGTACATATGTAATTGAAGTTATGGGTCGTAATGCAGGTGACATTGCATTATGGGCAGGTTTAGCTGATGGAGCAGAAACGATTTTAATACCTGAATGTGATTATGATATGGATGATATTATTAGTAAATTAAACCGCGGTAGTGAGCGTGGAAAAAAACATAGTATCATTGTAGTTGCAGAAGGCGTCGGAAGTGCAATTGAAATTGGTAAAGTAATACAAGAACGAACTCACTTTGACACACGTGTAACAGTTTTAGGACATGTTCAACGTGGTGGTTCACCAAGTGCTGCTGATCGAGTTTTAGCAAGTCGTCTAGGGGCAAGAGCGGTTGAACTACTTATGGAGGGCAAAGGTGGACGTTGTGTTGGAATCCAAAATAATAAGTTAGTTGATCATGACATTATCGAAGCACTATCTAAAAAGCATGAACTTGATCAAGATATGTATCAATTATCTCTAGAACTTTCAATTTAATTAGATAGATTTAATTGGGCAATCGATTTCATAAATTTCGTAATAGTATAGAGTTTTATATAAATTTGGAGGGTAAAAAATGCGTAAAACAAAAATAGTTTGTACGATCGGTCCTGCTAGTGAATCGGTAGAAAAATTAGTAGAGTTAATTAATGCAGGAATGAACGTAGCACGTTTAAACTTCTCACATGGTTCTCATGAAGAGCATGCTGCAAGAATTACAAGTATCCGCGAGGCTTCAAAAAAAACTGGTAGAACTGTAGCGATTCTTTTAGATACAAAAGGTCCAGAAATTCGTACTTTAGATTTTGAAGGTGGCCAAGCAGAATTAAAAACTGGAAATGAAGTTATTATTACTACGGAACCAGTAGTAGGTACAGCAGAAAAATTTGCAGTTTCTTACGAAGGATTAATTGATGACGTACATGTTGGTTCTAGAATTCTTATCGATGATGGATTAATAGGATTAGAAGTAATCGGTATTGAAGGAAATGAAATTCGTACTAAAGTGTTAAACAGCGGTTTAGTTAAAAATAAAAAGGGTGTAAACGTACCAAATGTACGTGTAAATCTACCTGGTATTACTGAAAAAGATATAAGCGATATCGAATTTGGTATTGAACAAAAGGTTGATTTTATTGCTGCATCTTTCGTTCGTAAAGCTTCTGATGTATTAGAAATTCGTGAGCTTTTAGGTAAACATGGCGCTGAGTATATTCAAATTATACCGAAAATCGAAAACCAAGAAGGGATCGATAATATCGATGAAATTCTTGAGGTTTCAGATGGTTTAATGGTTGCACGTGGTGATATGGGTGTAGAAATTCCACCAGAAGAGGTACCAATCGTTCAAAAACTATTAATTAAAAAATGTAATAACTTAGGTAAGCCAGTAATTACAGCTACTCAAATGTTAGATTCAATGCAACGTAATCCTCGACCAACTCGAGCAGAGGCAAGTGACGTTGCAAATGCCATTCTTGATGGAACTGATGCAATTATGTTATCAGGAGAAACAGCTGCAGGGTCATATCCAATCGAATCTGTTTCAATGATGAACTCAATTGCGCTTCGAATTGAAAAAAGCTTACAATACGAAGAATTATTTAAAAAGCGTCAAAGAGAAAATAAAGGAACGATTACAGATGCTATTGGTCAATCGGTTGCAGCAACGGCTTTAAATTTAAAAGTAGCTGCAATTATTGCTCCTACGGAGAGTGGACATACTGCGAAAATGATTTCAAAATATCGTCCAAAAGCTCCTATTTTAGCTATTACATCTGATATTCGTATTTGTCGTCGTCTAACGTTAGTTTGGGGAGTTCAAACTGAATATAGAGAAAGAGCAAACTCAACTGATGAAATGTTACAACATGCTATGGAAGCGGCTCAAGACGCTAAATTCGTGTCAAATGGTGATACTGTCATCATTACTGCTGGATTACCAATTGGTGAAACAGGTATGACAAATATGATGAAAATCCATGTAGTAGGTGACGTGATCGCTCAAGGTCAAGGTATTGGTCGAAAAACTGCTGCAGGAAAAGTTGTCATCGCAAAAACAGGTGAAGAAGCTGTTTCGAAAGTTACACCAGGAAGTATTCTTGTAACAAATAGTACAGATAGAGACATGATGCCAGCGATTGAAAGAGCAGCAGCTATTATTACTGAAGAAGGTGGATTAACTAGCCATGCTGCAGTAGTAGGTGTTAGCTTAGGAATTCCAGTAATTGTTGGAGTTGAAAATGCAACAAACATCTTAGTAAACGGTCAAGCTGTTACAGTAGATGCTTCAAGAGGAATAGTTAGTACAGGACATAAAAGCATATTTTAAGATATAATAAAGAGAAGGACAAAGTTTCCTTCTCTTTATTTTTTGACATGAATAAGATTATTAAGAGATATTTTTAATTCGAAGCAAGAGGTGAAACTATCATGAAAAAACTTGTTGGTTGGCTATTGTTAATCCCATTAATTGATTTAATCTGTTTAACATTACTTGGTAGAGTAATTGGTTCCTTATCAGTATTTCTTTGGCTAATCGGTACGCTTTTGATTGGTATATATATCATGAGAACCGTTTGGGTTACAGTTAAACAACAAGCCGGAGAACAGATCCAGGCAGGCAAAATGCCAGATTTAATCATGATAGAGGGATTATCATTTTTCCTAATTGGACTCCTATTTTTTATTCCAGGACCAATTACCGACTTACTAGCAATCGTGTTGCTAATTAAACCAATTAGAATCAAATTTGTTCAACAACTTATTTATTTTGTAATGAAAAAGCTAAAAGGTAATGTTGTTTGGACAGGATTTATAAAAAAGTAGTAAATCATAATCAAAAGATAGGGATCAACATGAAACATGATTCCCTATCTTTTTTAGTAAAGATTGGGACACGATCATATAGTGCAAAGTCAAACAGTAATGGATACTTTAAGGTTAAAATCCAGAAACAAAAAAAGGGAACGAAGCTGACTGTCACTTCAAAGGATGGGAAAGGTAAGAGTAGTGCACCTAAGACGATTACAGTCTATTAATCAATATTATACATTTAACTATAAGAAGCCCATGGAACTATTCGTTCACATGGGCTTTTTTGTTTTAAGACTTGATAAT
>Ga0268255_10002181_pt1 | contig 10483 bp, 12 predicted proteins | sample AgamicOrMarz_FD_200256 | JGI IMG/M metagenome (GOLD analysis project Ga0268255, IMG submission 200256) | Agave microbial communities from Guanajuato, Mexico - Or.Ma.rz (v2) (version 3) | ecosystem: Host-associated > Plants > Phyllosphere > Phylloplane/Leaf | place: Guanajuato, Mexico...
GATGGACAAAATCTCACGTAGTAACAGGAAAAATGTCCTTCGGTTCTTCTCCGATGGACAAAACCACACATAGCAACAGAAAAAATGTCCTTCGGAACTCCTCCGATGGACAAAATCACACGTAGTAACAGGAAAAATGTCTTTCGGAACCCCTCCGATAGACAAAATCACACATGACACTAGGAAAAATGTCTTTCAAGGACTCCTCCGATGGACAAAATCACTCATAACACCAGAAAAAACACCTTCGGATTGCCTCCTTAAAAAAACAAAAAAAAACACCACCTGAACCTTCGCGCACGCAGCTGGTTCAAGCAGTGTTTACCCCACATTATTGAATTTTCGCCTTTAACGATTCGATATATTGGTAGGCCTCATCGATTTCCGCCTCTGTATAGCGCTGGCTTGCCTTTAACGTAAACACCTTGCCCGTCACTTCTTCTTTTGAAAGATTATCAAAATATAAAACAGTTGAAACCAATTCCAAGAATCTAGCATTCTGCTCATTCATATCAACCAGACAATCCTGCAAAAACGGCATGTCCACTTCATTTAAACTTAAAAACTCTTTCCCCGGCTCTGTCAATGTATAGCGATATTGAAAATAGCCGCCCTTTTTCTCCTTCACCTCATTGAGAAAGCCCATATTGCAAAGCTCCTCAACCCGTAACGTCAGCTCCTCTGAGTAGGGGCCATAAAAATGAAACTGGAACCGCTCTTGAAAGGGAAATGCCACCTTTTTCGCAATATATATCATCTTTTGCAGCTTCTTACGGCCGATAATCTCACCGGAAACCATAACCGCCTGCATCAGTTTCGCATGATCATTTAACAACGTTCGTCATCTCCTACTCCATTTGGGTGTCAGGCACCAATCACCAATCGTTCTATAACTCTAAAAGGGCGCGAATTTGCTTTTTGACATTCTTTTTTGTGGAATCGTCAAGAATAAAATCAGCCGGGTAGTAGAGCTTATGGTCGGTCCTTCTTTTCCCCGAAATCGCATCAACAATCTCCGATTCGCGTGAAAGTTCCTTCAATTCCCCACTTTGCATCAACAAATGAATCGGGAGCCGCTCCTCCTCCTCACCGGGACGATAGAAATCATACGGCAAATCCGACGAGGAATCGACCACCAAATAATACTCAGGGTCCAACCCTGCCTTTTTGAATAATGAACCTAGTTCAGCGAGCTTTTTGTATTCTTTCGCTGGGTCAAATTCAGCAAACTTGAAGAGATTGCGATTGACAAACCGACGGCAGAGGTCACTTAACACAGGGTCAGACTCTTCCTGCCAAATTTGAAAATAATATAAAATCACTGATTCATCTAATTTTAAATAGTCTTCTAAGGTTACTTTTTCATTGAAAATCGATGTAAAGTGGATGGGTTCGTATTTAAAAGTATAGTTTTCTTCAAATAATTGCTTGGCGCGGTGGAGAATTTTTGTCAAAATAACCTCCGCACTGCGCGATACCGGGTGGAAATAGACCTGCCAATACATCTGGTAGCGGCTCATAATATAATCCTCGACTGCATGCATACCGCTCTTTTTAATGACGACCTGATCTTCGCGCGGCCGCATCACCCTCAAAATACGTTCCATATCAAATTGACCATAGCTTACGCCGGTAAAATAGGCATCCCGCTGTAAATAATCCATCCGGTCGGCATCAATTTGACTGGAAATCATGCTGACTACCAGCTTTTTCTCCGATGTTTTCGCGATTACTTCGGCTACTTTTTTAGGGAAATCTGGACCCACACGCAACAGCACATTATTGACTTCGGTTTTCCCTAAAATAATTTGCCGGGTAAACTCCTCATGGTCAAAATCGAACACTTTTTCAAATGAATGGGAGAACGGGCCATGGCCAAGGTCGTGGAGCAATGCCGCACATAGGGTCAACAGGCGATCGTCGTCATTCCATTCGGGTCTCCCCGCAAACACATCATCAATAATGCGGCGGACAATTTCATAGACACCTAGAGAATGATTGAAGCGGCTGTGCTCTGCGCCATGGAAGGTTAAAAACGTCGTTCCGAGCTGTTTGATGCGTCGCAAGCGCTGAAATTCTTTCGTTCCGATTAAATCCCAGATGGCCAGGTCACGTACGTGGACATAGCGATGGACGGGGTCTTTAAAGACTTTTTCTTCACTAAGTTTTTCCGCCGAATAGGCCATAGACTTCCCTCTCCCTCGTAAACTTGCTCCTGGCGTTTAAGAGCTTCTTGCCCTTTGCTTTGATATTTTCTATTATATCCCAAAAACCACCCTATTTTCAGCAAAATTCTACACGATTTTTCGACATGGGTGGGGGAAAAAAATCACCTGAGTTTATACGACTGAGGTGATCATTATAGTAATTAGAAAGGTTCTATTTACTTAGATAATTGTCTAGCTTCAGCGCCCAGAGACTAGTGGACTTCACTCTTCTCCCTACGATAAGTCAACATCGAATCGCTACGCTCTTCGTGTTTCCTTTATCTTGGTCGAATCGCTCCAGTCCATACGTTTCTAAACGGGCGCTTCCGCTTTTCTAATCTTTTTATTTACTTTCTCCATTAATTCCTCTTCCGTTAATGCGGCAACGGGACGGTTATTGACGAAGGCGAAGGTTTTTTTTCGGCCAGGCCCGCAGTAGGATTGGCAGCCAATTTTGACTTCAGCCTCCGGATCCAGTTCTTTTAACCGAGGGATTAATGTCTTTAAATTCACGGCCTGACAATCGTCGCATACGCGAAATTCATTGGACATGTAAGACAACCCTTTCTTTGGTCACAATCTAATCTATATCTATAATTTATCCAGCTTGGATAGCTTAAAACAACCGATTAACTCCTCTGGTATTTTACATTTTCTTGTATTCGAATGCAAGTTGCAATCTTTACTAAACTCGTTAAAAAAATCTACTATCCTTGCAACCATTTTGGTATAAAGGTTCAAAAACTTGTCCATCCTAAGACTAGAACTTTTAAAAACTCGTCAAGAAGCACGGGCGGGTTCATCCAAAAATTATAAAAGGGAGTTGAACATATGAAAGTTCGTCAAGACGCATGGACAGATGAGAATGATTTGCTTTTAGCCGAAACTGTCCTTAGGCATGTAAGAGAAGGTAGTACACAGCTAAACGCTTTTGAAGAGGTAGGCGATAAACTGAATCGTACGTCTGCTGCGTGTGGATTCAGATGGAATGCCGTTGTTCGTCACCGTTACGAAAAAGCATTACAATTAGCGAAAAAGCAACGAAAACAAAGACAAAGAGTATTAGGGAAAGAGCAAGGCGGCAAGAAAAAGCTGTTATATAGCCCGCCGCTAACTGGAGCACCGGAGTTTGATGCGATCCCAGCTCAAGTCGACATGCCGCTGGAAACTAGCTTTGACATGCCAGATATGACGGCAGAGATGGCAGAGGAAACTTATGTAAACTCTGCTGCTTCGGTACCATCCCAAGCGCCTGTTTATGCACAAGCACAGGTTAAAACACCAGTTCAAACTTATCGTCAGGCAAATAACACAGGGCTTTCGCTTGATTCCGTTATTACTTACTTGCAAAACTTTCATCATTCCAATCTGCAAAATGAAGCATTAAAAAGTGAGAATGAAAGATTAAAAAGAGAGTTGGCAGAAGTAAGACGCCAAAATGAAGAAATGGCCGCTAAAATCGAGGGTCTTGAGCAGAATACAGAAACGATTCAAGAAGATTACGAGACCTTAATGAAGATCATGAACCGTGCCCGCAAGCTCGTGTTATTTGAAGAAGAAGAAAGACCAGCTACTAAATTCAAAATGGACCGAAACGGAAATTTAGAAAAGGTAGCAGAATAATCTTAGATAAAGCACTGGGAGAAGAGAAACAGCGCAACATCTCTTTGAAAAAAAGCCGTAAATCCGCTCAAGTGGGATTTACGGCTTTTTACATGGCGTTGATTTTTTCATTTCGATCAATGACCCGTTGATAATAACCTGGAAATAATCCCAGTTCATACTCGTTTAATGGACCCGCATATAATAGCCCGCTATGATCCTTTAACTGGTTTAATAGTCGGAGCATCACGTCGGCGATGGTAAGATCCCTTCCAAGCAATTCCGCAAGCGAAGCCATGACCTCAGGGACAATTTCTGGATATGCAAATTTCGTTTCTGCATCCTGTTTTGCTAGTTTATAAAATTCCCTTACCAGTTCGGCCCGCTTCGCACCGCTGCCATTCACACAGAGATAAATCTGGACAGCGACCCCTTTTTTAAGACGGCGCTGCGAGATGCCAGCAAACTTTTTCCCGGCAATACTCAGATCGTAACTTCCCGGGCAATAAGAACCGACAATTTCCCGAGCCTCAATCTGATGCGGGAAATCGGCAAACATGTTTTGAATGAGCTGCCACATCGCGTCATAGCCACGATTAATATCAATCCCTTTTTCCGCTTCAGGAAAAATTAACGAGATATTGAGGACGCCTTCATCGAGGACAACCGTGAGGCCGCCGGAGTTTCTGACAATCGCTTGATAGCCTTGCTCCTGTAAAAACTGAATACCCTCTTGTAAAAATGGCAATTTAGTATCCTGAATGCCGAGAACGATAGTATTGTGGTGAACCCATGTCCTTGCTGTGGCCGGTGCCTGCCCCGATCCTACAGAGGCACACAAGGTATCATCGGTTCCAAATGATTGCAATGCTTGAAAATGAATGCCCGCCGCTGATTGATCGATAATTCGCCATTGCGGCTGAAGAAGTAATCCTTCCATTTCGGTGGCTCCTTGAGTTGAATTAATAGTTTTTTTACAAAGTTCGGTACTTATTATACAAGGTATTATACTTTATTTACGAAAAACAAGATAATTCTACAAAAGTCAGGACAATTTTACAAAACTCCAAAACATTTATACAAAGTTTGGAAATTCAACCCAAAAAGGCCAATCCACCGTATCAATGGACCAGCCCCTTTTGAAAAACAAACTCTTATAACCCTTGTGCTGCCGTAATTAACGCCAGCTTATAGACATCTTCTTCATTACATCCGCGTGATAAATCGTTTACCGGCGCGTTTAAACCCTGCAGGATCGGACCAACTGCTTCAAAGCCGCCTAAGCGCTGTGCAATTTTGTAGCCGATGTTTCCTGCTTCAAGACTAGGGAAGATGAACACATTCGCATCCCCTTGGAGCGGAGAATCTGGTGCCTTGCTTTTTGCCACAGATGGAACAAAAGCCGCATCAAACTGGAATTCTCCGTCTAAAACAAGCGATGGGTCACGACGCTTCGCTTCTGCGACTGCGCCTGCCACTCGCTCGGTTTCAGGAGATTTCGCTGAACCCTTTGTGGAAAAGCTGAGCATCGCAATGCGCGGTTCCATATCAAACATGTGAGCCGTCTTCGCACTTTCTATCGCAATTTCTGCTAAATCATTGCTATCTGGGGCGATATTAATCGCACAATCAGCGAATACATACTTTTCATCCTCACGAACCATGATAAATACGCCGGACGTTTTCTTGACGCCTTCTTTTGTCTTAATGATCTGTAATGCCGGGCGTACAGTATCTGCCGTGGAGTGGGCCGCACCGCTGACAAGGCCGTGTGCTTTATTTAAATAAACTAGCATTGTGCCAAAGTAGTTTTCATCAAGTAAAATTTTGCGAGCATCCTCTTCGGTTGCTTTCCCTTTACGGCGGTCAACAAAGGCTGAAACCAGCTCGTCCATGCCCGCATAGCTTGCCGGGTCAAAAATTTCTGCGTCATCTAAAGAAACGCCAAGCTCTGCTGCTTTCGCCTGCACTTTCTCGATATTGCCAATTAAAATCGGTGTAATTAGTTTTTCCTCCGCTAAACGGCTTGCTGCACGGACTATCCGCTCATCTAATCCTTCTGGAAAAACAATTTTCAACTCACGACCAGAAATTTTTTGCTTTAATCCTTCAAATAAATCACTCACTACTAAATCCTCCCTTAATCAACCTACATAAATTAGCATACTTTACCTTTTTTAAATTTCAATGATAAGACTCACAGATAGCGTTTTCACACAAAAAGTTTATGTTTTCAAAAAATTACGCGCTAGTTTTTATAATTTACTTTTTCCAGGAAAAATATCCATTGATTTGCTTAGATAGGTTTATTCGCGCGACACTGGGTCAAACTATGTTATAGTAAAGATTGTAAATAAGAAGAATGATTATTTAGGAGTGATTATAATGAGTGAAGCAGCAGTTACGCTTGATGGCTGGTATTGCCTCCATGATTTCCGGACCGTTGATTGGACTACTTGGAAAATGCTCCCTAGTGATGAGCGCCAAGCCGCCATCCACGAGTTTTTAAGTCTAGTTGAAAAGTGGAATACCACACAAGAAAGTAAAGAAGGAAGCCATGCTTTATATACAATTGTTGGTCAAAAAGCAGATTTCATGATGATGATTCTCCGTCCAACGATGGAAGAACTAAACCAAATTGAAACTGAATTTAATAAAACAAGATTAGCTGAATTCACTGTGCCTGCCCATTCATATGTATCGGTTGTTGAACTTAGCAACTATTTGCCAGCAGGTGAGGATCCATACCAAAATCCACAAATTTTAGCTAGGCTTTATCCAACGCTTCCTAAAACAAACCATGTCTGCTTCTATCCAATGGATAAGAAACGTGAGGGTAACGATAACTGGTACATGCTGCCGATGGAAGAACGTAAAAGTTTAATGCGCAGCCACGGAATGATTGGTCGTACATACGCTGGAAAAGTAAAGCAAATCATCACCGGTTCCGTTGGTTTTGACGATTATGAGTGGGGCGTAACCTTGTTTGCAGATGATGTCCTTCAGTTTAAAAAGCTTGTCTACGAAATGCGTTTTGATGAAGTAAGTGCTAGATATGGAGAATTCGGCTCTTTCTTTGTGGGTAACATCTTAGAAGAAGAACGTGTTGCGAATTTCTTACATGTGTAATTTTTAAAAAGTTCTCAGCTGCTGCTGGGGACTTTTTTTTGCTGTTCCTCCCCTGTTAGCTAGTCATATTTCGCTCCTTGTGCTCATACTATTTAAACAGCGAGTCTTAGAAAGAACTCCATTAATCTCAGAGATGTTATTTTTCCTATTTGTAACCAAGTTGGGATAAAAGGAGTATTAATAGGATGTTGGGCCACTCGTTTAATTCACTTTTTAGGAGGGAAAAGGATGAATCAATACTACAATCCACAGGGATTTCAGCCTTATACTGGAGCGGCAGATCAACAACAGAGAGCTCAAGGGATGCCGGGCGGGCAAAGCTTTTATCCCGCACCTGGTGCACAAGGATTTCCACAATTTCCACCAGCCGGTGCCGGGGGCGGAGGCGTGACTGGCGCACCATCAGCACCTGGAGCGCAAGCACCGGGAATGCTGCCGATTGAGCAGTCATACATCGAAAATATTTTACGCTTAAATAAAGGTAAATTGGTTAGCGTTTTTGCCACTTTCGAAGGTAATAATCAATGGAATGCGAAGGAATTTAAAGGGATTATTGAAGCGGCAGGAAGAGACCATGTCATCCTGAGTGATCCACAAGTTGGGACTCGTTACCTGATTCCAATGGTCGCCGTTGATTATATTCAGTTCTCTGAAGAAATTGAGTATGAATATCCATATGGCAGTGCGCCACCTATGGCTACTTTCCCGCCAAGATAAATCCTATGAAGCCAACACCAATTGACCGTCAATTGGTGTTTATTTTTTTGGCTTTTTATATGGGCATGTTGATATCCGCTCCAGGCGCGAGCGGTTCGCGGGCGGTCCTGCGAACCTCCTCGTCGCTGCGCTCCTGCGGGGTCTCCCCTGCCCCGTCCGCCCGCAGGAGTCTTCGCGTCTTCCGCTCCAATCAACTTGGTGCCAAAATTATCATAGTCTTTTTTTGAGGTACAAATAAGACATCGGGCGCAGACCCGATGTCTATCTTTCTATTAGAGATGTTTCACTGCTCCAACTATGATTAAGATCCAGGCGGCTAAGAAGCATACTCCGCCAATTGGTGTGATTGCTCCTAGGATGCCTATCTTTGTTAAGCTCAGCACATACAAGCTTCCGCTGAAGAAAATAATTCCCGCCAGCATTAACCATCCCGACCAAGTGAATTGCGGGCTGGCAGCTGCTATTTTACCAATTAACAGACCAACAATTAAAATCCCGATGGCGTGGAACATTTGGTAGGTAACTCCTGTTTTCCAAATTTCCAAATAATGTGCATCGAGTTTATCCTTCAATCCATGGGCCCCAAAGGCACCAAGCGCGACTGCGATAAAGGCATTAATAGCACCAATAATGATAAAAACTTTCATATTTTATTTCCCCCTTGTTAAAAATCAAACAATGAATCTCCGTTTGCTTCGTCTTCCATATCAAGTTTTTTTGGCTGCTGTATTGTTGGCGCTTGTTGAATGATGGGTTGATTCATCACAGGTTGTTGGTAGGCCTGGAACGAGATAGCCGGCTGAACTGCTTGCAGTGGAGCGGCCGGAGCCTCAATTTTCCGTGCTGGCGTTTCATCTAGCAATAACTCACATAATGTTTTAATAGAGTAGACTTTTTCTCGCAAGCTTTCTTCCTTTGTACTGCTCTTCGCTAGTTTCAATTCCTCTTCTATTTTCGCTAATAGTTTTTGGACAGATATATTCACTTGTCTGCACCTCTAATCTCAGTCTCGTTACTATTCTACATGAGTATCGCCTTTTTTTCGAAAAATTAGCCCGCAAGATAAGTTCACACTTCGACATGATCTTCAATGTTTCACGTGAAACAAGTCGAATGCTGAAAAAACAACCCGCACCAATAGCGGTACGGGTTCATACTATCCTAAAATCCGCTGGTAAACTGATTTAGCATGAGTCAAATCCTTGGTGCCGTGAATGAGGGCGCGGCCGTCTTGAAAAATAACCATCCGCTCTTCGCCCATTTCAACTGAAACCAAATAAGGGTTGCCCTTCACTACATATCCGAGCGAGCTAAGCTGCCCGGCGAGGCGTTCTAACGAGATCTCACCAGCCGACGATGGGCGGATTTGCACGGTATCACGGCCGCACAGTACCGTCGTCTTCGTCATATTTTCCTGATCGAGATAGGGATAGGTCCGCTCCTCACCGCATGATAAACACCCGGCAAACTTCGCTTTCGACATTTTCAAGCTCGTGTACTGATTTCTCCATAAATCAAAGCTGACAAAAGAAGTCCTGACCGCTTCCCAATCCTCCACCAACATCTTCAGCGCTTCCGCGGTCTGATGGGCAATGACCATTTGGACAGCCGGAGAAATTATTCCTCCTGTATCACAGGTCATCCCCTGGAGTGGAATAGAGCGTAACAAACAATTCAAACACGGGGTTTTCCCAGGGATCATCGAAAACGTCATCCCAAAGCTGCCGACACAGGCCCCGTAAATCCACGGAACCTTGTATTTTTGTGAGACATCATTCATCGCCATCCGCGTTTCGAAATTATCAGTCGCATCCATCATCACATCAACGCCCACAACAAGCTCTTCCAACAACTCAGGGGTAGCATCACCAATAATCGAGACCACTTCCACATCTGAGTTAATTGCACGCAAGCGTTTTTCAGCCGCGGCAGCCTTGGGAAGCTTCTCAGCAACATCTTCTTCCGTATAGAGCTGTTGGCGCTGCAGGTTGCTGGCTTCCACATAATCGCGGTCAATAATCGTAATCTTGCCGACACCGGCACGAGTCAGTACCTCGGCACTCCCTGACCCTAAGGCCCCAGCCCCGATAATCAGCACATGCTTGCTGAGGATCTTTGCTTGTCCTTCTTTGCCGATCCCCGAAAAGAGGACCTGCCGTGAATACCTTTCATTCATGACAATCAGCCCCCGCTTACTGGCGGAATAAAGGCAATTTCATCCCCATCTTGAATCACTTCATCGTTCGCGGCAAACTCCTCATTGACGGCCGTCATCACCGTATCCATCTTTGGCAGATCATACTTAGCCGCTAACTCTGCTTTTAACTCCGCCACCGTTTTTCCGCCGGCATCGACAGACAGAAACTCTGCACCGCCGACCGCGTCACGTAAATGAGCAAAAAACAATACCTTATTCATTTAAGTCACTCTCCTCTGGCTTACCGCTCGGATAGGCGACTGTTTCGAGTTGATTTCCCATCCACGCTTCGCCTTCCTCCCAGTGTTCTTTCTTCCAGATTGGGACGATTTCTTTGATCCGTTCAATCGCATAGCGGTTGGCATCATAGGCATCGGAACGGTGCGGTGTCGAGACGGCAATGACCACGGCCACATCGGTAATGTCTAAACGGCCAACGCGGTGAGTGATAGCCACGCACGCACCCTCCCAGCGCTGTTCAATTTCCTCGCCGATTTGCGCCAACTTCTTAACCGCCATCGCTTCGTACGCTTCATAAATTAAAAATAATGTTTTTTTACCCTTTGTTAATTCCCGAACCGTGCCGATAAATGTGGTAATCGCACCTGCATTGCGCTGGACAACCTTATCT
>Ga0268255_10002183_pt1 | contig 10471 bp, 8 predicted proteins | sample AgamicOrMarz_FD_200256 | JGI IMG/M metagenome (GOLD analysis project Ga0268255, IMG submission 200256) | Agave microbial communities from Guanajuato, Mexico - Or.Ma.rz (v2) (version 3) | ecosystem: Host-associated > Plants > Phyllosphere > Phylloplane/Leaf | place: Guanajuato, Mexico | collected...
AGCACCTGACTGGCACCATTCGTTTAGGCGTTTCGGAAACAATTGTTTATACGTGGCTAGTTGAATATATCGAAAAGGTTCAACAAGAGTTCCCAAAAATTTCAGTCGAAATTGTGGTGGACCTTACCCCCAATTTACAAGAAGGGGTGCGAACAGGGGATTTGGACATGGCCTTTTTACTGGGGCCAACTTTGGCTTTTGAATGTATTGAACAGGCACTGTGTGATTTTGAGCTGAGTTTTTTGGCTTCACCGTCGTTTAAAGGCGTAGTTGCACAGATGTCATTGAAAACCTTGATGTCTCATACGATTTTAACTTACCCAAAAATTACCTATCCTTATAAAGAATTGAAAGCCAGAATGAAGGAACAAGGGATTGATGAACCACTTTCAATTACCAGTTATTCACTTGCAACTTTATTGCGTTTAGCTGAACAGGGCTTAGGCATTGCTGTCGTGCCGACCTTAACGGCGTTAAAAGAAATTACCGATGGCCGACTAGAAATATTAAATACCCCCATTCAGCTAAAGACCTTTCATTTCACCTCGATCTACATTCAGGGGAATGACGTTGCCTTGAAAGAAAAACTAACCGAAGTCGCTGTTAAAGTATCGGAATGCGCGATGCAACGACTCAATGAGCAAATTAAAAAATAAGCTCGGTTTTTTATTTCATCAATATTTTTTCTTATTTAAAAAAAGCTGTTTTGTATGTAAAACCATAAAAGCAGCTTATGTACTTCAATAAGTAAAATTTATCCTGATTTTTTAATATAAATAAAAATATTTAAAATCAAATGCTTGAGTTTTTAATTTTATGTAAAAAGTCTTATTGTTCGTAGGGATTAGCTATGTTTTTATTCTAAATACAAGATTTGATCACCGATTGTGTTGATTGGGGAACAGGGAATCTTTGTCATTTAAAAGGATTAAAGAATATCGTTTGGGAAAGAAATGGTGTTCTTGGTTCAACTTGAAAATAGCGTTGTTAAGCTCAAATGGATGAGGAACGCATTAATATGTCTTTACTGAAATCTTCTTTTTTATCAGATCGCCAATGGGCCATTGTTGCCTCAATCTTTATGATGGCGACCTCTGCAATGGGGCCAGGATTTTTAACCCAAACTGCTGTATTTACAGTCAAGTTAGGTGCTGCATTTGGCTTTGCCATTTTAGTTTCCATTCTAATTGATTATGTAGTTCAACAAAATATTTGGCGAGTGGTCACACTCACTCAAATGCGTGCATCAGACATTGCCAATAAAGCCTTACCGGGTAGTGGTTATTTACTGGCATTTCTGGTGATTTTGGGTGGGTTTTTCTTTAGTGTCGGTAACATTGCAGGTGCAGCTTTAGGTTTAAATGCACTTTTTGGCCTAGACACAAAGTGGGGCGGTATTTTAAGTGGTGCGTTAGCCATTTTGATTTTTGCATCAAGAAAAGCAACGCTTGCCATGGATAAAAGCATGATCGTGTTGGGATTGCTTAAAATTCTGCTGATTATTATTGTTGCCGTCATTGTGATGCCACCAGTTGGACAGGCAGTTCACCAAACCTTTGCTCCAGATCAAATCGACTTTGCCATTATTACTACCATTGTTGGCGGTACAGTTGGTGGTTATATCTGCTACGCGGGTGCCCATCGTTTACTCGATAAAGGTGCTGTTGGCCCTGAAAATATTGATGAAGTTGCAAAAGCAGCGACCAAGGGCATTATTGTTGTCGGCATCATGCGCTATGTATTGTTCTTGGCTTTTTTAGGTGTGGTGGTGAGCGGTGCAAATATTGATTTAGCTAGCCATGACGCCAATCCGGCAGCTCAAGCATTCCAATATGCAGCGGGTACATTTGGCTTTAAATTATTTGGTTTAATTTTCTGGGCAGCTGGCATTAGTAGCACCATTGGCGCAGCATATACTTCAGTTTCATTCTTTACCGCGTTTAAAAAGAACTTAACGCCAAAACAAACTAACTATACGACCATTACCTTTATTTCATTGGCTTTATTACTCTATGTGTTATTGGGCGCAACTCCGGCAGGTCTACTCATTTTTGTGGGTGGTTTTAACGGATTGGTGTTGCCAATTGGCCTTACAATTTTTGTATATGTGGCTGCGTGCCGTAAAGATTTAATGGGTAATTATAACTATCCAAAATGGTTACTTATTTTGGGTGGATTAACATGTCTGTTGACGTGGTGGATGGGTTATATGTCGTTTACGACAGTGTTTAACTATTTGACCAAGCTTTAAGCCAGACTTTGTTACGTAATAAAGGAATAATGCCATGTTTGTAGATTTAAATAGTGATTTGGGTGAGAGCTTTGGCTCATGGAAAATGGGTAATGATGACCAGATTTTACCTGTCGTGACCAGTGCCAATATTGCTTGTGGCTTCCATGCTGGCGACCCGCTCGGCATTTTAAAAACGGTTCGTAAAGCAGCTGAGCTTGGTGTGACCATTGGTGCTCATGTGTCTTATCCAGACTTGGTTGGTTTTGGCCGCCGTAATATGGATTTGTCACGTGACGAACTGATTGCGGATGTGCTTTATCAAATTTCTGCACTCGATGGTTTGGCAAAAGTAGCAGGCTCAAAAGTGCAATATGTTAAACCGCATGGCGCACTTTATAACACCATTGCCCACGACCAAGCTCAGGCAGCAGCCGTGATTGACGCTATTAAAATGTATAACCCTGAACTAGTTTTGGTGGCTTTGGCGGGGTCGAACTTAGTTGAGCAGGCTCGTGCGGCTGGTTTAAAAGTGGTATCTGAAGCTTTTGCAGACCGTGCCTATAACAGTGATGGTTCACTGGTGTCTCGTCGTCTCGAAGGTGCAGTTTTACATGACTCGGCATTTGTTGCCAGCCGTGTGGTGTCTATGCTTAAAAATGGTGGAGTAGAGTCAATTGATGGGGTATTTACCCCAATTCAAGCCGACACCATTTGCCTACATGGCGACACCGACGGTGCACTAGAAATGTCGGCAGCCATTAAAGCCGAGCTTGTAAAAAACAATATTGAAATTCGCCCGTTTGTAAATAAAGCATAAGGATGAGCACAATGTATAAGGATATTAAAGTCGACCCAGCTCAGCTTGAAGCCGCATTAGATGCGCGTTTAAAAATCCGTGCAGGTTTTGATAAACCGACAGCAGGGATGGCTGCGGGCATGACGCAGGTCAACATGATTTCGGTGCCAAAAGAGTGGGCATATGACTTTTTACTCTATGCACATCGCAACCCGCAAAGCTGTCCGGTACTTGATGTGCTCGAAGAAGGCATCTATGCAACCAAGCTTGCAGCAGACTCAGACATCCGAACTGACTTTCCACGCTATCGCGTTTGGAAAGACGGTGAAATGGTCGATGAAGTAACAGATGCAAGAGAGATTTATAACGCCCATCCTGATTTGGTCACGTTTTTAATTGGTTGCAGCTTTTCGTTTGAAACGGCTTTGCAAGAAGCGGGCATTGAGGTTCGCCATATTCATGACGACACCAATGTGCCGATGTATTTGAGCAATATTCAATGTGAACCAGCAGGGCGTATTTCAGGAAATATGGTGGTTTCCATGCGACCAATTCCATCGCATCAAATTAGTGAAGCGGTAAAAATTACAGCACGTATGCCAAGTGTGCATGGTGCACCTGTACATATTGGTCACCCTGAAAGCTTAGGAATTTTGGATGTAAATAAGCCTGATTTTGGTGATGCTTCTCGCATTGAAGCGGGTGAAATTCCAGTGTTTTGGGCATGTGGGGTAACACCGCAAGCCGCCGTCATGAACTCGAAAATTCCTTTTGCCATTAGCCATGCACCGGGCTACATGTTTATTACCGATATTCCTGACCGTGCTTGGATAGGCTAATTGGGCTAAAGAAGAATTAAAAGGATAAGCAAATGCGTTTTTTATCGGTAAACGCCGATTGTTTTCTGATTGAGCTGGCAAGCCTTGAAGAAACTTTGGCGTTGTACAATAAATTGCAAAATACGCAATTGAATGGAATTAAAGACTTAGTCCCTGCGGCAAAAACAATTTTGGTTTTTTTTAACGAAATCGAAACCAATTTTAAAACGTTGGTTGCCTCAATTCAGAGTCTCAAAGTTGATTCTGGATTTGAGCGTAGCAGCCAAGAAGTGATTATTCCGATTCGATACGATGGCGAAGACCTTGCTCAGGTTGCAGACTTGCAAGGGCTGTCGGTGGCTGATGTGATTAGAAAACATCACCAAAGCATGTGGAATGTGGCTTTTATTGGTTTTGCGCCGGGCTTTGCATATATGAGCAGTCCTGACCGACCGTTTACCGATATTCCACGCTTAACGGTTCCGCGTAAAAAAATACCGTCAGGCTCTTTAGGCTTGGCTGGAAAATACTCTGGTATTTACCCAAAAGACAGTCCGGGTGGCTGGCAGCTGATTGGTACTACATCAGAAAAAATGTGGGATTTAGAACGAAAAAATCCGGCATTACTTTTACCGGGCATGACCGTACATTTTGAGGATGTTACGCATCAGCCTACAACCGTAAATGTACCGCAGCAAATCACTCGTACAGTTGAGCCTAAACAATCTGTGCCACTGTTTAAGATTACTGCACCAAGTTTACAGATGCTGATTCAAGATGAAGGGCGTTTAAACCAAACCAATATTGGCGTTGGAGTTGCAGGTGCAATGGACTTATCTGCCATGCACAGTGCTAACCGTATTGTAGGTAATCCCACCGATACACCCGTTATTGAAGTTTTAAATGGCGGATTAAAGGCCAAAATGCAGTATGCAGCAGTAATTGCGGTGGCTGGGGCCATCTCAACCATCCGTGTGAAATTTGCTGACGGGCAAACCGCAGACTTTGCAAGCTATCAACCGATTGATTTAGATGAAGGCGATGAATTTCAAATTCAGCTACCAACAGCAGGGCTTCGAAATTATTTGGCAGTTCGTGGTGGTATAGACGTTGAACCTGTTCTGAATAGTGCCTCGTTTGACAGCTTAGCTGTGTTAGGCCCAGAGCCTTTAAAGCTTGGAGATACCATTTATCAAGGTCAGGTGAAGGCAGCCAACATTAGCGTAAATGAAGTGGGCAAAAGTGATTTGCCAAAAATTGGCGATTTGGTTGAGTTAGATATTGTGATGGGGCCGCGTACAGACTGGTTTGAACAAGACAGTATTGAACTACTGTGTCAGCAAGAGTGGCTGGTGACCAATGAAAGCAACCGAGTCGGACTCAGACTTTCAGGTGAACAGCCTTTGACTCGCAAAATAACCCATGAACTAGAAAGTGAAGGTACATGCATTGGTGCTTTACAGATTCCACCGAGTGGGCAGCCCGTTTTATTTATGAATGATCACCCTTTAACGGGCGGATATCCGGTTATTGGCTCTGTTGCTAAACACCATTGGGACTTGGTGGCACAGATACCAGCAGGTTGCCATATCAAATTTAAAAAAATTGCCGAATTTATAGATTTTGAGAATGAATGATGAATACAGAAAAATTATTGATTGCTAATCGTGGTGAAATTGCCGTTCGTATTATTCATGCTTGCCGTGACATGGGAATTGCTTCGGTCGCGTTATATGCAGATGATGACATTGGCAGCATGCACGTCGAACTTGCTGATGAAGCATGGGGCTTGGCTGGTGCGACAGCCAGTGAAACCTATTTAAATATTCCAGCCATTATCGAAATTGCGAAAAAATCAAAAGCAACTATGGTTCATCCTGGATATGGCTTTTTATCTGAACGCGCCGAGTTTGCTCAAGCCGTGATTGATGCGGGCTTAAAATGGGTAGGGCCATCACCAAGTGCCATTGAAAAACTAGGCGATAAAATCGAAGCACGTAAAATTGCAGCTTCGGTTGGTGCGCCGTTAGTTCAGGGTACGCAAGATCCACTCAACAATGCAGATGAAGCTTTAGAGTTTGCTAAACAATTTGGATTGCCTATTGCCATTAAAGCTGCGTTTGGTGGCGGTGGCCGTGGCTTAAAAGTTGCGTGGAAACTCGAAGAAGTTCAAGAGCTTTATGAGTCGGCAGTACGAGAAGCAAAAGCTGCCTTTGGCCGTGGTGAATGTTTTGTCGAGCAATATTTAGATAAACCGCGCCATGTAGAAGCACAAGTGATTGCTGACCAACATGGCAACATTGTGGTGCTTGGCACACGTGATTGTTCATTGCAACGCCGTAACCAAAAGTTAGTTGAAGAAGCGCCAGCGCCATTTATTAGCGATGAGATTTACCAACAAATTTTAACTTCGGCAAAAAACATTTGTCAGGCTGCAAACTATGTGGGTGCAGGAACAGTTGAATACTTACTAAGTCGTGACGGCAAGCTTTCATTCTTAGAAGTAAACACCCGTTTGCAAGTCGAACATCCAGTGACTGAAGAAACCTCAAAAGTCGATTTGGTGGTTGAGCAAATTCGTGTTGCGCAAGGTGAAGTGCTTTCTATTAAAGAAACACCAAAGGCACAAGGCCATGCCATTGAGTTTCGTATTAATGCCGAAGACCCAGCACGTGGTTTCATTCCTGCATTTGGTGTGTTGAGTTTATTTGAAGCACCATTTGGTAACGGTGTACGAGTGGACACAGGTGTTCGCACTGGATCATTGGTGTCTAGTCACTTTGATTCACTCATGGCAAAACTGATTGTGACTGGTCCAACCCGTGAAGTTGCAATTGCTCGTGCTAAACGTGCTTTGAAGCAATTTAAAATTGAAGGCGTGGCTTCAGTTTTGGACTTTCACCGCGCTGTACTTAATGAACCTGACTTTACAGGCGAGTTTAATGTACACACGCGTTGGATCGAAAATGACTTTAAACAAGAGTTGAAACCGACTAAACGCGGCATTCCAAACCATCAGCAACCGATGTTGCTCAGCTACATTGAAATTGATGGCAAGTTACACCGTTTAGGTTTACCTGCGGGCATGTTTGCACAAGGCCCAGCAACCGCTGTTCAAGCCCAAACTGCCGAGCCAGAAGTAAGTGCCGAGCATTTACTTGCCCCAATTAATGGTGTGATTAGTGCTTGGAAAGTCGAAAATGGTGAGCAAGTGACAGAAGGTCAAGTAGTCGCAATTATGGAAGCTATGAAAATGGAAGTGCAGGTACTGGCACACCGTAGTGGCACTATTCAGATTAGCGCAGACAAGGGCGCGACCTGTAATGCTGACACCATAATGGGTAGCATTAATTGAGTTTTGAATACATGATTTGGCCTGATTGAGTATTCGTTTTGTCAGGCTAGATCAGTTGCTCATTTATCAGCTCTGTCAGCTATTTTCACAATACTCGTTAACCATTTTCAACTTGAAAGCAAGGACAGGTTATGAGATATTTATCACACTTTAGTGATATCAAAATTAATCACTGTATTGAAAGCTCGCTTATGCGGGCTTTAATTTTTAGCCCAGTTTAAGCATTTCTCACTTAATGAGCTGGCCGAATAAAAAAATTGAGAATTTATCATCCATTTTAAAGGCTAATTGAAGAACGCGAATGAAAATTCTACCTTCATCTGAATATGATCAAATTCTAAAATATAGTGTCTATTGGCTCGTCATCTCAATTGTGATTGGAGTCGTCGCGGGGTTGGCCTCGACTTTAATTTTTGTCGCCTTTGATATTTCTAATAAAGTTAGAAGCCTGCATCACTGGCTCATTTACTTCTTGCCTTTTGTGGGTTTTGGTATTGGTTATCTCATTAAAAAATATGGATCACCGATTGAACGGGGAACTCATTTACTCATTGATGAAATTCACCAGCCGAAGTCGTTTATTCCAAAACGAATGAGCCCCATCATTTTTATTACTTCAATTTTAACGCAGTTGTTTGGTGGTTCGGCAGGGCGTGAGGCACCAGCGGTTCAGCTTTCAGGTGCTTTAATTGACCACTTGAGCCATATATTAAAAATCTCGGAAGACAACCGAAAAATCTGTTTAATTGCGAGTATTGGTGCTGGCTTTGCAGGGGTGTTTGGCTTGCCTTTGGCGGGGGCAATCTATGGTTTGGAAATTACTGCTTTAGGTAATTTAAGATACTCTGCTATTTTTCCATGTTTTGTGTCTGCTCTAATTGCTTCGACCATCCCTGAGCTATTCGATATTGTTCATCCGCATATTTTTTATGTGATTAGTGAGTTTCCAGCCATTCATTTTGGCACGCTCATGAGCTTAATTGCGGCAGGGCTAGTCTTTGGTCTGGCTGCACGTTTCTTTATTGCTGCTATTCATTTTGCGAGTGACCTCTTTTATAAATATGTTCGCTATTTGCCATTAAGAACCATGGTCGGCGGTATTGTCATTATGCTGCTTACTTTGCTGACCGCGCATCAGCAATACAATGGTTTGGGTACAGATAAAATCATTGCATCTTTTTATGTGCCGATTGAGTTTTACGACTTTTTTAATAAGACTGTTTTTACTGCCATTACTCTAGGTTCGGGCTTTAAAGGTGGTGAAATTACGCCGTTGTTCTATGTTGGCGCGACATTAGGTAATGCTTTAGGGGCAGTTTTAAACTTACCAATTTCATTGCTTGCAGGCTTAGGCTTGGTGAGTCTGTTTTCAGGGGCAAGTAAGGCACCATTAACGTCTATTATTTTAGCTGTTGAACTATTTGGAATGAATGTTGCCACTTACGCTATTATTACTTGTTTATTGGCAGCACTATTTTCTGGAAATTGTGGGTTGTATCGCCGTAAAAAGTTGATGGATTAATGAATGGTTTATAAAGTGGGTTTGATGGAGAGGGCAGCTTATTTTTTTGGGCTGACTGGTCGTTTTATCTATATTTAGAAAGTTGATAAATATTATATTAAATTTCTAAAGTATTATAATTGTGCATGAGTGTATTAGTTAATTAAATAGAAGAATAAGTACTTTATTTTATATTTAAGAATTTATGCTAATATCCTCAAATATATTTATCACCACATGCAATTCAATATTAATTATGCTTTTAATTTTAAAAAACAAATTTCATAAAATCAGTATCATTTTCTTGGCAATCAATTTATTGGCTTTTAGCCCCCAGCCAGATTTTGAAAGTCTTTCCCAGTTAGCAGAAAGAGGAGATGCAGCAGCTCAAGGAAAACTTGGTCAATTATATGAAGAGGGTAAAGTTGTTCCTCAAAACTATAAAAAGGCCATTGAATGGTATAGCAAATCAGCTGAACAAGGAAATGCAGGGGCACAGAATAACTTGGGGGCTATGTATGTACTTGGACTTGGTGTAGATCAAAATTATAAAAAAGCAATTGAATGGTACAGTAAAGCAGCTGAACAGGGAGAAATAAAAGCACAGCTTAATTTAGGGGCATATTATTCAATCCGTGATGGTCGAGTTCCAGATTATAAGAAAGCATTTGAGTGGTTTAGTAAAGCTGCTGCACAAGATAATGCTGAGGCTAAAAACTATCTAGGCATACTTTATGAAGATGGTTATGGGGTACCCCAAGATTATAAAAAAGCATTTGAATGGTACAGTAAGGCTGCTGCACAAAATTATACAGATGCACAAAATAATCTTGCCACTCTTTATGCAAAAGGTAAGGGTGTAGAACCAAGTAATAAGAAAGCCTTTGAGTTATATAGCAAAGCTGCTGAACAAGGAAATGTAGAAGCACAAAAAAACCTAGCATCATTTTATGCACTTGGGCAAGGTATAAATCAAGATTATAAGAAAGCATTAGAATGGTATAGCAAAGCTGCACAGCAGGAAGATGGAGAAGCACAATTTACTATAGGGATGTTGTACTATAGAGGTGAAGGTGTACCAAAAAATAATGAATTAGCCGAAAAGTGGTTAAGAAAAGCAGCAGAAAATGGTTATAGAGATGCTTTGTCAGTATTTGAAAAATAGTTATTAAAAATTCAATACATATTAATTCGTAAATTAAAAACGGTTTTATTTTGATAAAAACGGGCTGCATTTCTGTAGCCCATATTTTTCAGACGGTTGATAGATTTTTATTTACTGAAGTTGAGTTGGAAATGAAATTTTAAATCATTTAATTTAAATTCTTTTATCTATATATGGTGATTGAAATGAGGGTACTAAAAAAAATATTAAAATGGATTGTTGTCCTATTTCTAATGTTTGTTATCTTGTTCGGTATGATCGAATTTATTGCAAATAAATTCTTTGACAATGCAGCTACGAAAGATGCATGTGCTGACTCTGGAGGAGTATGGGATCATCAAAAAGATACCTGCCTATTTGGTCCTAATGATCCTAGAAGTAAAAAATAATTGGGAATATAAATGGAAAAGCAATTTGACGATGAGAAAATGCAGAAATACTTGCGATTAATGCGTTTACGTAGAAACTTTGTATTTTCAGTATTAGTATTTCCATCAGTTGTTATTATTGTATTGATGCTAGCAAGAGTAGATGAAAAGTACTTATCTATTTATTTTCCGATAATAATGATTCCTATCATATTATTTTTGATGTTTAAGCTGC
>Ga0268255_10002189_pt1 | contig 10461 bp, 10 predicted proteins | sample AgamicOrMarz_FD_200256 | JGI IMG/M metagenome (GOLD analysis project Ga0268255, IMG submission 200256) | Agave microbial communities from Guanajuato, Mexico - Or.Ma.rz (v2) (version 3) | ecosystem: Host-associated > Plants > Phyllosphere > Phylloplane/Leaf | place: Guanajuato, Mexico...
AAGCGACCAGCGAAATCAGCGTCTCGAGCACGGTCCAGGTCTTGAACGTCTGCGCGACCGTCATGTTGAAGTATTCCTTGATCAACCAGAAGCCGCCGTCGTTGACGTGGGAAAAGATAACCGAGCCCGCGCCGGTCGCCAGCACCAAAAGCTCAGGATGTGGATAACCCAGACCGATGGCCACCGGCGCAACAACGCCCGATGCGGTGGTCATCGCCACGGTGGCCGAGCCAGTGGCAACGCGCATCAGCGCAGCGAACAACCAGCCCATGATCAGCGGCGACAGGTGAAATTCGTGAGCGAGGCCGACGATCTGATCGGTAACGCCAGCATCCACAAGAATCCGGTTCAAGCCGCCGCCCGCGCCGACCAGCAAGGTGATGCTGGCGGTGGGCGCGAGGCATTCGTTGGTGAACTTGAGGATCGATTCGCGGTTGAAACCCTGAGCAATGCCCAGCGTCCAGAAGCTCAGCAAAGTCGCCAGCAACAGCGCGATCACCGAATTGCCGATGAACAGCAGGAATTGATTGAACGCGCTGCCGGGGGTGGAAATCAGGTTGGCCCAGCCGCCGATCAACATCAGCACCACCGGCAGCAGAATGGTCGCCATGGTGATGCCGAAACCCGGCAGTTTGTCGCGCGGTTCGCGGTCGAGAAATTGCTTTTCCAGCGGGTTGTCCGCCGGCAATTGAATGCGCGGCACGATGAACTTGGCGTACAGCGGCCCGGCGATGATTGCGGTCGGAATGCCGATGGCGATCGCGTACAGCAAGGTCTGCCCGACCGAGGCCTGATAGGCCTGCACCGCGAGCATCGCCGCCGGGTGCGGCGGCACCAGCGCATGCACCACCGAAAGGCCGGCCACCATCGGCAGCCCGACCATCAGAATCGACACGCCGACGCGGCGTGCCACGGTGAAAGCGATTGGCACCAGCAAGACGAAACCGACTTCAAAGAACAGCGGCAAGCCGACCAGAAACGCAATGCAGACCATCGCCCAATGCGCGTTCTTCTCACCGAATTTCTCGATCAGCGTGCGCGCCATCTGCTCGGCGCCGCCGGACTCGGCCATCATCTTGCCGAGCATCGTTCCCAACGCCACCACCAGCGCAATATGCCCCAGCGTCTTGCCGACTCCGGCCTCATACGCACCGACCACAGCCGACGCCGGCATCCCGGCCACCAGCGCCAGGCCCAGGGAAATCAGGGTGATGACAATGAACGGATTGAGCCGGTAACGGGCGATCAACACGATCAGCGCGATGATGGCCACAGCGGCGTAAACCAGCAGCCAATAGCCGAGGGAAGGCGTCATGCGGTACTCCTCGAAAGGGTCACGTTCGAATGGGTTGTGAAACTCATAAATCATTTCGAGATCGAGATTTCAAACCGCATGAAAGTAATTTTCGTGGAGAGACAAGAGGTGTCGCTGATGGATATGGGGTGTCGTGATTAATGAAAATCGGAGGGCGGGATTTTCATGGCATTTCAAATCTCCACTTAACTCTGTGGGAGCGAGCCTACTCGCGAAGACGGCTTCACATTCAACATCTGCATTGACTGACCCACCGCTTTCGCGAGCAGGCTCGCTCCCACGGTTTTGATCGCACCCTTCCAGGCAGAACGCTGTCGACCTCTTGAACCGAGTATGTCGACGCTTCGAACGAGCGCTATACTCGCTCAAGGTAATTACCCGGGATCACGCCATGGCCATCGTACGTCGCAACCGAAAAAAATTGACCCAGGACGCCCTGATCCGCTCAATCGCCAGCTCCACAGCGATCGAGACCGGCCAAAGTGTCGATATGATCGAACGCAAGCTCAAGGCCAAATCCGGCAAATTCCAACACCTCGCATTGGCCAGGTAGGCTTCTCTCAAGCCCACAGTGCTCGCCGGACCCAATATTCCATTGGCTGGTAGTTGCAGTTGAGGCCTTGATTTATCGCAGCAAAGTAAGCCTCTTTGTTTCGCTCCCAACTGCTGTAATCCAACGGAACATAGCCCGCCTGCACCGCCATCACGTCTGCAAGTAATCTGGACAACCGTCCATTACCCTCCCGGAATGGAGGAATCAAAATGAATTCCACATGCGTTACGGCGATGGCGTGAATGAGGTTCTCATCAAGATCAGGTTTACACGGGGTGAATTCAGCAAGGCGTTCCTTCTCAAAACCCTCTAACAAGCGCGGAATCTGTGGGGCCGCAGCAAAGAAAAACCGTCTTTGCCAAGGTTGACCGCCCGTATTTCACCCGCCCAAGGATAGATATTGCCCAGCCAGTACCGATGCCAATCCCTCAAGTCCTGAACAATAATTGACCGTGCCGGTAAACGCTCGATCAGAACCTGCTGGTAAAGTTTTTCCAGCAGAGTCAGCTCGGCGTCATCCATCTCTTCAGGATCACTGATTCCCAGCTTGTTGCTCAGTACCTGCTCATCCGAGCCGGCCTGAAAACTGCCCTGTGCCCCCTCTGCCTCGTAACGATCAACCATTCCCGAACCTGCCGACCTGTCGATGATTCAAGGCACCTTAAGTCGGGTGACATGCGAGCGCAAAGGCAGAAATACAAACGGTCACCCAAAGGCGGCCGTTCATTTGATCGATAGCAAAGCCCGACGGGGTTCAAAGACCCATCACACCATTTCGTTACGAATCCATTCCACCACCGAGGTGCGCTTCGGCGTCCAGCCCAGCAGTTCCCGGGCGTGTTTGCCGCGTACGCGGCTGTTGGAACCGAGGCCGTAGTTGGCCATTTCATAGCCCCATTCGGCTTCGGCGTCTTGCAATGGCCAGTCTTGCGGTTCGCCCAGATTGAGGGCTTCGGCCATGGCGGTGGTCATGTCGATGAACGAGGCTTCACCGCTCTCGACGAAGTAGAAAGTGCCGGGCACGTTTTTGGTCAGCGCCAGCTGATACAGGGCGACGACGTCTTCGATGTGCACGTTGGACCAGATGTTCTGCCCTGTTCCGACGTGGCGAACGACGCCGCTTTTGCGCGCCTGCTTGAGCAGTCGCGGCAGTTGCACGCTGTCGCGTTTGACGCCCAGGCTGTGGCCGTAGATCAGCGTGTTGCAGATCACCGCCGAGTTCACGCCATCCTGCGCCGCCGCGAGTACCAGGTTGTCGATGGCCACGCGCGCAGCTTTGTCGACAGTCGGCTCCGGCAGGTTGTCCTCGTAGTAAATGTCATCACTGGATTTGCCGCCGGAGGCATCGCCGACAATGCTCGAACCGCTGGTGTGCAGAAAGACTTTGTTCGAGCCACGCAAAGCGTCGAGTAACGCTTCCACCGCACCGCGATGGTCGCTGCTGGCAGCGTTGATGACGGCATCGGCAGCGCGGGCCTGTTGCGCCAGCAATTGGCTGTCATCGAGGGTGCCGATTACCGCGTTCATGCCCAGTGCTTTCAGCTCATCAGCCTGCTCGGCGCTGCGCACTAGGCCGGTGATGTTGTGCCCGGCCTGCACCAGGCCGGTGGCGATGGAGCCGCCGATAAAACCGGCCGCGCCGGTAACGAATACGTTCATGGAGTAACTCCCTGCGTGAATAAGTGATGCAGCGAGTATCGGCCGATGAACTCAGGCGAAAAACCCGCCCTCGGCCAATTCACTCTTGCGCAGGGATCACGAATCAGCCCTTGAATTCGGCGCTGGCGTAGGCGGCGAGTTTGCCCTGGATAAAGTCGAGGAAACACTGAATGCGCAACGCCAGTTGCGAGTTGCGGTAGTACACGGCGTTGATCGGCTGGCGGTAGCCGCTGTTGAATTCGCCGAGCAGGACTTTCAGGCGCCCGGCGCGGATGTCGTCGATGGTCATGAAGTGCGACAGGCAGGCGATGCCCTGCCCCTCCAGCGCCAAATGGCGAACGGTCTCGCCGCTGGAAGCGCTGATCGCCGGGTTGATCGGCCAGCGGTCGCCGTGCACATAGCGCAGCGGCCATTGGTTGAGGCCTTCGTTCTGGGTGAAGCCGAGCAACGTGTGTTCGCTCAAATCCGCCACTTGGCGTGGCGCGCCGTGTTTTTTCAAATAGGCGGGGCTGGCGACGATCATCAACGGACTGCAACCGAGCGAACGCGCATGCAGCGTCGAGTCGGCGAGAGTGCCGATGCGGATGGCGACGTCGGTGCTTTGTTCCAGCAGGTCAATGATCAGGTCATTGCTGTTGAGTTCGAGTTGGATGTCCGGGTACAGCTGCCGGAATTCGTCGATGTAGGGGACGATGGCGTGGAGCATGAACGGCGAGGCGGCGTTGATGCGCAGGCGTCCGGACGGAGTTTGCTGGCGCGAAGACAGACGCTCTTCGAGTTGATCCATCTGGTCGAGAATCAGCTTGGCCTGTTCGAAGAAATACTTGCCCTCCTCGGTCAGGTCCATGCGCCGCGTGGTGCGGTTGATCAGCGTGGTGTCGAGCTTGGCTTCGAGCTTCGACAGCGTGCGACTGACGGCCGACGGCGTCTGGCCGACCTGCTCGGCGGCGGCGGAAATCGAACCGCACTCGATCACGCAGACGAAAATCTGCAACTCATCGGATCTGGCTTTCACGGGTGTCCTCGCTGGAATCGCCGATCGCAGCCTGTAGCCATGCCCCCTGTAGAAGCTGCCGCAGGCTGCGATCTTTTGCTGTACCCGGATAGTAGCCCGAAACCCATCAAGCCTTGAGGCCAAACACCTCAGTCAGATGCTGCTCATAGCGCACTACATCATTGTCGATGTTCGGACGCTTCATTACGTCGACGCAGAGGAAGGTCGGCAGCGCGGTCATGCCCAGAAATTCGTTAGCCTTGTGGAACGGGAAGTACACGGCGTCCACACCTTTGGCTTCGAAGAAATCAGTCGGGTCATCGAAGGCTTGCTGCGGCGCGTTCCAGGTCAGCGACAGCATGTATTGCTTGCCCTGAATCAGACCGCCGCTGCCGTACTTCTGCGAAGCATCGGAACGGGTGCGGCCGTCGCTGGCGTACAGGCTGCCGTGGCCTTCGGTGAAGACTTCGTCGATGTACTTTTTCACCGTCCACGGCGCGCCCATCCACCAGCCCGGCATCTGATAAATGATCACGTCGGCCCAGAGGAATTTCGCCACTTCTTCGGCAACGTCGTAGCCCTCATCAATGAAGGTGGTCTTGACGTCGACACCGCCGCGATCGAGCACGCTCAGCGCGGTTTCGTGCAGGGTGGTGTTGTAGCGGCCATCGGAGTGGGCGAATTTTTTACCGCCATTGAGCAACAGCACTTTTTTCATCGGAAAACCTCGGCGCAGCCTTCAAGGCTGGATTGAAACAGGAATTGGAATGGCGGCAGATTAACCATCGACTTCGCGCGGAAACAGCCACGTCGGCGCAAAATACATTTGATCAAAACGCACGAATCGATCACCAATTGTTGCCGTAGCATCGCCGCTTTCTGCTTTGAGGAAGTTGTGATGAGTGAACGCCAGGGTTTCATCCTGCACGCCAAGACCCGCCCGGAAAAAGCCGCCGAATTCGAAGCGCTGTTCCGTGCTTACGTGGAGCCGAGCCGCGCCGAACCCGGTTGCATCGAGTACCACATGCTGCGCGACAAGGCAGATCCGACGCTGTTTATTTTCTACGAGATCTGGGCCAGCCAGGCGCATCTGGATGAGCACTCGGCATTGCCGCACATGAAAGCGTTTTTCGCTAGGCGCATGGACTATCTGGAGCGCGATTTCGATATCCGCCCGATCGACATGCTCAGCGAATCGTCGGCTAGCCGCTGATCAGCAAATGGGCGCCGAGCGCGCCCAGTCCGATAAAGAACACGCGCTTGAACAGCATCGCACTGATGCGCTGACGCAACCATTGGCCAAGCCACATGCCGAGCATGGCCGGGATCAGCGCCAGCAGCGAGGCGCTCAATTCGCCACCGCCGAGTGCGCCGTGCCAGAACAGCCCGAGCGCCAGCGCCAGGGTCGAGACGGTGAAGGACAGGCCGAGTGCCTGCACCAGTTCATCGCGGCTCAGCCCCAACGCTTGCAAGTACGGCACCGCCGGAATCACGAAGACGCCGGTGGCGGAGGTGATGACGCCGGTGATCAGGCCACACAGCGGGCCGAGCCAGCGTTCATGACGCGGGTTGACGTGCAAAGTCGGCAGAAACAGTCCGCTCAATGCGTACAGCAGCAGCGCCGCGCCAAGTCCACGCACCACCCAATGGCCGCCGGCCATGCCGATCCACAGGGTGCCGATGCCGGTGCCGAGGAAGATCAGCAGCAGCATGGGCCAGAGGCGTTTGATCAATCCTTGCAGATGACCGAAGGCCAGTTGCCAGAGGTTGGTCAGGGTCGCCGGAATGATCAACAGCGCGGCTGCCTGCGCCGGCACCATAGCCAGACCGAGCAGGCCCATCGCGACGGTGGGCAGGCCGAGGCCGATCACGCCTTTGACCGTACCGGCGAGGAGGAAGGTGGCGATGACCAGAACGGACAGGGTCAGGCCGAGGGTTTGGTAGAAGTCGGTCAGTGTGTGCATTGGGGTAATGTGCACTGATCCGGGCTGGGGGAAAATCTGCCATATACTGAGGCAGCCTCTTCCTGTGCAAGAGGCTGACATCGGCGTTGAGGCATCTGGCCTCTTCGCGAGCAGGCTCGCTCCCACACGGGATCTGCGCTGTACATGAGTCCCTGTGGAATCGAGCCTGCTCGCGAAAGGGCCAGCCCAGCCACCGCAAAACCACAGGCAAACCCATGCACTTCGACCTCACCGACCTGCGCCTCTACCTGCACATTCTCGACACCGGCAACATCACTGCCGGCGCCGCCCGCAGCCACTTGTCCCTCGCCGCCGCCAGTGCCCGAATCCGCGCGATGGAAGCCTCGCTGGGCGCTGAATTCCTCGAGCGCGGCCGCCGTGGCGTCACCCCGACGCCTGCCGGCAAAGCCCTCGCCCGCCATGCGCGCATCCTTTTGCAACAGGCCGATCGCATGCAGCAGGATCTGGCCGATTACGCACAGGGCGTGAAAGGTCAGGTGCGGCTGTTGTGCAACACCACGGCGATCACCGAGTACCTGCCGGAAGTGCTCGCGGATTTCCTGCGCAGCCATCCCAACCTCGATATCGATCTACAGGAGCTGCCCAGCGCGCGGATTACCCATGCCTTGCGCGAAGGCGCAGCGGACTTGGGCATCGTCTCCGACGCGGTCGACACCAACGGCTTACAGACTCAAGCGTTTCGCGACGATCCGCTGGTGCTGATTCTGCCGCTCGATCACCCGTTGTCTGACGCCGCCGAGGTCAGTTTCAGCGACGCGTTGCAGCACGACTTTGTCGGACTCAGCGCCGACAGCGCATTGGCGATTTATCTGGAAGAACAGGCGCTGCACAGCGGCGCACGAATGCAGGTGCGCATTCGCGCCGATGGCTTTGATGGCGCAATGCGCATGGTCGCCCATGGCGCCGGCCTGGCCATCGTGCCGTTGGCCGCTGCCCAACGCGCGATGCTCGAGCAGTTCAAGTGCGTGATTCTGAATGAGCCGTGGGCGCGTCGCACGTTGATGCTCTGCGCGAGAGACTTCGCCGCGCTGCCGGGTTATGCCCAAGCGCTGTTACAAGCACTCATTGCTGCGCGCGTTTCTGAGCACTCCGATGTCGACCCCAGACAACTGAGCGACGACCGGCCGCTATACGGTGCGACTTCAATTCTCAAGTCCACCTGCCCGGAGTCCCCATGACCGCGACCGCCCCTATCACCGTTCTGCGCGACACTCACCCGCTGCCGGTACTCGACGCCTGCAAGTGGGAAAAACTCGAAGGCGACCCGCACACCGTCAACCTCAACGCCTACACCAGCGAAGACGGCAGCAAGATCATGGGCACCTGGATCTGCACACCGGGCAAGTGGCGCGTCGATTATGTGAAGTGGGAGTACTGCCATTTCCAGGAAGGCTACTGCGTGATCACCCCGGACGGCATGGCGCCGATCCACCTGCGCGCCGGCGATATCTTCGTGGTTGAGCCGGGCATGAAGGGCACGTGGGAAGTGGTCGAGACCGTGCGCAAATATTTCGTCTTCGCCTGATGCAAAAAAGCCGGGAAATCACCCGACGTGATTTCCCGGCAAATGTCCCGGCGTTGCTAAAACCTGTGGCGAGGGGATTTATCCCCCCTCGACTGCGGACCAGTCGCAAACCCTGAGCACTCGGTTTACCTGACACAATCCAGGGGGCTGCTGCGCAACCCAACGGGGATAAATCCCCTCACCACAAAGGTCTGACCGCGATTACTGCGGCTTGCGATAGCTGTTGATGATCGCCGAGAAATCCTTCCCGCCGTCACCGCGCTGGCTCATCGCCTGATACAACTGCTGCGCCACCGCGCCGAGCACCACCGGTTGGTGCGCCTGCCGCGCCGCTTCCGTCGCCAGCCCGAGATCCTTGAGCATCAGTTCCGCGCCGAAACCACCGGTATAACCGCGCGAGGCCGGCGCCGTTTCGACGATGCCCGGCCACGGGTTGTACATCTCCGAACTCCAGCAGCGGCCGGTCGAGCTGTTGATGATTCCGGCCAGCACGCCGGTGTCGATCCCCAGCGCATCGCCCAACGCCATCGCCTCACTGACGCCAACCATCGAGATCGCCAGCAGCAGGTTGTTGCAGATCTTGGCGATCTGGCCGGTGCCGACTTCACCGCAATGCACGATGTTGCGGCCCATCTGCGCCAGCACCGGTTGCAGGGTGGCGAACAGTTCCGGGGTGGAGCCGACCATGAAGGTCAGCGTGCCGGCGGTCGCGCCGCCAGTGCCGCCGGAGACCGGCGCATCGGCCATGGCCACGCCGTGTTTGGCGGCGGCCGCAGCAACGTCGCGGGCGGTCTGCGGATCGATAGTGCTGCAATCCACCGCCGGCACGCCTTGGCGAATGCCGGCGAGCACGCCCTCTTCACCCAGCCAGACACTGCGCACGTGCACAGCCGCCGGGAGCATGGTGATCACCAGTTCGGCATCTTCCGCCGCCTCGCGGGCTGAAGCGCGGATGGTGCCGCCCAGTTGCTCGAGTTCCGCCAGCACGGTTTTGTTCAGGTCGACCAGATTCAGCGAGTGGCCGGCCTTGATCAGGTTGCGCGCCATCGGCGCGCCCATGTTGCCCAGCCCGATAAATGCGATTTTCATGATCGAATCCTCAGCGCAGGTTGATGGTGGTGTTCACGCCGTCGTTGACGCTGTCGTCATCGAACCAGCGCGCCGTGACCGTTTTGGTCTGCGTGTAGAACTGCACCACTTGTTTGCCGTACGGGCCGAGGTCGCCGAGTTTCGAACCGCGTGAACCGGTGAAGCTGAAGAACGGCACCGGCACTGGAATCGGGATGTTGATGCCGACCTGACCGACATCGATTTCAGTCTGAAATTTACGCGCCGCCGCGCCGCTCTGGGTGAACAGGCCAGTGCCGTTGCCGAACGGATTGGCGTTGACCAGCGCGATCGCCTGATCGAGGGTGTCGACTTCCAGCACCACCAGCACCGGGCCGAAGATTTCCTGGGTGTAGATCTGCATGTCGGTGGTCACCCCGGAGAACAGGGTCGGGCCGACAAAGTTGCCTTGCTCGTAGCCCGGCACGCTGATGTCGCGACCGTCGAGTTCAAGCTTGGCACCTTCCTTGATGCCGCTTTCGATCAGTTCGAGAATCCGCGCCTTGGCCTTTTTCGAAATCACCGGGCCGACATCGGTGCCCGGCTCGCTGCCGGCGTTGACCTTGAGTTTCTGCGCCAGCGCTTTCAGGTCTGGCAGCCACTGTTTTGCGGCACCGACCAGCACCACCACCGACGTGGCCATGCAACGTTGCCCGGCGGCACCGAAACCGGCGCCGACCAAGGCATTCAGCGCTTGCTCGCGATTGGCGTCCGGCAGTACCACAGCGTGGTTTTTTGCGCCCATCATCGACTGCACGCGCTTGCCGTATTTGCCGGCCAGATCATAAACGTGGGTGCCGACAGCGGTCGAACCGACGAACGACACGGCTTTGATGTCCTTGTGCGTGCACAGGCCATCGACCACATCCTTGCCGCCATGAACGACGTTGAGCACGCCCGCCGGAACGCCAGCCTCAATGGCCAGTTCCACCAGCAGCATGGTCGACAGCGGATCCTGTTCCGACGGCTTGAGCACGAAGGTGTTGCCGCAGGCGATCGCCATCGGGAACATCCACAGCGGAATCATCGCCGGGAAGTTGAACGGCGTGATGCCGGCGCAGACGCCGATCGGCTGGCGCAGGGTGTAGGTGTCGACGCCGCCGGCGACGTTCTCGGCGAACTCGCCCATTTGCAGGGTGCCGATCGAGCACGCGTGCTCGACCACTTCCAGGCCACGGAAAATATCGCCCTCGGCATCAGCAATGGTCTTGCCCTGCTCGGCGCTGAGGACCACGGCGATGCGCTTGGAGTGCTCGCGGATCAGCGCTTGCAGCTTGAGCATGATGCGCATCCGCGCGCCGATCGGGGTCAGTTTCCAGGTCT